>Ga0126342_10010225_pt1 | contig 16783 bp, 10 predicted proteins | sample Cyp1metagenome_FD_92528 | JGI IMG/M metagenome (GOLD analysis project Ga0126342, IMG submission 92528) | Coral microbial communities from Lord Howe Island, Old Settlement Bay, Australia - Cyphastrea 1 metagenome | ecosystem: Host-associated > Invertebrates > Cnidaria > Coral ... | reverse complement strand
CATGTTGAAATGGAACGACATTATGTTGTTTATATGTTGGGCACTCCAACCTGTACACTTTACACTACCAAGGTGTTGACAGAAGAATGGTGTCTAACGGTGTTAGTATACACACTATCTGTCGGCACTCTCAGTTGTTGGCTTCCCTGTTGCGCTCATCTCTGCTGGCTTAGGGTGTTGAACCCAGGGATGTTGCAGTTTCACCCCAGACTGTTGTTTTGGGTGTCAGTCTCACCCATCGTTGGATGGTGTTCAATCATCCATCCTTGTTGACTGACAATCCTCCATCTGTTGCTCATCAACGTCATCATGTTGATCTGAATGATATTTGTTGAATGCATCCACAAAGGCATTCATGTTGGTCGAGACGTTGACCCACTCCAGAATGCTCTTGTTGCCCCTGAGGCGTTCTTTGGTCTTGCTGCCATGATAGCGCAGTTGGAATCCATGTTCAAGTAGTGGATGTCGGTCCATCAGGAGCTGTTCAACCCTCTGTTGAACTTCGGTGGGCATTGTTGATAAAACTGATGCTCCGGAATATGGCTGTTTACCAACGCTCGAAACCACGGATTTTGAGTCTCTGTGACCTGCATCACATGAATTGGCATGTTGTAATGCCACAGAAAACCGTTGTCCCAAGATGATAGATTGTTGGCCACTGTTCCCAGAATGTTGCCATCCACATTGATAGTGGCAACTTGCCATAGCTGGAGTGTTGAGGCTTCATCTGTTGACAGGACCAATTTGTATCCTGCTTCAACCTGAAGCTGTGTTGCCATCTTGTAACCTCTGTTGAAGAGATTGTTCACACCGCATCCCCAACGATGATTCTGTTGAATCGTGTTGGGAATGAAACTCACTAGGAAATAGTTTTCCAGTCGTTACTCTGCACGTGCATCTCTGTTGCATGGAAGAACAAAGTAGTAATCGCCGCTGTTGGACTTGGCGAGAAAATAAGTTTGTCCCATGTGGTCCCATGTGCCTCGCATCTGAAGGTCACAAAAGGACATGTTGACATTTTCACTGTTGTCAACAAAAATGTTGACTCCCACGCGGATGGAATTCAAAAACTTCGAATGTTGCCCCAGACGTCCTCAATCATGTTTGGGCCCTATCATGTTGAAGAGGTAAGTGGCAAAACATATCATGTTGATATACCCCATGCTGAAGTATAGTAGATCACTATGAGGTACTTCATGTTGTCAACCTTTGTTGACGCCGTGGCTCAAAAGGAGTGTATGTCTGTGTGTACACGCTACACAGGTTGTTCGCACGGTGTGCACGCGTTCGCACATTAACGCGCTAGCTGCAGTGAAACGGTTGCTTGTTGTTGTTTGAAAGCTTAGTGATGATGGGTGTTGATCCCATCATCAGTGATGTGACGCAGAAGCGTCTCTGTTGCAACGTACTTGGTGAAGATGTCGGCCGGGCTGTTGACGGTGTTGATCTTGACAGTCCTCACAAGGTCATGTGCGACCAGCTGTTGTATAAACAGGTGTTTGAGCTCGATGTGCTTGGCCTTCTTTGATGATCCAATTCTTGTTGCCATGCTCTTCCCGCTTGACGAGTCGGTGTGGATGCAAATGTTGATCTTCTTCATGTTGAGAGGTTCTTTCAGGAGGTTTCTGATGTGTAGGGCTTCTGTTGCTCCTGTGTTGATCGCGTATAGTTCTGCTTCCGCGCTGCTCAGCGCAATTGTTGGCTGTGTTCTGCTGCCGTTGTGGATTGTTGCTCCAAAGACTTTGATCAGAAAGCCTGTTGTCGACTTTCTCGTTGTGGCGCATCCGGCCCAGTCACTGTCGACAAAGACCTGAATGTCTGGTGTTGCTTCAGCTGTTGGTGTTTTGGTTGTTGGTCTCACGTACTGCTTGGAGTGTTGAGTTCCCTTGGTGTACCTGAGTAAGTGTTTCAGTTTCTGTTGGTCTGCTGTTGTTGGCTGTGTCAATGCTCTTGCAAGTTCCTTTGTTGCAAAGCCAATGTCTGGCCTTGTGTATGTCATCCATTGCAGTTTGCCAACCATCCTTCGGTAGGCTGCATGTTCTTCTTTGCTGAGTTCTTGTTCCATCTCTGGAGTTGCTTTCAGAGTGTTGGTGCCTGGTGCTGGTGCTGGATTGCAGTTGAGCATGTTGGCTTCTTCTAACAGCTCTGTTGTGTAGCTGTCTACTAGGCTGATCTCGTATTAGTCACCCTTGTTGCAGATGTTTCTGCCCAAAAAGCTGATGGTGTTGCCGACTGTGAGGTCTCCTGTTGGCCGTAGTAGAAGGTGTTGCTGAATGCTCTTGAACAGCTTGTTGACGGTCTCCTGTTGACCAATGAAAAGGAGGTCGTCCACGTAGCATAGGATTTAGGCGTCTCCTCCAGGTGTTGCGTAGACGTTGGGTTCACTCACAAGACGTCGTAGTCCCAGTTGTTGCATCACCTCTGCTAGGTGATTTTGCCATTAAGCTTTTGGACCGCTGCGTAGTCCGTAGATGGCTTTGTTGAGCCGCCAGACTATCTGGTCGAAGGCGTTGTAGAACTCTGCTGGTGGGTACAGAAAGAGATCTGCTGTTGCTGCTGCGGCATGTAGAAAGGCTGTTGAAATGTCGCCTGGCAGACAAATCCAGCTGTTGCAACGTGCTAGGACCAGTAGCATTCTGAGGACGCAGAAGATCGGTGTTGACGCAAAGATGTCGTCGTTGTCATTGATCTCCTCTGTGTATCCTTTTGCTACTATCCTTGCTCGCACTGTGTTGCCTTTCTGTCGAAGGACCCATCTTGACTTAATGATCTTCTTGCGTTGTTCCGGGCCGAGTTGACTGCTGTGTACTTCTGTGTATACACCTTGTTCCTTCATTGATTTGATTTCTTGTGTCATTCCTTCTATTGTTTGTTCTTTGTCGCAAGGTTCCAGGAGAATCTTCTCTGTCTTGATCTCCTGCTCATCTTCGTTGGATGTTGCTTCTATCTTTTGTCCTTTCTTTGTCGTGACTGTGACTTCTGATATCCTCATTCTTGTTGCCGGTGGCGCCTGAACTGTTTCAGGTCTGCTGGCTGCTGTTGCTCTTGCTGTTGTTCTTGCTTGCTTTGGTGAGCTGCCTTGTGCTATCTCGTCTGTTACTTCTCGCTTGCCAGGTGTTGGCATTGGAAGTGGTTGCTTTGCTTGCTGAGTTGCTGGCACTGTTGCCATTGGAAGGTCTGTAAGTGCTAGTGGTGGTGTATTGTGCGGTTGTCCTGTGACTGTTGGCTGTGGACTCTGCTGAGTCTCAGTGCTTGTTGTTGCCTGCTGCTTCCTTGCAGCAGGTTGTGGTAGTACCACAATGCTTGGTGCTGTTGCTGTTATCATGGCTGGTGAAGAGTTGATGATGTCCATCAACTGTTTGTTGTACTTGTCTGGTTTGATTTGTCTTCGAATAGTCCTTGCTTTGACCACCTTGTTGCTGATGCCAAGGATGCTCTCGTTTGTTGAGGTGTCCTTACCCAACCAGATGGCTGGATAGGATAGAACCTTGCTTCCATCTTTGGCATGTGTTTTGCTGTTGGTAGCATGTAAAGAACTTTTTCACCAAACTCACAAATGGGTGTTTGTGTTTTTTGCCCCATCGTCTGTAGTAGCTTGTGTTTCCATCTGAGTGTGTGGAATATCTGTTGAGAAGGTATGCTGAATGCTTCACAAGCCACGGCATGATGGGATGCTTGCTGTTGAGTTTGATGCCATATTTGTTCTCCAGTTGGAGCTTGATGGCCCTGACTTGGCCCATCAGTGTTCTGTGGAATCTTTCCACTCTGCCTTGTGCTTGTGACGTGTAGGCAGGTGATTTTGTCTCACTGCTATGTTGCCGCCCATTGCTGTTGCCATCATCTTGATCAAGGAGATGATGAAGTCTTCCTGGTCTGATTGTAGGACAGTGTTGTTAAGAATTGCATGTGTTCTGCCACATTCCATGAGGAATTGTTGTAGGCAGGTTGACAGGTATTGCACGTGTCGGGTCTTGTCTTCCAGTTGAACTGCCATGCAAATACCTGTTTCAACGTCCACTGCTGTGAGGACTGATGTTGTTTGTTTCTCTTTTAATGCGTTGTAGTACATCAGATCCACTTGGATCACTGGTGTTTTGCTTGTTTGTTTTGGGTGATAGTCTTGTCTTCCTTTGCTTTGTACGCATGTTGGACACCAGCTTCTGTATGGAAGGTGTGTCAGTTCATGTTCTCTTCGTTCTTGTTCTGTTGATTGTTGTGGTGTTGGTGCTCCTGTTGCTCTCTTTGCTTCTTGTCGCTCCTCTGGATCATCTGTGATGAACTCATCTTTGTATGCTGTGTTTTCCTCAAAGTTTGTTGAACCTGTCCACTCTATGTCGAGTGTTGCTTTCCTCTTTATTGTCCGGCCATCGTCAATTCTGTATCCTCGATTGCCACTTGTTGGCTTCACCATCGTTTGTCTCCAAGTTGTCAGCTTTGTCACGTCTGGTCCATCATCTGTTTGTTGTGGTATGTGCATGTCCCTTCTTGGTTGGACATGCGCACATTTCCAGTATGGACCATCTTTGATCCAATAGTCCTGTGTTGGACTGACTTCTTTTGGATGTGGTATTGCTGTTTGGTGTGTCGGTGTTGAGGTCATTGCTTGACCTGTTGGTCTCACCTCAGTGAGAGGCTTCTTCACGTTGTGTCGATACAGTGGTGCTTGTGTTTCATCGGCTGTAAGTTGTCGAGATGTTGCTGGTGTTGGCCCTCTGGCTGGTGGAAGTGCTGGTTGTGGTGGTATGTTGCCTGGAAGGGGCGTTCCCCTTTTCACTTTGAACCATGTTTCTTCCATCCAGTTGTGTCCTTGGATGACTCTTTTCTGTTGCTTCTTGTCGAGGTCTTGATATGCTTCTTCAATGACCTCTGTGTTGTTTTTTGGTCGTTGTGTGACTGTCCTGCTGTAGTTCTCCAATCTTTCTGTTGGAACTGGACATCTGCTGTCTGGCATGAAAAGTGCCTTGCGTTCTGTTCTGTGGACTCTTACCAGGAAACCCTGGCTGTTGAATGTCCACAGATCGTTCTTGTTTCGAAGGGTCTCCATGCCTGTTGGTGTGAGTGTGACTGGTGCCACTCTTGCTGTTGTTCCTTCTGCTGTTTGATTGACCTCAAGCCTCATGTTGATTGGCAGTACTACCAGTGTAACTGTTAGAAAGTAGAGGCCTTCACGTTGCTTCAGTGTTGAGTTGAATCCCTTGCTGTGCGTGATTGCTGGTGTCTCGTTGAGCTGTGTGTTGAACCCTTGTTCTGCCAGTCTTGTTACTGACATGATGGGTTGTGTTACATCACACACGTAGAAGGGAACAACCAGTGTTTGTTGGTCTTATGCATGAACACCCATTTGTAGCCATGCACTGGGGTGTCCACATCTGTTGCTGTCCTGAGTTTCGGACCTTGTCCATGTTGTGATGGATACAATGGTGTGTCTGGTGCAAACCATGTTGGACAAACATGTGTTGCTGCACCGCTGTCGATCATGATCTCTGCCTCTGTGTCTCCTCTTTGTTGTTGAACTGCTTGCATAGTTGCTGTTGCTGCCTTGTGGGCACTCCCTGCCTGATGGCCCAGTGTTGCCACAAAGTGGATTGATGGTGTTTGATTGTCTGTACGTGGTGCTGGTAAAGCTAGTTGTTGCTGAACTGGATGAGTGTTGTAGTTGCCTGATTGGTCGTTGCTGTACCAATAGTTGTCGTACCCCTTGTTTGGGTCATACCATTGTGCTTTTCCATCTTGGTCTTGTTCCTGTGGTGTCTCTGACATGTTGTACACCGCTGTTCGGCAATCCTTTGCCATGTGGCCTGGTTGGCCACATCTGTAGCACACTGCTGTTGGATTCTTCCCTTTTCCTTTGTTGGGCATTCCTTTTGCCTTTCCTTTGTTACCTTTGTCTCCTCCTTTCGGTTGGTACCATGGCTGCTGTTTTCCTTTGGCCTTTCCTAGCCTTTTCCGTGTTGGTATCCTTTTCCTTTGCTGCCCTTGCCATATCCTTTTCCTTTGCTCTTTTCTTTTCCTTTTCCTTTGCCTTTGTATGTTGCCCCAATGTCCATTGGAGCTGGGCCTCCTCCAAGGCTTGTGCTGACGGCTGAGGACGAGTGTTGTTGGAGTCTTGAGAACGCCGTTGTGGTCCTTTAATACTCCATGATTGTTGTCCTCACTTCTGCATATGTGGGTGTTGCGCTTGTGTTGAGATGTAAATGTTGTTGAAGTGTTCCTGTTGTCGCATTCATGAGAACAGCTATTTTCACTTGGTCTGGAAGTTGTGCATTGTTGTCACGCTCATAGCGTGCCAGCTCAAATTCCCATGTTGAGAAGGACTCTTCAAAGTTGTTGTTGTCAAATTTAGGTTTGAGGAGTCGTGTGAGGTAGCCTATGCTTCTTGTTCCAACAGGTATTGCAAACCTGTTGCAAAGTTGCCTGTAGACTTCTAGGCCCATGGCGTCTTGGTGTTGTCTGCAAACTGTTGCTGCTGCGCCGCTGGTGATTTTGATGAGGATGTATTTGAGGTTGTTACATAGTTGTGTCCATTTCTCTCCTTCTTCAAGTGTTGTTGCTGCACCAAGCAGCTCTGCGTTTCTTGATAGCAGTTGTGGAAAGATGTTGTCCTGTAGGCCCATGTATGCTGAGAACTTATACTTCCATTCCTCAAATGTTGCATAGCTTCCATCGTATGTTGGAGGTCTTAATCTCAGCTTGTGTGTTGATGCTAGGGCGTCCACTTCTGATGCTCCTGTTGTTGGTGATCCTATGTCATGTGCGGTTGTCATCCTTGTCGTCGAGAGTCCCCCACGCTATGTTTGGCTGGGATGCCCTCTTCCTTTGCGCTTGTTGTTTGAGTGTTTGTTTGTAGGGCTGCTACCCAGTGTTGCTCCTGCTGTAGTTGTTGGAGCTCACCTGGATTCTTCCAGGATCACTGCTCCGCTACCATGTGAAAATCAAGGCAGCTGATGTTGACACTCCGTTGCAGCTGTTGCTGTACGCGCCTTTTGTACTGTTGGCACACAAAGGTAGGCTCAAGGCCTTGTTGATCCAAGATGTTGCACATACGTACACTGGCACAACTGATGTTGTGAGAGGGTGTTGATTCATTAACACTATATATATACATATGTGTACTATATTATGTTTATTATATATATACATCTATTTTTTGTTTTTATATATTTGTATTATATTATGTTTATATATACATTATATATTTTTCCCATCATATCATATCAAATCGCCGTGACCAATCAGAATTCCCAGCGACTATCCTTTAAACATGGAGACGCCTTCCATCAGCTTGGAGAACTACAGCCACAGCCAGATTTTCGTTTGGAAATTGAGTTCCAAGGGACTGTTTGGCATATTTTCGGCACGTCGGCCAGCATGTTTTGGTTCATGGATTGTCTGAAAATTTGGGGAAAACCTTCAAATCCCTCGGTTAATCAGTTTACCTTGAAATTCTCATGTTGGGGTGCATATTTGGACAAACCCACATGATAATTTTCGTACTTTTGTGACATGTCATGTTTTTTTTGGCCGGCTCCATTGCCAGGTTTGAGTTTCGGTTGGTGTTTTTCCCAGAGTTTGAAGCCGGTCTATGAGCGTTTGCCAAACCTCAAACGCTTACGCCTGGATTCCTTCAGGTCGATGAATGCGCTGAAGCATTTCAGTCGATTCTTGAATTGTCTGAAAATGTTTTTTTTACGTTTGTTTTAACTTTTACCGGGGAATCCCATTAGAAATGGGGTTTCCTAAGTTAGAGACATAGGGGTACCTCTAGTTCTCATCCATTTATAGATGGATTTTCCCTGAAAAAAACCATCCAGCGAGCTTGGGGTACCCCCATGACTATGGAAACCCCCAAATAGTGAATCAATGGAGAAAGTAAGTTTTTGTCGGCGGAAAAATTGCAAACTCCGAGGATTGGAGCAACTGAACATGTACAGTCCGCGCTGTGAGGAGTTAACGATGCTGCCAAGCTCTCTGAGAAGTTTGACGATCAGAGGTGATTTGGGGCTTTCAAAATGGGGGTACCCCAAGCTCGCTGGATGGTTTATTTCATGGAAAATCGGAAAGCCCATCTATCAATGGATGATTTGGGGGTACCCCCATTTTAGGAAACCTCCAATTGCAGGCAATTACGCAGGACCCAGGGGAAATTTGTATGGGGATTTGATGGTGACTTCGCCTGAATTGAATTAGTGACTCATCCAGGTAATATGAAATACCACTATAAATGGGTGCCCAATTGGATAGATACAAGACTGAGGAAAGGTGTTGATATCAGGGGAAATAGATGGATTTTGGTAAATTAAGCCCAGTCTTCTAAGGATTAATTATGAACCAAGTAAGGGATGTCGACAAATTGTACACAGGGCATTGTCTGGAATTCCCATGTTGTTTCTATCCCCATCTTAAAAATGAGCCCAAAAGATTTTCCATGCTAGGAGGCTCGCAGGTTCGCCACAGTCTTCCGAAGATCCTCGTGTTTGGGTAGTTGGATGTTTTTTAATACTATCCAGTGATTAGGAGGGAGCTAAGGAGCTAGGGGTATTCATATTCCCTATATATTCCCTATTCGATGGGGAGCCAAGGAGCTACTTAGAGTTTCCCAACCATCAAATGGGTTGATTTCCAATTCCCAGCCTGCCAGGTTGCCAAGACTTCCAGCCCGAGTCTCTACAAGCGTTGATCAAATTGGAGACGCTGAAGATTTTGGGTTCTTTGGAAAGGAATTGAAAGGAATTGGGTTCTTTGGAAAGGAATATATATATATATATCTGGTTAATGATGGTTAATGATGGTTAATGATGCTTAATGATGCTTAATGATGGTTAATGATGCTATATCATAGGGATGTCACCAATAATATATATCGTTGGTGGTTTGGAACATGACTTTTATGACTTGCTATATATTGGGAACAATAATCCCATTTGACTTTCATATTTTTCAGAAGGGTAGGTATACCACCAACCAGAAGGAGTGCAGTGGAAATATCACCCATGACGGATCCATGGCATGATGGTGCTGCTATGTATGGTGCTCCATGGATCCCATCAACAAAAACCCCAGTCATGTTAGCATATGTACCAGCACCAGCCGGATCCGTCATGGGTAATGATGAATACTGAGGTTTCATGGGATTCACTTGGGGTGCTTGCAGCTCCACCAATGGATGTGTTTCTTGCAGTTCACCGTACTTGTAGGCATATTTCATGCCCAAATTATGGAGCTTAGAATTCCATAGCTGGCTGGTGGTTTGGAACATGTCTTTTATGACTTTCCCATCATATTGGGAATGTCAATTTTCCCAACTGACGAACTCCATCATTTTTCAGAGGGGTAGGTGGCTCAACCACCAACCACATTATGATTAACCATCATTAACCATGTAGTTATTAAGCATATATTAACAGTATATTAACCAACCAATGGTAGGTGGCTCAACCACCAACCAGAATAGTTATATCCACCAGAATCATCCATGGCCATCCCCACGTTCTTGGGGCCTCAAGTCGACCATCTTTCTCGATGGCTTGCCAGACACAAATTCAAATGGGAAACATCATGGATTGTCTCACGATTTTCCCGCTATTTTCGACCCAAAAGTAACCCAAAAAAGAAGGGTTGATAGTGGTTTATAATCTTTTCACAAGTCCTTATTTGAAGACTTTGAGAAAAGCAGTTGGTTGATAAGTAGCTCGGGGGTCGTATTATATACCGTTCAAAAATGTTCAAAATACAAAGGGATTGTCATGAACCATGAGCTGGGAATCTACATTAGAACCAACAATTGCATGTCGGAGATTTTAACTTGGAATTCTCGGGAATAACTCCCAGAAATTCCGAGATTAATTCACTATTTGGGCGATCTTCCAATAGATGCTCTAATGAATCCCATGAAATATCCCAGTCTATATATGTCTATATCCCATTATCTGATGATATCATAGATCATATATCATACACCATTATCACATATCACATATCATATCTCTATCACATCATCATATCGTTGGCTGCAAAAACCCTCTGGTAATCAAACATGGCTCTTTTCAGAATCCCGTATAAACTGCGGTTTTGAGTGGGGATTTTCCAGCCGTTTTTACACATAACATGGCTAAGCCCCCAAGGTTTTAGGTCAACTCCCATCGTTAGCCGTGGAAAAAAAACACAACTTACCTACGGAATCCCTGTTAACCTTATATCCTACTTGGTGGCTCATCCCACTTAGTAACTGGGTTATAACCCCAGTTATAAATGGGATAAGTAGGGTTAATCCACTTCAATCACCGGGGTTATAACACACTTACGAGCCGTGGGATGAGCCACCAAGTAGGGATGTTCCACACAAATACTCATCAAAATCCCATGAACTCCGGTGGAGATCCACCAAGGTAAGGACTGTATAGCCAATACAATGGTCGTTCACGAGCTCGTGAAGTGGCCGGAAAGCTTGCGAAGTATGAGCTCTGGCGAAATCTGGGCCGCAGCGCGGGGCTGAAATATGGATAAATATGGCATATTTCACTAGGATATGACTATAAGGACTATAAGGATATCATAATTATATCCATTATATATCATATGGGATATCCCCACTATTTATGATAGAACATGATATAGCTAAGGATTAATCTGGGCAAATTTCATCACGAACCCCGAATGCAACTGCACCCACTAAATTTAACATGTACCCCAAGCATGGCCAATATCAATTATCCGACAGTCATCAAGTAGACTATGGATTGGGGTCAATGGGATTTAATATGATGAACTAATTAACCTATATATTTTTTCTCATCTATAAATCCCATAAATATCTAAATCCTGTGGCCATTGGGGTTCTATGCTATTTCTTTTGGTGTTGCTATGGCGATTGCCGTGGTCGACTAGCTTCGATCACCATTGGCACCTAGGACTTTAGACTTCGACCTAAAGAGCTCTGATATGCAACTTCCTTCAGCACTGGAAGAACTGAACTTCAAGTCTGGCACGATTTGGAACTTGCATCTGGGCAACTTAAAACAAACCGTGGGCTTTACCATGGTTTTACCATTTTTGTATTTTTTCACAAGATATGGAAGACCCGGCGTTTGTGGATCCTAAAATCTTGGTGGGGAAGGCTCGGCGTTTCCGCAGGCTATCTGAGAATCTTTCTGAATACCCGAGAGAATCACTACGACCGACCCCTGGAAATCATGGTTAGATTGCGGGGAATCATCCCCAAATGGCCCAACTATTCAGGTTAGTGAAATATTAGGTGCCGAAGATCAATGGCCATTCCAGGATCCTAAAATGGATGTTGTTACTTTCTGTGCCATAAGTGGAACATAGTGGAACTATCTGCAAGGGCCTATCACAGATTGGAATGTTGAATTTGGCGGATTAGAATGGGATTAAGAATCTTTGTTTGATGGGATTTAAGCATGTTTCAAGGGAGTTTTGCTTAAGGGGAGTTTTGCAGGAAACCCTTTAGAGGAGGAAAAGATAACCATGTTTCCTGATGTGTTTCCTACAACTCAATCCAATGACCACATGAATTACCAAGAACATTAATATTGTGAGTCCTCAGGATGCCCTTCTGTTTTGACTAACACTTCGAAGTGGAAAACCCTACCATGAAAGTCGATCATGTTCCGGGAAACCACAAACTCTCCTATGTTTACCCCATGGCTACGAGATAACAGTTCGATATGACATCAGGTAACATCCTGCAGAAAATCGCAGACCCCAGGCAGTTTCCTCCAAGTTTGGTGAGCTTGGATTTGGGTGAGCTGTTCTATCCCAATCTTCATGAGCTCTGCGGCTTGCCGAAGTTTCGCTCAGGGAGAAAGGTTTTCCCAGTTGTTGAGTTTTTGTTGGGGGAATGTTGGGAAAACAAATCACTGTGATGTTTGTTTGGGAAATCATTGGGAATAGATGGGGAGAAGTTGGTCAACAAGTTAGTCTGTAATTGGGAGTGGGAAAGCATGGGAAATTGTTGGAGAAAAGTTGGGCAACAAGTTAGCAATCAACTGGAACACAATGGAGACATACTGCAAATATACAGTGAATATAGTAAAAACATAATGGAGATATGATAGGAGACAATTTGCTATAAAGGAATGCGGTGAAAAATGCGGTATGGCTATGGACCCACCGAAGGTCTGATAGATGGTGATTTTGTTTTTTCACATCGTTTGAACATCACTTTGTTGTGGCGCCGATTACCTTCTGGTAAACATACAAAAAAAACTAAGGAAAATCACAATTTTTCATGCGAAAATTCACTATAAATGGTGATGTTCCATAGTATTTGTATGTTTACCAGAGGGTAGGTTTCGTTTTGAATCCACCAGCTATGTAGATTGATAGGGCATCGCTATAGGTAAATCTCCACAGGGGATTGTGTTTCATGTTCTACCCTCAACTAACAGTTTGCTATGGTCAATATGACCCATTTATAGACTTGTTTACTTACCAAAATGGTGATGTTCCATAGTTAATCTAGTTTAATGGAGGCCAAGCCCTGCTCCTGTGTGTATGAGTGGAGCTTTGTTGTTTTTTTCAAACGAGCAGATTTGGGCCAGTGTTCCATAGCGTCCCCAAATGGACCCAGATTATCTGGATTGGTGGATATTGGTGGTATTATATCTTTTCATCCTACGAATGGCATGATGGGCCCATTTGACTACTTGGATCTAATTCATATCTTTCAAGGGCTTTTTTCTCAACCACCAAGCAGATATTCAGATTTAGGGATGACAGAGGGTTTTGAACATTGCTCAACTACTGATAGGCACACTCACGATTCATAGATGATTTTCCCGTAAAAATCCCCGCGTAGGACACCTACGGTTCTCCAAAAAAAAGTCCATCAAAAAAATCCCATTCATCTATTCACCTTGAGGGCTTTCCTGGTTGCTGGTTTGGAACATGACTTAAATATGTTCCATTTCATATATGGGATGTCATCCGAAACCCATTGACTAATACAGTATTTTCAAGATGGGCACATTGCACCACCAAGCAGTATAACTTTGGAAAATCACCATTTTTAATAGGTAAATCCACTATTTCTATCACCATTTTCAAGTTCGCAAACTGTTAGTTTTCCCTTTTTTTCTTGTCGAATCCCTTGAGAGATCTCAGAGATCTGAGGTCAGTTGCCAAATCTCCAGCATCTCAAGCTAGGCCGCTGTGCAAAGATCGTCTTCCCCCTACCTGCGACCCTGCGATCGCTACATCTGCGTGACTCCCAGGGCCCACAGCCGACGGCCATGCCGTTGCCAGAGCTGGAAGAATTGGACTTGGGAAACTCGGACGACTGGATGAACCTAAGAACTACCATCTGGTTATGACTAACATAGCCATGTTAAATCACCATGCTATTAAGTTCGGTAAACCATCTATTTCTATGGGCCATCTATCCCATGGCTATGTTAGTCATAACCAGAGGGTAGTGGAACATGAACGACGTTCACCATGGTGATTTCAGGACGTTCACCATGGTGATTTTTGAGTAACGAAATGTCGATTGAATGACGAAAATAAATGTGGATTTCATATAAAATCCTGTGGATTATGGTGAAATATGGATTAATGTGGATTTAATATAAATTATGATGAAACAGAAAATTATGTGCGGATTTGATTGACATCAGAAATGGGCATCACAAATGGACAATTCATGGGGATTTTCAATGAGATTTTAGAGGCATAGAATAATATATTATACAACCAACAATTAAGGAGCATAGACGTGTCCAAAAATAGGAGTTTACCAATTTTATGGCTATGTTTGATAGGGGAATTTGATCGACCAATGGAGTTGGTCAAACCATGTGTTTTTCCACAGGAATGGCGGAATGAACATCCACAACAGCCACCTGGGTTTTGATGTTTAAGGAACTGTGGCTTTTGAATGGTCGCCAGATCGTGATTTTGACCAGTGGTAAAATGTCCGACGATTTGTGTTTGTCAAGACCCCCTTCTGTTGATTTACCGACAGATACGATGAATTTGACCAACAAATGTGGAAACAACAACGCCCAGACCTTAGGATAAATACAGCCAGTGGCCGGATTTTTGCCGGATAAACACATGGAATATGGGATTCTTCAACATCACTTTGGTTTTAGGCAACATCAGGCACAGAATTCCATGTTTAAATTTCCTCTAGGGATTGGTCAAGAAGACTGGATGGGTGTAGAAACTCATCCTGAATAGTCGTCTTGGTATCAATGGGATTATTTAATTACTAACATAACTAGTTCACTCACCAGCTAAGAATTGGTCATGAATTTTGCAAGCTATCTGGCTGGCCAGCCATGTTTCATGGCTATTTAAATTGGGGTACCCAATTTGACCCCATTTTTCCAACTCATCTGTGGAACAACAAGCCACCGCGAAAAAGGGATGACTGGACGATCCAGTTTTGCCCTGGCTTTTCCAGGGCAACCATTTCTCTCTATTTCTCTTGTAGCGATTCTTGGGAAACCTCAGAAAAAACATTAAAAAAAACCATCTCATGGTTGAGAAAGACAAGATGTTCCCTATAATTTTTGTGTTCCATTTGTTATGGCCATCAATTGGTAAATATGGTATATCCCGGTGCAAAAGCCACAGCTGCCACAGCTCTTCGCCAGTGTTGCTCAGCAGCCCTTCTTGAGGTGACCGTTTCAATTCTCCGGTCTTTTTCCCACTGCCTGCGAAGCTCAAGAGCTTGAGATTTGGCAAAAGATTTAACCACTCCTTGGCCAACATCAAGTTCCCAGAGACGCTGGAGACGTTGAGCTTTGGAGCGGCATTTACTCAGCACATCCTTTTGCCGCCCAAGTTGCAGAAGTTAGAGTTCAGAGGTAGCTTCAAGTTGGATGGGGTGAAACTACCTCAAAGCTTGCGCAGCCTCAAAATCGGCCTTGAAAGCCTTGAGAGTCCCACTGCTTTGGACTCTCTAAAATTGGATGAGTTGGAATATTTGGATGAGTTCATGTGCCAGGGTCTTACTGTGGGTTGCAACAATGTTGCGCCGCTTGCGGGCTGGTAGCCATTGGATGCGGTGAAAAAGGGAGCGGAAGACTTGAAGATCTTTAATGATGAGCACCAAACATGACCAACTATGATATAGATATGTGGGTATGGATCAATACCTATTAATACCATTTTTAGTGGGATGAACATCCATTTACCAGCTATTTTGATGTTCACTAGGTGCCAGGGTTTTGACCCATCCCCATGTAGGTATATATATGTATAGTATATACACACATGTAAGATATTGTGGTAAACCCAATGCCATAATCATACCATGACTGGGGATGGTTTACAGCATCCATAAAAATGGTGATGACTTGGGGATAGTTTCTGAAATTGGATTTACGACACTAATATATATAACATAACACATATATTAGAAGGATGTTTGCATGAATATGATATATATAATATGATATAGGATATCTACACATTAGTCATAAACCACTACACAATAATGTACCTCCAGATTAAGATATGAATATCGAGAGGATCATACTCAGGCCGAATGAATTGGATACACCATTAGTTATCATCACTTTTCCCTATCTCCCTATGAAACGCCTATTGTTTATGGCTTTACCGGTATATTTTCAGACACATAGAGAAAAAAGGTCTGCTTCATTTCCCGTGAAAGCCGGCCACGTCGATGAAGGCACCACTTTTTGGAACTAGGGCCTGTGTTTTCCGATAACGATTCCAAGCTGGTCTTAATTCAAATTAATTTGAGTGAAATATTCAAAAACCTAGACATATATATACACATACATATAGCTGTATATATATATAGCTGTACATATATGTTCATATATATATATACATATATTCATAGCTGTACATTTATATATATATATATTTACATATTTATATATATATCTATTCCATGGAATATCCCATTGTATATTCCATGGAATTTGATCTGACCCATACCATTGAGGTTGGGAGACCACCTGTTTCTCGGCACAAGAGCGGGTGTTAGGACGGAGCAACATCAGTACTTTAGATGTATGATGATGTATGATTATATCTGGGTAAATTATATTAAATTAAGGGAAATCACCCCCAAATGGCATCATTTGATCAAATGGCCTTATTTCAGGTTTGTGAAATATCATGATTTACCTAGATTATATGTATGATTATATGTATGATTGCAAAAAAAAACAAATAAAAACATCTATTTTGTTGATCAACTTTAGATCTATGCTCTTCACCAAAAAAATGATGATATGTAGAGATAATGTTAATGTTATGTCATAGGTAAATTATGATCCCCCAGCCAATTGGGACACCTAGGTGCTGTATAAAATGGGTCCCCTATAAAATTGGAACACCTTGCCGGTTAAATGGGGACCCATTTTTTAGAGCATTGACTATATCAAATATAGGGTGTTCCAATTCAATGTAGTCATGACCTATTCAATGTATTAAATGGGTGTATTGGCAAGGGGATAAATTGAATGTATACATTGAATTGGTCATTCAACTATATCAAAGCACGAGTTTCCGGGCTTCGACCACAGAACGAGGCCAACCAGTATCAATGTAGGCCATATATGGGGAGATCTCCCTAGCCGCTAGGATGCATGGTCAAACAGGAATTTACCGATTTACCGCAGTAAAAACATGGGTTCAATTGATATGTATATATATATATATGTATATATATATATATATGTATATATATGTATATATATATGTATATATGTATATATATATATATATATGTATATATATATGTATATATATATATATGTATATATATATATATATATAT
>Ga0126342_10010224_pt1 | contig 16784 bp, 15 predicted proteins | sample Cyp1metagenome_FD_92528 | JGI IMG/M metagenome (GOLD analysis project Ga0126342, IMG submission 92528) | Coral microbial communities from Lord Howe Island, Old Settlement Bay, Australia - Cyphastrea 1 metagenome | ecosystem: Host-associated > Invertebrates > Cnidaria > Coral ... | reverse complement strand
TTGTTTTTTAAAGGGGATCAATTAAAAGTCAAATTGGCCAAACTGAAATTTTCGGAAATTGGAGATGGATGCCTGTTTTTAGTATTAGGGGGACGTTTAGTATTAGGAGGAAGGGATTAATTTGGAAATTTATCAAAAAAAATGTTTGATAATTCACCATAGCCATAGCTATGTTCAAGTCCCATAGCTATCTCTTGCGTAAAATTACAACAGTATAAATTAGTGGACCACAGCTGTGTTCTAAATTCATCCATCGCTATCTTTTCAGCGGTAGGCCGTGGCGGTGCGGCGTCGATCCTCGGGCCGTCCTCGCTCCAGACCTGGGAGGCGGAAAAATCAACCATTTGTAAAGGATTTTCCTGGGGAAACCATCGGTTTTCATAGGTTTTCCACATCCATGAACGTTTACCCTAGGGAAATTAAGAACTTTTTAGTGGAAATTCATCTTCCAACCCCTGCCAGGGTCTGCCAGTGAATTTATTCCAGGGTAACCAATAGGAAGTGTGCAATATTGTCAACCCTGGATGAATCAACCACGCTGCTAGGCTGTTTGATTGCTGTATAAGATAATTCCTGTTTGGGGAATACCAACCTTGATTCACCATCAATGGTTGATTAATCCAAGGTAGGCATTAAACGTATGTATATTTTTATTTTTTTGGTATGTATGTTCAGTAAAGCAATACTAAACCATTCCAATAGGAACTCATATATGGGTGGTATAAACCATCGAAATATGGGTGGATTAGGTTTTTTGTGCTTTTGTTATGTAATATGTGTAAGCAAATAGATATATTTTTTGTTATGTAATATGTGTACACTGTGTACAAGATCACGGGAAAGCATTGGATAATTAAACATAAACATTAAATGCATTTTGGTGTAAATAATATGATGTAATATGATGCAATATTACACATTAACGATTTAATCAATGTCATTGGATTTGTCTTGTGTATTTAATTATAGTTATATATATACGACCTAAATTACAATATATATATATATATATTTGGAGGGTGTACATGTATAAAGCTGAATAGATGCAATGGAACGTCTATAAATTGACGAAATGTAATGGGAATATAAGTAAATAATTTACACTATTATACACACATAACCAACAATATTGTGGGATATATGTGTATAATGAAGTAGATGTAATCATTGAATTGCATATGTTTGCACATTACACAAACATACTACTTCAGTATTTAGTGTTGATGTTTGTTCACTTTGAGCATATGGGTCTGTTGGAGACTTGCTAATACACACACACAGACACACATACACAGAGTAAAGTCCATTTTGACAGGGCATACGATAAACCATTGGATGGAATGGGGCACCCAATTATGAGACAACTCTACATACATGTACACATATACACAACTGGAGCAGTTTCAACAACTGCAGTTGATGAGTGATCCAGTGGATGCATTGTAGCAACGCACCTAGGTTTTTAGCCTTTTTGGCATTAGATGGGTGTTACCATTCGCCTACAGTACAGATTTACCATTCCCTCGTTACGCGCTCAGTGTCTCGTTACGCGCTCAGCAGGCTCAATTTTTTTGAACAGAAAAAAAATCGGAAAAAATGAGCCAGCTACATACCCTTGAGCCAGCTCGGTGTCCCTCACCATCCTGCCCAATTCATATTATGTATCCATCCAACACTGTCACATTCGTTTGACGCTACGCGCTCAATTTTTTCGATGTTGTTTTCGTGTTTTTTTCGTCCAAACAAATCGAGCCAGCTCGATGCCATTGAGCTAGACCGATGTGTTTGAGCTAGCACGGTGTTGCTGAGGTAGCTCGTTTCACTTGAGCGAGCCTGCAAATTGCATCCCAATGTGTTCAATTGCCAGGTTCAGTCCCAAATGATTTGTTCAATAGAAATGGTACCCCTGTTGCAGCCCAGAAATTCAGGAGCCACGTTTTGGGCCAAATCTTCTTAGACAGCGGCACAACATTAAAGTCAAACACATGACCCCTTCTGAAATTGAGCCGGCTACATGGTTTGAGCCAACTCGAAAACGAGGAAGATTGTGGATTGCTACTTTCAATACTGGCATACGGTTTTTAACCTAGTTGCAGCATGAAAAGTATGGCTGGGGATGGAATCGATACGAATTCAATGATTCGTTTGTTGATGGCTATATGTTATCATGTTATGGGGAAGTCACGGGAAAGCGATTTCATGAGGTCTTTGAAATAGATCCAACAACATGATATTGTTTGTTGGTTGATGATTGCAGGGAGCTTACTGCCCAATATGTTACATTAGAGATCATAATGATCCATTTCGGCAGGGAAAACATGTGATGTATAGATATTGACAAACCCCGAGGGAAATCCATCTACGTCAACGAGAAATGTTGATTTACTGTAGGGCCCTGAAGGGCAATAGCACGGATGGCTTTATACACATTCCATGGCCAAGATGGATGTTCACATCAAGTATCCGGCCGGAATATATCCAACAACTTATGATTCTTCAATATTCGTGGGTTCGTCTTCAATATATTCTTCGCGAACAACATCTGCATGTGGTTTTTCCCAGTGGCTACCGGGATGTCCGAAGAAAAACCACTCGGAAGAGCGACTAAACACTTGGTTTCAGCTCTTTTTGTCCCCAAAGTTGATTTATTTGTTGGAATTTGGTCATCAATCCATTAATTGGGGGATTTATATGCCCACTACTGTATGTTCGAATTCCCATGGAGTAACAGATGGATGAAAATACCACAAATACCTTCTTGTAGGTTGTGTCTCCCACTATATTCCCATGATATCTGCATTCTTGTTAGTGAAACCACCCATTCATCCCATGGAACCTGACCATGGCACGTGCTCAATTGACCGCGCCATGCTCCGGACAGGCGGCGCAGTGGACGTCAACCTTCGGCCTGGGAGCCCAATAGATGGTTCTGGAACATCCCCCAAAAGGCAAAAAAAAATGGATGATAACTGGGGGTTCGCCCATGGCTTAGAAAACCTCCATATATCAAATTTACTCTATATACATATATATATATATATACTGCGCCAACTACTAGTTTTCTTGATATTGTTGGCACATGTGTGTCTCATAGACATGGATTGTTTGGCATCATGGATGATCCACTGGTGGTCAGGCCGTGATGTCCTCGTGCTTGGACGCTGATCCAAAGCAGCCAGTTCTTGGGGTCCGGGTTTCAAAATCTGAAACGAAAGCTTTGGATCAAATCCGTTGAGGTATCACTGCTATGATTTTGACATGGTGCTTTCACTATCAAGGGAATTTGGAAAGCAATCTTCCGAGTTACCGAGCTACCAATCTTCCGAGTTGCGGATGACTTTTATAACATCAGCAATACATACAAACAATACAACCAATACAATGCATACATAACAATACATAACATTACATACATAACAATACGAGCATAGCACACACACAGCAATACAAACATAACAATACATACACATTTATAACAATACAAATGTGCGTAGATACATTCGGGTTTGCCACTTTGCATTGTGCTGATTGCATTGTAATGCCCGCATAAATGTTGCAAGAGACTTGTTTTGGCAAGGATGCCGGAGCGAGAAACATTGTTTTTTGTTTTTGGAAAGTGGCTGGTGCTGGCGCTGAAGGGAAGCTCCTTTGTGAGGCGGGTGCGGGCTGGCTTCGACCCTCGGAGTAGTCCGCGCTGTCGTGCTGCGCATGTTCCTGCACAATGTTGTTTTGGAATCTAGTGTTACAAAACGCATTGCAATGCCTTTTGTATCCCTTTGGAGCAGCAATTTCTGTTGCCATTGCGCGTAGTTCTATGGTGCTTTGGAACTCAGTCTTTGCAGTTGCAGTGGGGTGGCTGCATACATGTTTTTTGCTGCTGCGGCCGCGTGCGTAATAGCATTGTCTTCTGCAGCTGAGCGTCGTAAATCGTATTGGAGTGGCTGCATCAAAGTTGCGACGGTGACTTTTCTCCAGATTTTTTTCAATTTTGACAGTGATCATTTTCCTTGTAAAATTCCTTTTGAAAAGTGCTTCAAAATGTGTTTTTTTTAAATATTTTTTTTGGCTTTGGCGCCGGGATCCGGTCGTAAAGCAGCAATTTCTGTTGCCATTGTGTACGTGAAGGCTTCTGTGTGTAAAAGCTTGCTGTGTGAAAAAGTTTCTCTGTGTAGAAGCTTATTTGTGTAAAAGTTTCTCTGTGCAAACGCTTCTCCGTATAAAAGCATCTCTGCATAAAAGCTTCTCTGTGCAAACGCTTCTCTGTGCAAACGCTTCTCTGTGCAAAAGCTTCTCTGTGTAAAAGCTTCTCTCTGTAAAAGCTTCACTGTGTAAAAGCTTCTTTGTGTAAACGCTTCTCTCTGTGCAAAAGCTTCTTCCCTGTGCAAAATCAATGCAAAAGCTTCTGTGCGTAAAAGTACTTTGTCAAGCTTTGTAGTACAAAGTAGTGCCGGAAAGTGATTTGTGCAAACTTTGTAGCACAAAGTAGCACTGAGCAGTACTTTGTGAAAGCTTGTGGTACAAGTACTGGGAAGTGTTTCGTGCAACCTTTGTACTACAAAGTAGTACTGGGAAGTACTTTGTGCAAGTTTTGTAGTACACAGTAGTACTGGGAAGTGTTTTGTGCAACCTTTGTAGGACAAGACGGATGGCAAGTGCTTCGCGCAAGTTTTGTAAGACGAAGTAGTACTGGGAAGAGCTTTGCGCATACTACTTGGAAGTACTTTGCAAGTTTTGTAGTTCGAAGTAGTACTGGGAAGTACAGCGTGCAAGTTTCGTAGTACAAAGTGGTATTGGGAAGTGCTTCGTGCAGGGCTTGTAATATTATCAAGGCCAACTAAGCTATAGAAGGGTTGTAGTAGTTTGAATTAAAAATGCGAAAAATGTGTTTTTAAAACGCATTATTTTTGACATGTGAAAAACATGTATTTAAAAGATGTAAAAACATTGTGGAAAAATGTATTTTTTGAGGCAATTTTGAAGCTTTGTTCCTCTTCCCTCTGCATTTGATTTTATGTTTTTGCTCCTGGTAGTCATTGCTTTGCTATAGATATATTAAACAACAGATCTGCGATCTGCACAATCCACTTCCGATCGATTTGAACTGCTCCTCTCCGATTTTCAACCTGCAGAAGTTGGGCAGGCAGCAAAGTAACTGCAGCAAAACTGGACCCCAAAAAATCAAAGTTCCACCTTCCCAACTGGATGTTCAAATGTGTTTTTTCACATGTTTTGCATTTTTCTCGTTTTTACCAAATGCATTTTCAAAACGTTTTTCACATTGTTTCCAAGCGTATTTTCAAAATGCATTTTTCACATTTTGTGAAAAATGTGAAAAATGCGAACAAAATGCGTTTTGAAAACGGGCTTGGAAAAAAGTGAAAAATGTGTTTTGAAAATGTGAAAAAAATTGAAAAAATGCGAGTAAAATGTGAAAACATGTGAAAAAAAGGGAACAAAAGGCAGTTGAAAAGTTCCTGTTTCTTAGCCCCATGTTTCTCATTTTTTTTTCCAGATTTAGGTTTTTCTTCAAGTTTTCTTTGAAATCTAATTTAAAATTATAGACTATAGAATATTAAACTATATTAAACTTAAACATTAGGATTCCACATAAGTATAAATTCATTTTCAATGATTCATGCCAATAGGTTCGCAATGAATGTATTTTTTAATTTAGATTAGGAAACATATAAAAACATGTAATTTCCTGTTTTCAACATTATCCACCATTTTTCACACTTTTTTCACATGTTTGAAATGCATTTTTCACATTTTGTTCCAAGCGCATTTTCAAAATGTTTTCTTTTCACAATTTTCACATTTTTTCACATGTTTAATTAATCATTGTTTTCAAGCTTGTAGCTGGAAATGGCCATTATACTTGTAGTACAAAGTAGTACTGGGAAGTGCCTTGTGAAAGTGTTGTAGTACAAAGTAGTACTGGGAAGTACTTTGTGCATTCTGTTGCCAGTCTATGCGTACAAGGGTCTCTGTGTAAAAGCTTCTGTATGTAAAATTGTCTCTGTAAAAGTGTCCCTGTGTAAAGGTTCTTTGTGTAAAGGTTCCCGCGTGTAAAAGCTTTCTGTGTGTAAAAGCTTCTTTGTGTAAAAGCTTCTGTGTGTAAAAGCTTTTGTGCGTAAACATGTGTAAACGCATCTGCGTCTAGAAACTTCTCTGGGCAAAAGCTTGAGTGCTTTTTTTTTGCGTGCAACGGATATTGTGTATAAGAGCTTCTCTTTCTCACAGAGTTTTCTGATGTACAGAGGAGCTGAGATGAGTTAAGAACAGCTTCGTTGATATGAGAAAGGCTGAGCAGTGCTCAGATGAGGTGAACAACAGTTGGGAAGAACTTAGATGACATATGAAATGAGATGAGAAGCGAAGAGATGAGATGAAGTGTGAAATGTGAAGTGTGGAGTGTGAAGCGCGCAGTGTGAAGTGTGAAGTTTCAAGATTGAGTACGCACGCACGGGCCTGCCTGGCGCAGGGCGCATGCAGGTCCTATAGACTATAGCGAAACGGTCTTATAGTATAACCCTAAGGCAACTTCCGCCCCGCCTCGTGGGGGTACTGCTGGTATATTTAAATGTTATATTGTATTTCTAAGATGTACATGTATTCATGACATATGAGAATAACAGAACAGTTTCTTCGATGACCAGTGGTTACTGTATCGAGGTGAGGGACATCAGCCCGACTCAGGAGCCCCGTGAATTTGGGCTGAACTCGGGAAATTGTAGATGAACATTGGATGTTTTTCCCCACCTGCCAGGTGAGGGTCTCTAGATTTTGACAAAAGTGCAACTCCTCACTCAATCACTCCTTCCCTCCTTCACTCGTGGAGCGCGCCTGGACCTGAACAGCATATCACCAGCTCGGGATGCAGTGGGCTAGAAAGAATGCCAGATACAATGTCAGAAAATGTCAGATAGAATGTCAGATCTAATGTTAGAAAAATATGTCAGGTAGAATGCCACTTGGCAGGGGTCACTCGAAGAAAGTAATTTGTATTTTTACATATGGGTACATATGGCATGTAGATCATCAATGTTCATCACATTTTACTGGATTACTTATGGTTTATCCTGGCCTCATGGGCCTCATATATGTGAAAATTGATGTGTGTCCCTGAAGACCTAACGGGGAGACTTCAGCAGGTGTCGAAGCAAGTCCCTACCTTCATGGATTCCACGGGGATTAGCGTCAAAACTTAGAACCAACAAATACCCTTTGGTAACCAAACATAGCACTTGGAAATCCCCTATAAATGGAAGTTCCAGCCAAATATGAATAAGGGATTTCCATTACCATGTCTGCCATGTTTGATTACCGGAGGGTATACCACAATTGATCTAAAACATGGGTAGACAGACCATCGTCATCATCATCATCATCATCATCATCATCCCCAGAGCAGTAGGTAGATAACCACCCTTGAGATTTATCACCAAACGAAAAATGGGTAGAAATGGTAGAACAATATTCCAGCATCTCAAGCTACTCTTTCATGTCCGGTTTTGATCCATACATTGCCATAAGTCCTTTCTGTGTTTTGATCCTCTCTGTCCGTTTCCAAAACACACCACCCTTGTATGGCACGCAGCGTTGATGTAATACCAGACACCCCAAACATAAACCAGGTATACAAGTAGTAGCTTAACCTACCAGCCACACACAGACACCTTGGTGTATATATATATATATATATATGCGTGTTGTTGTTTTTTAATTATATATATATATATGTATTTAAATATGTATATATATATAAAGTTTATATATGAATATAATATACAGTCTTCCTGTATAGTTTATATGAATTTTTAACTGTTGCATGATTGAACTGGCACGCGCACACATCATACCCTCCGGTACTCAAACATGGCAATGCAAAACCCCTTATTCATGGTTGGTTTTCCCAGCTAGAAACCTCCATTTATAAGGGATTTCCAATTTTTATGTTTGATTTCTAGAGGGTATTACAGATGGACCATTGAGGTTCTCATCCTCCCATCCGTCAACCACAGGAGAGACGGAACAGCCGTGCTGCAGCCAACCTCCATGATGGCGCTTCCATGTCAGCTTTGGAGATGTTCAGCCTGAGGTGCCTTGGGGGCTACCACTGGATGCAGCCAAGGAACTATGGGTATATGGTATGTCCACATCCCCTGGAAAGAGGAACGACCACATGATAGAGTAACAAAAACAATAGGCCCTAAGGCACTCAACCGTTCACATATTGTTGGTCATGTTTGGGTACGTTCAGAATTTCTTTATCCGAAACGATTTCGTGCGTTTTTTGTTCCATGATGAGTTGACATAGCAATTTGGAGATGGGTCACAATTTCCAGCCGACCATGTTCAGCATGTTCACCCCGGGGCCCAGGTTTTGACACATGATTTGATGATTTGCCACATGTCAATGTGCTTATGTTGTGGTTTTCCAGATTGTTTTTCTTAACATGTTTGTTGCACCAAAGAATGTTTACAAGGAATCAACACTCAGAAAAAAATAATTATACAGCAATATTACATGAGTATGATTCTAGTCATTGAGAAGGCCATGGAGGGAGAAACATAGAATCATATTTCAAGACTTGAGTACCACAAAAATTGCATCATGATTCTCCCTTACTTTCCCCAGGTTTTTCTCAAAACCCAGCAGGTCTCCCCAGGGTCCACCGGAGCTTCCTGCCATGCGACTCTCATCCCCCGCAGCTCGGCAGCGAGGCCACGGGATAGCTCCAAAAAATAACCGTTACTCTGCTGTAAACGGTTTCAAAAAACTATGGAAAATCACCATTTTTACTAGGTAAATCAACCATAAATTGGCAATTTTCAATAGCCATGTTAGTTTACCAGAGTAAGTCATGGGAAAATGAGAGTCAACCCGTTGGATTTTGGGGATGGCCCCTTTTAATCCCCTTTACCAGCCCCAAAATTGGGAAAAAAATTGAACGGGGGTTCTATTGTTATATGATTAGATGTTTGCTCTGTGGGAAGGGGTTTTTAATTTTAACATAGAGTCTTATTTGTCATTGGATAACTAGTGGCGAAGCCCTCAAAAGTGATGCGTCCTGATGTTACATGATGTGGTTGGACAACGACTTGATTCCATGTGGATGGTGAGTTGATGTTTTCCATCACTCATTTTTTATGTTACTCCTGAGTCTCTTTGGGTTGAGGCTCCAATGACCTCTTTGATTTTTTTTGAGCCATTCATGCCGCAAGGAATCCTACATCATAAGTGGCAAGTGGACACCTCTTAGTTGACAGACGGATTGTCATGTTCCATTCAAATGGCCATTTTAGTATTAGATAGTATTGGCCATTTTCCGAAATACGTTGGATGATTTACTCAGCTGGCTGATATTCTGTAATTGGGTTCAAACCAACAACTAGAATCAACCAGATATGATCAGATATGTCTCATTTATATACACTAATTTATCGCCTTGCTGCTTGTATATGCCACGATGTTCTTAGTTTTTTTGCTTTCAATCCTCATTTGAGTGGTAAACGCCCAATCTTGCTCTCTGAGCTCCCAACTTTTGTCAATTTCTTAGGCTGGGTTGCTCCAGCCTGGGGTGATGGGAGAAAACTTGTCAATCCATGGATCCCCATAAAAATCATAAAAATCCCAATGAAATGCGCCCATTCATATGTCCATTGTACCATTTGTTTATGGAAAGAAATAGCTTTTGATCCATCCTCAGACATTTTCCTGTTTGGGGGTAAGTCCCAATTTTGGATGTCAGTCCCTGATTTTTGTGTATATAATATGATCATTGGATGGATCAAAACTCAAAACATAGGTTCCATTCATATTTTCATGAAAAACCACCCCGTGATTTATGGAAAACTTTGCCCTAAATGCGTGCCCACGTTTCCCATGTGATCCATTGAGAAACTATGGGAACATCGGATAAATGGGATTTCACGGCACTGTGGATGGTTGCGAAGTCCTGCCCTTGGGTGGTTGAAACCCGATAGTGGGATTCTTACCACCTATCAACTGGTGGATTTCGCAACCATCCACCCTATGTCCCATGCCGCTCCTAGGACACGGATGCAAGGCGTTCAGGATCGGCTGCCAGCAGTGCAACGAGATCTGTCGCTTCCTCGACCTTGAGGAGTGGTCAGGGTCAGCAGGGGATGGGCTGGGGAGATTTTCGCTAGATCCTGTAGTATTTATATAATGGACCGTACTAGTAGGTTTCTAAGGTTTCCCAAAATTGGAAATGGATCCCTTTTTCCCCAACAGCGCATGCTAATGGGGTCTTCAGCCCAGAGTAGCTCAGGTGTGCACTGGTGCAGGTGCCGGGTCAAGTTCAACGAGGTTCCCGAGAAGGTTCCGAGGTTCCGGAGAAGGTCTGGGAGGGTTTGGTGTAGAGGCAGGTGAGGTTCAGCAGGGTTCTGGAGAAGGTTCCGGAGAAGGAAGGTCTGGGAGGCTTTGGTGCAGAGCCAGGTCAGGTTCAGCAGGTTCTGGAGAAGGTTCCGGAGAAGCTTCCGGAGAAGGTCTGGGAGGCTTTGGTGCAAAAGCCAAGTCGGGTTCAACATCCGGAGAAGGGAGGCTTTGGTGCAGAGTCGGGTCAGGTTCAACAGGGTTCCGGAGAAGGTTCCCAGAGAAGGTGTGGCAGGCTTTGGTGCAGAGCCGGGTCAGGTTCAACAGGGTCGGGTTCGGGAGAAGGTTCCGGAGAAGCCTGGGAGGCTTTGGTGCAGAGCCAGTTCCGGGGAAGGTTCCGGAGGCTTTGGTGCAGAAGCCAGGTCAGGTTCAACAGGGTTCCGGAGAAGGTTCCGGAGAAGGTTCCAGCAAGCCTTGGTGCAAAGGCAAGTCAGGTTCAACGGTTTCCGGAGAAGGTTCCGGAGAAGATTGCAGAGAAGGTTCCGGAGAAGGTTGCAGAGAAAAAACATGTAAAAATAAAACGTTGCGGCTGTTGGGGATACCACCAAAGTTTTTTTTTTTAATATTTGGAGTACATTTAGAATAGGGGGAAGGAAGGGATTAATATATAATTGACAGTAATCCTCAAGCAAAGATAAAACGAAAGTAAAATCATATACCAAAACATATCAAAAGTTACTGGCTATTTTTAGGGTGCTAATTAAAATTGCTATAGTTGTCTATAGTTGTCTCATTTTTTACAGCAAGATGGCTGACACTTCAATGGTCGCCAGGCCATGAGGTGATCCATGTCCTATCCATATACACTTTGGCAATCAAACATTGCAACGGGATATCATGGGATATCCATGGGTATCCTCTATAAATGGATGTGTTCATCGGAAAATCAACTACAAATTTGAGATAACGTGAATATCCTGCAGTAATTCGAAGTGGTTCGCGTCAACATCATTCATTAAGTTTGGCAATTCTCCGATATTAAAGTTTGAACATGTTGGAACTTCGCATTGCCATGTCAAATTACGTGAGGGTGATATGTGATATGTTTAAGACGTGTTACGATCCTTGCGCAGCCCGCAGGCGTGCAGCACGGAATGAGGCTGGAAGATGGGCACGGTGGGCATGAGTTTGTGTGGCACCAGTTCTGGGACTTATCAATCACTGGATGTCCAAGAGAAAGTACTGCAATAAGATAATCATAAATAATCATGTTCATATTGATACGCGCGTGTTGTTTGATTTGAGTTTATCTATTGTTAATCTGCTCTTTGCAGATTTATGATAAATCCGTAGCTACACATGTTTGTTTTTTCTTGGAAGTTGTGTTGGAACCTGTCCAATGTTTTCACATCGGACCATGCTTGAATCGGCGAAACGCCACTGGCACTGCGCCCAGGTGATTGTGAATATCAAGGATGCGGATCCGCGCCTCGGCTGCAGCGTGCAAACACAATTTATTTCCGTAACCGGTATAATTATATACCTGCGTGTGAACAATAAATTGTAATTATATGACACTAGTATAGCACACACACATATACGTATATATATATATACGCACACATACATACATACATACATACATACATACATATATACATACATACATACATAGATAGATAGATAGATAGATACATACATACATACATACTTACATACCTGCATACTTACATACTGACATACTTACATACTTACATAATTGCATACTTACATACTTACATACTTACATACTTCCATACTTACATACTTACATACATACTTACATACTTACATACTTACATAGTTACACTACATTACATACATACATACATACATACATACATACATATACAGTATACATTTATACGAATATACATTTATACATTTATACACACATATATATATATATATATATGTACTTATCTATCTATATATATATATATACAGATGCGTTTGTCTAAAACCCCTATTTATATAACAGCATTGTAGCGAATCTTTGGCCAAGTTTGGTGCACCAGCTAGATTCCCATGCTCCAAGGCATCGATGATCCCATTTGGCGCGCTGAAAAAGACCAGGGTTTCACTGAGCAGCAGCGCTTTTGGCCATCGCCGATGGCACTGACCATTTTTGCTGGAGATCTCAGGTGGGAACCTTTTTTTGTTTTGGCCGACAGGGGCTACTCTAAAGGTGAACAACAACATGGGGGACATAGGGTTTTGGGATGGCAATGGAAAGAGAGACAGAGAAAAAGAGTGCGTTTTTGGGTTTGGGCGAGAGCGATTTCGCGGAGAATTTCAAATTCTTGATTCTTGCGGCAATTGTTTGTGTTTTCATATTGAATATTTGCAAAGCAATCTTTATTACATCATGACAGTATTTTTTTCAGCTGACAACTTCCGCCGAGTTGTCCAGCGACGCTGCACACCAGCGGCTGAAGAGGGGCCAGCTGATAACGTTTTCAAGAGCGCAGGGTGCGCCAAAGGGTGCAATGGCGTGTTGGACTTGATATGTCAACAATTGTAAGTGAAAACATGCATATTTACAATACATTATACTATTAAATGTATTAATTATACATAATTACTACATATATATATATATATTTATACACGTAGATATTTTTATATAAACATAAGAGGAACATACACACACACATATATATATATATATATAGATTATGTGTGTATATTTGTATGCATACACATGCATATGCGCAAAGAGTGTGTTCAAGCAAACCCTTGCCCGGACCATGAAACCCTCTAGAAGTGATCAGATTGGCCAGTTGTTAAGTGTTCGAAACTCAATGTCCATCCTTTCATTGTAGATTTTCAGGGGTCATCATGAGACCATCAAGCAACTGACAGCTATGACATCCTATGACTCAGCCACCCTTAGTCGATGCTCCCTGCGGTCACGAGCGAGTTAAGACTGAGAACACACCTCCAATCGGAGGTGTTTTGGAGTGGCGTTTTCCTCTCAGATTTGCCGAGACTTGATGAAACGTGAAGTGATGAGAAGCCATGTCGCTTGCACATGTTGGGCAGTCAGATCTCTCTGTTGGGATATTGTGGGTTTTGGGCCCTTCAAAACTCATATAATTCATATATTGCGATGTTTGAATCCAGGATTTTGACCCAGCTCCAACTACAGGTGTTGAGCCAGTGTTGTTTTTACTTTTTTGCGGATGAATTCATACCTGAAAAGTTTGAAACCAGTTATGATCGGGTGCCAGGATCATTGAAACTGATTCATTGAATCACTGAGCTGGACGCTGAACAACTCCTGGTGGTGCAAAAGGTGCTGCTGACACAATGTTTCTTATTTAGGGTGAGAGTTACCGGCGAAAGGGTCCCAGGGTGGCTAACATTGCGCTGCTTACCACTGCTTGCTACTCTTACTGTCTTACCGTAAAGGAATGTACATGAAATAATTTGATATCCTGCAAGGGCCGGGCAATCATCCAACACCATCCAACTATAGCACCAAATAGAGATAGAGTAGCTACAAGGTGAACCCCCCGAGTGGTATGCCCCATAGATCCTAATTACCCAAGTTTCAAGTCAAGCTAGCCATCTAGGGGGCCCAACCTTATAGATTCGTATCAGCTTGTGATTTTGGATCAATCACTACAGGTCCCATGGGCAAATCGGTTGGTCCCAGGACTTGACGGAAAATCCACGGATTTTCCCCGTATTAGTTGAAGGTAATAGGTGGAAATTTCCCTGGATTTTTGTTCAATACCTAAAATCAATCAGATTGTGTATATGTATATATATATAAACCTTGGATATTGATGGTCACAACAGTAATCCCATCCCCTATTATTAAATATACACCCCTCAAAACGTTGGATAAGTATAAGACTTGTTCAGATTGGGGACCACATAGATTATCAGTGGTTGATAATCATCAGCGAAACATTATTTGTCCAATGTATCCCCATATCTTTGATGGTGAATTACCAATTGTACACATGTATCAACAATTGTGCAGCTGGGTCATGGTCTTCCATACATCATGATAGCCACAGAACTGCTCTGTGGAACATCATTTTTTCGGAGCTCCAGCTACCTTAGTGACACAGGCACATGGCAAGGTGGATCATTGCTTTAAATGTGCCCTAGTATCATATTATACATCAATATATATATATAGTATAATTCTCTCTCTCTATATATATATATATATATACATCCATACACATCTAGTAATTCCAATATCCACAAGCTCACACATCCAACTGCAGTGCCTAATATACGAGTTGAAGCTGATTTTGTCTGTGTAACTCTCCCCTTTGTAGTTCGTTTGTCTTGCTCGAGCCGTGTGTGTTAAATGCGAGTCCGAAAAATCAGCTACTGAGAGCCTTGAATCATGGCAGATCCTGGTAACGATGGTAACGTCACAGCAAAGCAGCTGTTATATGGCTGGATGAATCAAACCATATCAAACCATTTAAGTGTGTGTAGGAAAATAATAGGTGGCATGACTCAGGCCCCTATTCCTTCAAGTCATTGACACTCAATCAGTATGACATGAGGTTTTTGTTCCAATCCACATGGTTATGAATTCTTTGTCCCTCTGGGTTGACAAACATTATTGATCTTGAAAGAGGGTGAACACCACCAAGAAAATAGATGTAAAGATGGCGTTCCCTACCGAAGCAATGCAACATATATTGCTTGACTAGAATATCTCGGGAGTTGGTTGGTTTCAACTTCAAGGTGTTCGTTTGAAGGCCGACCTACGGTGCAGAAGAGAGTTTTGACATGCTTGGCTGACCACGGAGAGATATATAGTATATTGTATAATTATACAGGACCGTTTGTATTTGGTATATTCAATGGTATTTACAATGTATGTTTATGTTCCCGTTCACACACATGAATAAATTGTTCAATAAATAAATATAAATATAAATAAATAAATAAATAGATAAAATTATAAATAAATATAATTAAATATATATATATATATATTATATATATATATACGATCCGTGATCAATTGCTTACCGTGCAATAGTGACAAGGCATTTATCATTTGCTGGCAACGCTAGTTTTTTGGCCCAGGAGATTTGCAGAAGGACCGATGAACTTTCGTCAGACTGCCGATGAAATCAACATGGTATGACCTGCAACACCCGTTTTTCGATTTGTTGCTTCAGCCTGGGTTCAACCTTTACCGCGCCAGCTACCCTGGGTGTGTCCCATTCGAAGGGAGCAGCGTGTTGCTAAGTTTTACTGTAGTCTTTTTTTTACCTAGTTCTACTAGTTCTACCATGTTCTACCAGTTAATGACATGATCCTATCCATGTTGATGTACTGTGTTACATTTTGATGTTCAACTGCAAGAAACCCGAAAAAAGTGCATCGCACATCATCATCATCATCAGAGCACGTTGAGTTCGCTATGTAAGATACACAGGCGGAAGAGATAAGCACCCAAACAACACTAAACAAGTCTTGGCATGTGCTGCGTGCCCGTGCCAATCGGGAACATCTACAGGTGGGGCATCCTCGTTTTTTGATGCAGCTATTACGAGGTTGTGGTCGGCAATCCAGCAAACCTGCTTAAATAATTCTCCGCATTTACGATTAAAACTAAGACAATTGACGCATGATTTCAATCAGTTCCCATAGGCAGATGACTTAGAGAGGGGGATTCATTGCATGTTGTTGATTCATTCAATAAATGGAAGGTATCTCATCTCTAACTTTTGACATGTTGTCATATTGGAGTTCGTACGCGCAAGTAACAAGGGTGGTAGACTCTTGATGTGGAGGTATCCAGTGCTGCTCATTCGCTCAGTTTGAAGCATGGTTGCTCACATGGGTTTGTCCACTTTTTTTCGCAATGGCAACCCTAGACCCGAAATATTCTGACCAATCATGAGGCTGCATGATTTTTACCCAAGATTCAGATTTTTTCAGACAAACCTCTCTCTCTCCCTCTCCCTGTGTATATACATAGTTTGGATAGATTCCTTGCCTTTTATTATAAGCTTAAACCAGCTTTCCCGCAGATTTTCTACCCTCAAAACTCTCACACCTGTTATCAATGGAATTTGCCTGCATGGTCAATGCCGAATCCAATGGGCGTGCCGCAGGCATCGATGAAACCAACTCCTCCCAAGACTCCCCCGCAGCTTGGTAGAGCTGATTCCTCTGTGGGTATGGTTTTATAAGCTTCCGAACCATGCTAAGCCAACGTGAAACCTAGCAAGGGAAATCATATGAAATCAATTGAAATCATCACAATACAAAGAAATCATAAGACACGCACACACTTGTAGTGTTACCGCTGAGCGGCCCCCAGTCTTATGCGAACATCCTGATCCAATCGCAGATCTTTTGGAGTTCTTTATGCATAGCCGGAGTTTTGTCGCGCTGGCCAGTTAAACTG
>Ga0126342_10010223_pt1 | contig 16786 bp, 21 predicted proteins | sample Cyp1metagenome_FD_92528 | JGI IMG/M metagenome (GOLD analysis project Ga0126342, IMG submission 92528) | Coral microbial communities from Lord Howe Island, Old Settlement Bay, Australia - Cyphastrea 1 metagenome | ecosystem: Host-associated > Invertebrates > Cnidaria > Coral ... | reverse complement strand
CTACACCACACTACATCCAGCAGTTGTGGGTGAGGTGACCGACCAGGTGACCACTGCAACCATTGCAGCCACTCCAAAAAACACAGCTCCAACCACCTTTCGGTCCATCAGTGGATTCGCTCTACCATCCGTGATTCACAACAACCAATCTCTCCTATAGGTTTCCTATTTTTGAAACTTCCGCCACCGCCTTGTGCGGTACTACTGGTAATCCATTCATTAATTGTAATTATCCCATGATTATCCATGATTATTATCCCATTATCCCATTATCCCATTATCCCATAATTACTATCCTATGATTATCATCCATATCATCCATTATTACTATCCCATGATTATCCATGATTATTATCCCATTAAGATCCCATATATGGGTATGGGTCAAAATCAGGTACCCCAATAATTGGATGGTTAATACTAAACTAGACTAACATCTGTGGTCCCCTAGGTCTTCCATTTTGACCCACATCCATATATAAAATCCTCATCTGATCTAACCATAGCGTCTGCGCTCCGCCGCAGAACTCCGTGAGGCGCTTGGCGAAGTACAGCGGCGTGGGGCCACCGATGAAGTCGCGCCGCAGCCGCGCCAGCTCGGCCTTGAAGACCTGCCATTGGTGGAGGGATTTCACCAGAAAAAATGATGCAAATATGGTTTCTAAACCAATCATCTATCAATATGTTATAGATAGTTTTCCATTTATAGATGGTTTTTCCATTCCCATAGGATCCATGGTGCTGCTATATATGGTGTGCCATGGATCCCATCAATATACCCAATGTTAGCATATATACCAGCACCATGGATCCTATGGGTTATGATTTAACCATCGTTTTTTGATGTTTAAAAATTGGAGGACATGGAGATTTCACCGCCCAAAATGGCGCAAAAAGGTGATTTAAACATATTCAAACCATAATTTAACAACAAAACATGGAGGAAATTGTGCAAGGAAAAGAATATGATTTGACGGGCAGAAATTGGAAATAGAGGATTTTACTGGCGCAGAACCAGCTGGGGTTGTTTGATGATTTGATCTGCAAACATGGGTCCCATTGGATTAGCAAACAAAGGATATCACGGTATGGGTATCACTAAAATGGACGATGAACCACTGGATTTTTGGAAGGGCAAAATGTGAAAAGACATGGGGGTTGAAGCCGGAAGAAGATAGAACAAATGTGGGTTGAGGATTGAAACAAAGGCGGTTGAAGCCTCTAAAAGTGGAAACTATTTCTTGATACATCCTATTAATTCCTATTATGTCTGGCATTGCGGCCACCAAATCTCTGATTTCAGGGATCATCCGAAACAAGTTGGGGGGATGCGCTTATCACCCTGAAACAGCACCAGCCATGTCTCCATGCAAGTTATATCTTATCTACTGACTAATTACTTGGTTTCTTCAAAGTTAGAATCCTTCATGCTATGTTTGGCTCCATTCAAAGAAAAATGCGGCAACCTACGAACCCATCTGAACCAGATTTGAGGCCAGTTCTGGCACTTTGGACCTGTATCCGCAGTCCCAACCATCATACGGGCCCAAGAATAAGGTACCCCCAAATAGTTTCCCAAGAGTCCACTGGCATGTGGTTGGGAAACTCTTAGTAGCTCTGCCATGCTCCGCAAACATATTGTACCCATAGCCCCGTATCTCTCCAACAGAATACAAATCCCACTTACTGTGCGGTCGCAGTGAAGTGGTTATAATTCATCCCGACATATTGTGGCTCTACATGAAAATCATTATGTGACATAATATGGTAATTGCACGAACATAATTGCTGATCGACAATTTATTTTGTTTACATTTTATCATGATTTATATGCATCAAAATTCATGAAAGGCAATAGTTCCAAGTCATATTAATTACCATTTTGGTTGCCTCAAATCGAAAAAAGAACTGGGGTCCAAGTTTATGTACGGAGCCCAGAAAGGTTTCCCCCCCAAAAAAATGGCCACAAAAACATCTCCAGGATTTCTGGCTAAAACTTTCGGCCATTTGGGGATGATTCCCCTTAATGTCAACCCTGGATTAATAAACCCCAAACGATTGTTTAATTGGGAGGGTACCATAAAAAAAAGTATCATATTATGACTATTGGAGGAGTACCCTAATTAATAAACCATGGTTTATTAATCCGGGGATGACATTACCAATCATCATTCCTGTGAGGTCACCAGAATTGTCCAGTGTGGTTAAGCATAGTTATGAGCCATGACTAGCCATCATATTAATCATAATTAACCACATTGATGATGTTTGATTAAGGTTAATGACCTAGTTAACCGTCATTATTAATCTATGGTCATTGAGCTATTGACCATCATTTTCACCAAAATTAACAATCATTAAGCATCATTACCTGGAAATGTTCATATGGTAAATTATGATTAATGGTTGATTAACTCATCGGGTTGGTGGTTGAGCCACCCCTCTGAAAAATGATGGAGTTCGTCAGTTGGGATGATGACATTCCCAATATGATGGGAAAGTCATCATCCAGCCATGTTTCAAACCACCAACCAGTCATGATTAGATGATCAGCCATAGTCCATTACCCTCTGGTAAACTAACATAACTGTGGAAAATCACCATGCTATTAATGGGAAAATATTTCAATGGCCATTTTCAATAGCTACGTTAAATTACCAGAGGGTAACCATATCTTATAAATGGAGGTTTTAATGGGAAAATCATCTATAAATGGGCCATCTATACCATGGCTATGTTAGTCATAACCATATCTTAACCATCTATGGCCCATGATTTTCCACTGATGCATCTTCCGGGCCGTGCTACGGGGTCGATCTTCCACTTGGCCCAGGCTTCTTCCAACTCGTGGTGGGCCACCATCAGCGTCTCCTGAGACTGGGCCAGGACACCCGGGAAAAAAGGGCCAGGACCTGGGAAAAGACGAAGATCACCGGGGAAAATGGAGATTTTACCCTGGTTTACCAGGGACATGATTAGGAGATGATATGTTTACCAGAAGCTCTTGTGGATTTGTTCCAAATTGGGAGATCTTATGGATGTTATTAAGAACATTTGGAGTTGTTGACGTGATTTGACGAATCACAAAACAAATCAAACTGTAACCAGTCACCTACAAAAAGAATTCCATCGGGGATGTAAGCGTCATGGGTCGATAAGGACCTAAACAATCCCAGCCCTTCGAGAAGAGGATCTTCTCGAAAAGTGGGGGAATGCACATTAATCAATCTGGCTTTGTCATGAGCGTCATGGGCATGTCCCGAGATCTATAAATGGGTCTGAATCCCATTTTCCTTGTTGAACCAGCCACAAATAGTGGTCCACCTTCATCTATAGGGATACACCAGGTCATGAAAATGCCCTGGGCTGAAGTAAACCACCCTTCTCTGCATCCCCGATCTCATCTTGAAAGCATCTACATCGGAAACTGTCATCAACCCACAGCAGCTTAATCACTAATTCTATACTGCTATGCACCACAAATCTCCCCAATTTTTTAAGCACATTTCTGTTGGATTTTCCCATCATCCACCGTGAATTTCCTTCATTGGCCGAGGGGCTGGGATGAAACGACCACCGAAGACGGAGTTGCCAAAGTTCCACTTGTCCGCATGTTTCTTCCTTGCTGGAACTAGTGAGTGGCTGAATCTTGGAAACCAACAAAAAAAATACTGGTTGATGGTATACCTACCCCTCTGAAAAATATGAACGTCAGTTGGAATGATTCTTCCCATTATATGTAAAAATAAAAAATGTTCCAAACCACCAACCAGCATAAAAACCGGTCTATGTTACGATGTTGATGTATTTTCTTAGCCGAATATGAACTGGGTATGTCTGAAAATGGGGTATACCCCCAATTATAGCCATTTAGTAGGGATAATGACCAGCAAAACCATTGGGTGTAGGGGTACACTATTTTCAGACAAACCCAACTAGTTCCAGGGTCATTTGAGTTCCAAGTTTCTTGGCTCCGGCTGATGATACTGAGCCAAGTTTTCCCAGGGGATATCGACGGGTGGTGACATGATCCTGGAGGAGAACATCACCCAAAGCACTGGAGGAATCACTACCAATAACCATATTAAGATGGTTTTCTCAATAATTTGAGGTGATGGTTTTTCAAATTTATTGAGAAATAAGATAGAGGAATCCATCTTAAATTATTGAGAATATATGGATGGTTTTTCAAATAAGATAGAGGAATCCCACACAATCCAAACTCACTCTTGTTTACGTCACATGTTCCCAGCATTTCCGCATCGTTTTCCCCTAAAAATCCACCAGATAGACATTTTCGGCTGGATCGACTTGGTCGTCGCCAGGCTTCAGGTTGCATAGTGCGGATACCCCCTGTAACCATCAACCCATCATCCTAGTGACTAGTGATATCACCATGAATTTGACGGTTACCAGCCTATTACAACTAATATGGTCAAGCCACATTAAAAAAAAAAAAACGTCATGAAACTGAAGTCATTTACCATTTATAGATAATCAAATCATATCCAACGTTAATCGCATCTTGTTGATGGTTGAAACCACTGTAATTAAATGAAACCCACATCAAAAAAACAACTCCAACTGGAGTTTTTCCCATCCTTGTCACAACCTTTTCAGGGCGAAAAAAACGCCGACCGCAACCAAGTGGCTGTTGCTCCAAGTCCGCGGCTGTTCGCTGGCGCTTGGCTGGTGGCTCAACCTGTAGGTGTGGAAGGAATGTGGATGATGGATGGATCTTTTATCAACAAGAATATGTGGATTTAACCATGAAACATCCGGATCTCTAACATTTATATATCTATAAGTGTTGCACATGGGTCAATCATGGGAATATCATGGGGATATTTGTGGTAGATACTAGGATATTGTTAACACGTATTATATTTCGATGGGGAAAGTGCCAACAACGATAGGGCCTTGACCTGAGCCAGCTAGATGTTCAAACGCAGACGAAACTGCTTTCCAGGATTCTAAGTTCTAAACAGACAGAAATGGGGCTTTCACCTAAAAAAACAAATATTACTCACCAAAAGTAACTAACTGGTAAAATCTCACACTTGGAATATCCAAAGGTCACATGACCTTTTTGAGGTTCCTTTCTCTGGAGGATCCGTCGTGACTGTGACAAATGCTACCTCCAACCATGGACTTAAAGTTCACTTTTATCACAAGATGTCATGATAATGTATTCATAGTTATCATTTATCTCTCAAAGTTTAGTCAAACGGTGACCAATTAATCAATTGGCCTGCAAAGAAGTCAATAATCCGTAAGGTTATGGTTACCTTTAGGTCATTTAAATGATCAGCTTATCAGATGGTCAATTCTCCTGGCTATGAGCATAGCAGGTAGAGTACCAAGATGCTGACCATCGAGTTTTGGATGATGAGTGCATCAAGCAAATTATGTCTTTTTGCAACCCCCAAAAAGCTTGAAATTCCATGAAATTCCCATAAATTCCCACTAGCATAGGCATTATTTATCACTCTCCTATATTTTTTGGGTGGTTACATGGGGTTACATTGTTACTATATGTTACTATACCCATGGTTTCCCCAAATTTGCCTCAACAAAACTATGGGAACTTCAGGGAAACATCCAGTCCGTTGCTGTCGCAACCCGCCAAGACGATCCAAGACGTGCCTTTTCGCTGGTGAGGGCCAAAGGTCCACCGCTCAACTTGTTCACCAAAGCACCAGCCTTGGCAATGTTGGGATATGGGGTTTCCATAAATGAGGCTTACCCCCAAATGGATAGTATATGGATAGTTTACAATGAACACTCAATCTGATATGATCAAGCAATTTAATTTGGAACGCTTGGAATGTAGGCAACAAAAAAGGGAACGTATCCAGCACAGACATGGCCAAACAAAATATGGACATTGACGGACGCAACAGTCGTGACCAAGACTGAAGAAATGCTGGCGGTACCAACCTGCGATGCAGCCATCCGACAATTATTGACAAGGAGTCACCATAGATACACCAAGACACGCCAAGTACTTCTGGGCAGATATACATACGGTACGCTACATGCCAACAAACAATAGGACGTACAAAACCCTGGAAGTCCAAGGACTCAAAAAGTATGTCCTCATGAATATCTGTAGAAAGTGGACCAAAAAAGTACGTCCATGCCTGATACATCATGATGTACCTTTTGAGGTCCCGGACCTCAAAAGGAACATTGCTATATAGCATCCTTAATCGTGAGTAATCGTGAGTAATTACTCGTGAGCAAGACCCTAAAAGGTACACATAGCGGCTCAAAAGCGCGTGAACATTGCTATAAACCCTCGGCCGTAGAACCCATGACATTGCTATATTTGCTATAAACCCTCGGCCGTGGAATCCAACAACATTGCTATAAACGCTCGGCCGTAGAACCTCGGCATTACTATGGTTTGTCGGCGATGATCCTTTTTTGTGTCACTTTCGGCAAGGACTCAAAAAGTATGGGCTTAGGACTTTTGGAGAAAGGTGTTTTCAACGCCCGCAGTGTTCCAATACCGCACGCCCAAGTGACTGCTGCGACACCACCCTTACCAAGCTCCTGGAGTGATCGTGACGCTTCAGCTTTGGTTTCAGCAAAGGTTTCAGCAAAATCAACGATGTCATAATTTTGGAGATGTTATGGTGTCATCAGTTTTCCCATTGACGTTTGCCAATCCTTGACGTATTCTTGATGGGAAAACTCATGATACACACAGAAATTCAAACATGTTTAAACACATTTCTAGATGGCATGCGCCCGGATGCATCAAATGACTTGCTGGGGCAAATGTCCTAGAAGAAATCAGATGAGATGAGGATTGAAGATATTGAAGTAGTTCAATACGATTTTCCGGATGATGCAATGGTTCACTGCAGTGACTCGGCCACTCTTCGAGGGGACCCCCGGCACGGCATGGCATGGCATGGCATCGTTGGCTCCTGGATGATCCTGGAGCCCACCACACAGCCATCTGCGAAGGCACCGAACTCCTGGCGTCGACTCTGTTGGGTTTTCCAAGGCTTGAACGTTAATCTTCATGAGTGGTTTCACCATGTTTTATTGGAATTCATTTAAGTTAACCCCTATAGTTCTAGCATAGCAATCTCCAAAAATATAGAAAAGTGTTTAACTGGGATTTTATAGATCATATATGATCATATTTACTCGAAAAAATATCCAGGGTTCCCCACGTTTCTACCTTTTTTTTTCGGCTTAGCGCCCAAAGTCCAATCAATCTGTACCACATCCTCCTGAACAACTCCCGTCCCCCGAAATCCCCGATATGTCCTCCTGAAATCCAGAAATCTAGATTAGCTGCATGGCAAAACCATGCAAAATTTTGTGCAACAAGAATCATCTAAAACCATCTAAAACCCCTAAACATCCTGAATTTCCCCATTCTTCCAGGTGACTTCATGGCGAAGCTCCCCGTTTAACGTGTTTCGATGGCTCGATGGCCTTGGCCCCGGCCGCACCTCCACGTGCTTTCGCTCCGAGATGCCAAAGCCGACCACCACAGGGAGCTCAGCGCCCAGCCTGACTCCAACAGGTCACGTTTTTACTGGAGATGTTACCATGTTCTTGGTGGTGCAATAACCATCATTCAGCATTATTACCTGGAAATCTTTATGGTAAATTATGATTAATGGTTAATTAATTCATGTTACCAGGTAAATACTGGAGATGAGTACCCCTAAATAACCCTGCCTAATATAGAAGTCCTCATGGGTTATCCAAAGGGAGTACAAGTATGGTCTGGTTGGTGGTATACCTACCCCTCTGAAAAATATATGAGTTCGTCAGTTGGGATGATGACATTCCCAATATATGGACATGTTGCCGCCCTCTGGTAATTTAATTTAAGAATTTGCTATAGAATATCACCAGTTTTAAGTTCGGTAAACCATCTATTTCTATGGGCCATGTTCCATAGCAAAATGTTAGTTTACCAGACGTTACCAGGTAAATACAAACTGTCAGTTTACCAGATGTTACCAGGTAAACACACATAATGAACTAGCATGTAATAAACTATGATGTTAGTAGATTGTAATTTATAATTACTAGTGAAAATATATTACTATTACTATTACAGTAAAATAGATATGTTACCAGGTAAATAAACACAATAAACTAGTATGTTAATAGATTTTGTAAGTAAACAGTATAGTGGATAGTATAGTATAGTTAAGAAAAATAAACTGGATGTTGCCATTTGGTAAATAAATTATGTTAGTGGGTAAACTACCATAATAATCTACAACAATAAAGTATACTGTGTCAGTAGATTATAATTAGAATTATAGTGATGCAATATATTCTGTTAGTATTATTAATGACAACTCTAGATTAATAAACCCCGCTGTTCAATTACGGGGGTACCATTTAAGTATTATGATCACTATTTGGGGAGTACCCCCCTAATTAATAAACCATGGCCATGGCTTCTTCATCCGGGGCTAACATTATTATCATATGATATCCTTGATATCATATGCAGAGTGATAACATGTCTATACATGGATGTCATAAATCATAATGACTCATAATTAATATATATATATATAAGTAGTTTTATGATGTTTCTTTGCATGAAACACATAATTGGCAGTTTGTACATGCTTCGTACTAACGGGTTCTGTTGACTGGGAGTGAGTTTGCCATGGTTGTAGTATAGTCGTTTAATGGTATACGCGACTGGACAAATGGGCCAAGGGAACAGGCGAAACATTCACAAAGAATGTAAACACGACGTGAACTGCCGTACTTTGTGGGGTTGATACATCTAATTAAGATGATCAGGCCTGGGCCTCGACTATTTTCAGCAACACCTAGGTTTTCTATAGTTGTCAGAGACAATTCTGTAGACTCAAACCATGTTGAGATGCCAAAAACCCCCAAACACAATGACCCAGTCATGTAGGATGTTCCTCGGTCCGTCGGCCAGTGGCTTTTTTTTTGGGTGTGATAAAAACATGTTTCAGCCGCCATCCCAAAACATCACAAAACGAACAAAGTCTGTTGTGATAGTCATATATACCCTCTGGCTATGACTAACATAGCCATGGAAAATCCCCAAAATAACTGGAGGTTTATAGCTGGGAAAATCATCTATAAATAGGCCATGGCTTCCATGGCTATGTTAAATAACCAGAGGGTAATCATCCCACCCAAGATGGAACATGCAAAATCATTGAAACCACGCAGCAGTTGAATTATCTTGAATTCCATGGCTTCATATGGGATAGTATTATAGTATAACCCCTACTCCAGTGATGAAATCGATGAAATCCTGATCGTTGATCATAAAAAGTTCGGAACAATGGCTATTAACCATCATTAAGATTATGGATCTCCAAAGTTTTACAGATATCTAGAAATGGTCTAAAATGGTAGGATCCCCAAAACCAATGTTGGATCCATTTGGATACCCAAAATCTATTGGCGCTGTTAATTTTTGCTGCTTCCTCACGTCGCATCTTTCGCAACCCGTCGCCACTGAAAGACCCTGGGCCCAGGTGCTTCTTGGCTGCATCTCGCACCTCAGCGTCTTCCGGGTCTTTCACAGGACCTGAAAACAAGTGGATGCTACTTGTTATCTACATATGAACATAATATTTGTTAGAGGTTAACTGTATACATATTAGAACATCATATCAATAGTGGAACTTCAATTATATTAATGTTTGTATAGCTTATTTTCTACATATTAACATATTATCTACCATATATCAAGTGAGTAATTCTTCGTTGCTTTTTGCAGTACTTGTTTGGAGACATCATTACAATGGTGGAACATCCATGAATCCATGAGTGTGTATAGGAGTATACAATTACCATTATTTCCAACCGTTTCGAACAATGCCAACCAATTTTGGCTGCTTTTCGTCCTGCTTGTTGTCCTATGTTTGTTGGATATCTACCTTGACAAACAGGAAAAGAAAGTAAAAACAACCGTGGAAGACTTGTTAATCAGTCAAGCATATCAAGCCAAAGTTTGCACTGTGTGCGGGTACATTGCACCATGAAACAAAACTGCCATTTTCGTGGCGAATCCTACTAATTTGCAGCTGGGTTTAAGAGATCTCCTATGACCTCCTTTTATCATCCTTTATCTGGGTATATGTTAAATCATTGTCAATTTTGGCTGATTTATCTGCGATCTGCCAAATCATAATGAATATATATAATATGTGTTTCTTTTTCCGAAGACCATGTTCCCGCATTTTTTTCGCAAGCGCCCAGCGTCAGCCAAAAACTGAGCCAAGAAACCGACTCCACCACGGCCTGTGAAATCTGTTAAAGACATTCATGCAGACTGCGGGCTCTTTCCTAACTTTAAGCAGCAAATAACCAAAGTATGTTATTTTGGTTGTTTTCACTAAAAACCTGGAAATTGAATTCAATGAATCGTATTTTTTTTGACATATTCCAGATAGATTCTCATATTTCTCATGAGTTTTCCCAGTTTCATGGATCAAGGTTCACCCGCCAAACTGTTTCGGTTCAACCACCATGGATCGCCGGATAAACCATGATACGTCCATTCCCATCCATTCCCCCAATTTCGGTTGCTTGGCTCCCCATGGTTTTTCTCGGATGAAAAATGGGGCATCCCCATGACTTCGGCAACCTCGCCTGGCATTCCTTGAGACGATTGGCCTTGGCCTCTGCCTGTTCGCTTTCCCTGGTGCCTGTGACGCCCAACAGGGACACTACCTGAGCGAAAAACCGGGTGTCAACGGCCTCCATTGACCGGTTCTCAAAAATCCATTTCCATGCTTAAGTAGCTTTCCTCAGGAAGGTGGTTGAAATCACTATTGCTTACGAATGCTGATGATGGATACATCTTGTCTGTCTTGATAAAACTCATTCCAAACTATGGCCTGGTTGGATAATGTTAGGAATGTCCATGAAGGTTGAGTTGGATGGCTGGTATGATCTGTTTATTGAAGATAGCTAGTTCGAAAATGGCCCATCTAGTTCGATGATAAACATGATGATCTAGCATAGCAATGGATGGTGATGTTCCAATTCGGCAACCGTTAAATCAACAGAGAGTATATCCCATTGTAATCCACTGAAAAATCAGGAATTCTGATAGGTAAATCATCATGTTTATCATCCAGGGACATGTTCGATATGTTCAATAAACAAATGGTAAAATATCCATGATGGGCCATGTTCATCCATTGTCCATCTGGTTGGTGGTATACCTACCCCTCTGAAAAATCTGAGTTCGTAAGTTGGGATTATGACATTCCCAATATATGGAAAGTCATAAAATTCCATGGTTCCAGTCACCACCAACCAGCCATTTTCCATAGGCTGAAACTTTCACTCATCAACTGCCCAGTCCTCCAGTACCCAGGCGCGTAGACCATGCCGGGTGTGGGATTGATGGCTGCTTCAGCCACCTTTTGAAAAACGCGAAAGGTTCCCAGCAACTGATGACCTTCTAGTGAGTAAAAATAAGCAACGGATAATATCATATTTATGCACAATATGTGCAAATTCTTAAATCATATAGTTATAATATATAGGTGTAGAATGTGAACAGATGTATATAAGATGACTTCTGATCTTGCAGTTATGAAATGTTATGAACCTATAGTGACTTTTGATATACTTGCAAGATCTAAGATCACCAAGTTGAGGCTATTGCAGAAATGTCCAGCGCAAGCCAAAATCACCGATGTTACCACTAAGAGGACATGCGAACTGAGTTTCCGGGGGTCAACCAATAGAAATGCAGGGGCACACATCCTGAAAAATCTCTATACATTGCACATGTTCTGGGAAACGACTGGATGGGAGATTCAAATAACGAGTTTTACCAACCCTTAAAGGTGGCCCCATCAGAACTTACCCATATGGGAACTAAGCCTCTGGGATCACCTATGGCATGATGGAGACGCGTATGAAATCATCAAATGTGACCCATGTTTCCCAAACTGCTACCATAACCAAAGTGAACCCACCTATTTCAACATCTTCAACACATTTACCTCTCAGTAAATGCCCAAATTTTGGTTGAATCACCGTTTCTGGGTGCTTTCTTCTTGATTTTCATGGCTACCCTCTGGTAAACATACAAAAAACTATGGAACATCACAATTTTTCATGGGAAAATCCACTATAAATGGCCATTTTCAATAGCTATTTTGACATAACCAGAGGCTAAAATCGAGCGCAACTTCGACCACACCAGGACCACTCGGCTCGGCCTGCTGGATGCGCTCCAGTCCACTGGTGGGCGACGCCAGCGGCACGAGGCTCAGATTGTGCTTGGCGGCGGCGGGGGCCATGATCTGAGCGGCAGCTGTTTTAAAGAGCTAAAAGAAGGGTGAAACATGGTCATTGATAGTTGACTTTTCCATTAAAAATGGTGATTTTCCATAGTTATGTTAGTTTACCAGAGGGTATGTCTCATTTACCAGAGGGTGAAAAATGGTGAAGAAACCTACCCTCTGGTTATGACTAACATAGCCATGGAACATGGTGGTTTAATGGGATTTAATGGGATATACCCTCTGGTTATGTCAAAATAGCTATTGAACATGGTCATTGATAGTTGATTTTTCCATGAAAAATGGTGGATCTTTCCATAGTTATGTTAACGTTTACCAGAGGGTATGGGATAATCATGAGATAATCATGGGATAATAATCATGGATAATAAACTAAGCCAATGGCTAAAAAAGGAACATCTGAAAACATGGTGAAACATTCATGGACATAATTCATAATGGTGAATCAATGGAGGTATAAACTTTGGAAACCGATTGAAATCAAGAAGATGATCTCGGATATTCAGATGTGTTTCAATTTCTTAGGGAAAACTGTTAAGGAAACCATGGTTTTACCATCAAAAAAATGGTTCTCCCAAAGGTATTGGGCAATTTGAGTCAGGCAATATTGAATCACGGGCTGTAAATTGCCATCTCCAGGCGTAAAGGCGTCATCCTTCTGGTGGAGAACTGCAGTGCGTATTGTCTGTTGACCCAATGCCTTCCATGGGCAAAATGGTTTTTGGCCTTGGCGCCTTCTCTTAGATGTTTAGCTGTGAAGGATTCGGAAAACCTGACAGCCTCCTCCCCTGATGTAATCATAATTTCACAACATGATAAGGGATATTGAGATACCAGATTGGTGGATTGGTTTCTGGACCATTTATCATTGAACCTATAGAAAATTACTCCAAATACACAGTATATATATATATATATATATATATTATACCATATATCATATTTCATTATATAAAAGAGTTTCTTGCAAACTGTCCCTTCCACCAATCCCCGGAGTCTCCCACGGTTTGAAGCAACACGCGAAAAACGTGCGCCGCGGGTGGTTGGTTTCAAATTGAAAACTGGTCTAGTTGGTGGCTTCATCCAGTAACTGGCTATTGAAGTCCCCGGCTTGGCAGGTGAAACTCCAGACTTGGACAATGACAGTGAGCCCGGAATCGTCATGCCTAACTGCTCTTTTTTCCTCTATGAATGGATGATCACAATACATTTAAGCGTGCTTCTCATTGAGGTATCAACAATCCGACGTTTTCTCCCTTATCAAACATGATTAATGGATTGGTTTAAGGGAAAATCTTAACCGGAAACCCATGGGTTTTTACCATCAAATTGGTTGGGTTTTCCGGTTAAAATGTTCCCATCATCCAATTCTATGAACATGATTGTCATGCAGGGTAAGAACTTGAGGTCCCCATGAATGACACTCCGATGATCATGGGGATTTTGAAGGCCAAAGGTGACCCAAAAAACCTTGGGGCTAAGAGGATTTGTTTTCTCCAACAGACTGGAAATGCCACCAAAACAGGGCATTTCCAGTATCTGTTGGAGATAAACAAATCCTCTTTCCAGTAGTCAAAGCAATTTCATCATTTGCCATCATTTGCCAGCATTTGGCATTTGGCATTTTGTTAACAAAAAACATGATCAATACCTCTGGTAATTTAACGTAGCTATTGAAAATGACCATTTATAGTGGATTTTCCCATTAAAAATGGTGATTTTCCATAGTTATGTTAGTTTGCCAGAGGGTATCACAAATAACCATCATTTGCCAAGCCCCGTCAGGACAAGTCAGAAGCAAATTGTTCCAAGAGTCTCTCCAAGATTCCTCCACTGGTAGATCCACAATGATGAAGCCATCAATCCCTGCTGCTGAGCACTCCTGCGAAGCGTTTTCCGGAAAATCTGGGCGTATAGGGATCGAAAAGAACCACAACAGCCCCAGAAATATGGGCCGAGCAATCTTACATACAGACTTGACTTTTACAGCTATTTGTGGCTAAGACATCTTGCACAAATCATTTGAACCATGAATTCTCGAGCAGAAACATGTTGATGTTTATCTTTCTCTCACGGATTCCGCGTTCCGCACTCCTTGCAGGTTTCTTCACATCCAGCTGCTAGGAAGGAGTTGTAATAGCCCATGAGCAGCAAGGGAACCTTGAGCCCCTTAGCACCTGGGAGTGAGTTCAAAGATTAGGAAATGGGGTCTGATGATGATTATCGTATTGCAACCCACTTCCCGACCATAGCTACGTCCCAAAAAAAACACCGGACTGGGTTTTCAACTCATCCCAAAATCACGCCTGCTACTTCTTGATACCTTTAAGCAATCATCACAGCTGTTCGCCGGAAAATACCTTGAGCATTTGAAACCATCAACTCGGGTCCTTTCAATCCGCGTATCCCGTCAGCTCTAGCCTGACACCAGCCATTCCAAAAACATATCTGTACACAGTATACAATGTGAGGCCCAAGATCAAGTTGGACTATCAACCAATGAAGCCATACAACTATATCTACTGTACCACAAGCCATGGTAAACAAAAAACAACTTAGCTGCGCAGGGCGGGCCACTTTGTAAGAATGATTCATTTTCGGGCCATGGGCTCTTCAAAACAAATGTAATCTTATCTTCCACAAATGTAAATTGTGTACCTCAGAAACTTCAATCATTCCATGTAATTACCAAAGCTGAAGTATTATTTCGCCAATATATGTTTGAACCATTTAGTTCCATGGTTTACAATGAGATTGGATAGTGAGGTAATCACAACAATTTCAGCGGAGACTTCAGCAGTTCAGCTATGTTCAGCTCCCAGGTGCGTGCTTGTCTAGCGAAGTCGATGACATCTGAGTAAAGGGTGCCTGGGACGCGCGCGTAACGCGCAACATGCAATCTGAACACAGAGATCGCCTCTGGTAAATTGTTACAGTTTGACCCTGATTTTATCACCAATTTTTAGAGGAAACTCATCTTCCAACTCCGATGACTACCAGGGTCGAACTGTTAATTTACTGGAGGGTAAGCACAAATTGGTTGGACATGATCTGCTAGTTGGATTAGGAGAAGACGACACTGTCGGACAAACCCCTGGGGTAGCACTGAACAACGACAAGGGCCAGTCCAAGGGGAAATAGTATCAAGTCAAAGGATGTTCCGATACAGATACTGTAATCGGTGTCCCCAGTTTGTGGTTACACTATCATGTTAGCTACAATATATATATATATATCCACATACATATTGCTCCATGATATTGCTCCATGTGCATGGATTAAACATATTTAAGTGCCAAACACGACCCAGTTTCTGGGTCCAACATACACATACATAAAATCTCATATACATAGTATTGTGTGTATAATACATATAGATATATATATATACACAACGTATACACATAATATCATGACATTATATATTATACATGCTATAGGATTTTCGATTATAAACCATCCAGCTATGGGGTACCCCCATTAATGGAAAACCTATATATATATATATTTAGATATCATGTATCATACATTAGATACTGTGTATATATATATATTCAATGGATATTAGTGTAATATATCCATAATGGTTGGTGGTTTCTCAGTTGGGATGATGACATTCCCAATAAATGGAAAAATAAAAGCCATGTTCCAAGCCACCAACCAGATAAGGGATATTGAGAAACCTGATGGGATATCACCAGATTTGGTGGATTGGTGTCTCGATCATATATATCTATATATTCTATATATATATATATCCATAGTATATTATTGAATACTATTGAATATTATTGAATATTATTGAATATGAGTGATTCTTCCCAATATATGGAAAGTCATAAAAACCATGTTCCAAACCACCAACCAGATATTATTGAATCTTATTGAATATCCATTACCATCTGGTTATGACTAACATAGCCATGGAAAATCACCATTTTTAAGTTCGGTAAACCATCTATTTTTATGGGCCATCTATACCATGGCTATGTTAAATAACCAGAGGGTATCTGACTAGTAAATTGAATATCCATATATATTCCAATATCCTTTGTATCAACCATTAATGGATATGAGTGTAATATATCCACATCATCGAACCAGAGGGATATGATTTGTTAGTTGGATACATCTACAGTTTTTCGTCAACTGAACCATCTACAGTAAAAACCATCCCACCATCCCAACTTAGTTGGAACCATCGCTGGTTGAGTCTACATGATATCCATTATATCCATTAGATATTAGTGTAATATCTCCACATTATATCACTGAATATTAGTGTAATATATCCATTATATCCACATAATAATAATATCTTGAGGGGTTACTTCCATATGGTTTCTTTACCTTGGGTTTCCCAATGCCCGGTCTACGAAAACCAGCCGTTTTTCTTGCGGCGCGCTGTCGACGCTCCCCGCCGCTGAGCGCCGCAATGTCCACACCACCTGCGCTCAGACTCATCGAGGATGGGT
>Ga0126342_10010222_pt1 | contig 16788 bp, 14 predicted proteins | sample Cyp1metagenome_FD_92528 | JGI IMG/M metagenome (GOLD analysis project Ga0126342, IMG submission 92528) | Coral microbial communities from Lord Howe Island, Old Settlement Bay, Australia - Cyphastrea 1 metagenome | ecosystem: Host-associated > Invertebrates > Cnidaria > Coral ... | reverse complement strand
CCCAAACGCTTCCAACCCTCCCGCAGGCCTCCAAGGCAACAACTCTTACAGCTACAGCTACATGCCCCTGCCATCTGTTTTTCAGGGGGTTCAAGACTGCCGTTGCCCGCCCTCAAACCCCCCAAACGCTTCCGCAGGCCTCCAAGGCAACAACTCTTACAGCTACATGCTGCAGGCCACACTCCACACTTTGCACTCCACACTCTACACTTTACACTCTACACTTGACACTCTACACTCCACACTTTTTTTTTACTTTTTCACTCCACACTCCACACTTTACACTCAACACTCCACACTCCACACTCTATACTTTACACACTACACGTTACACTCTACACTCTTCACTCGACACTCCATGCTTTACAAGTTACACTTTACACTCCTCATCACTGCACACTTTACACTCCACACTCTACACTCTACACTTTACACTCCCCCTCGCAGCAGCTTCCACCAAGCCCTGCTGTAAGCTCTTGCTGTCCCAGCGTTGCAGCCTGCCTTTGCCTCCTTCCAGAAGATGATGCCGCCAAAGAGGTGGCAAAGGAGAGTTGCATGGCCCACAGTGACTGTGGGAACTTCGGGTGGCTTCTACATGATGGCCTATAAACTTACACTATATCTTATTTGGGCTTTTATGGAACTTGCCCTGACTATCTTCTTGCTCCCATATTTTTCTCTTAGACTCTTGGAGCCTCCCAAAGGTTGAATGCGCTGATCGATGTGGGAAGATTGCTGCAATGGTCTCTAAGCTTCGCAAAAAAAAGAATCTTGATAGCAACGTATTATTTGTCTTTCCTGAGCATAAGTGGGCGGACAGTTCAAGGATGCATCAGCCAAGAATGGCTGCCGGGCAATTTACTTGTTACTAGAAAAGACCACTGGCTGCCAGGTGCCCCTCAATATCCATCCGTCCATCCATCCATCCATCCATCCATCCATCCATCTATCTATCCCTCTATCTCTCTATCTCTCTACAGGACCCCCCAAATAGGGGGGGTCGGCGGCACCAGGGCGCTAGCCCATTCTATTAGGAAACAAAAATCATATAATATACTCATTCATATATAATGCAATCTAGTTTCATCATATCCTTTTGTGGCATCGGATCAGCCAAGGGTATGTCATCGCTGTCGTGGCCAACGCTGAGCATCCGACCATCGGAAGGAACTCCAATAGGTGGTGCCCACCAAGTAGCCCAGTGTCAGCACATAGACCGCCTCACAGAGATTCAGCTGTTCACTCGAGGATCCTAAAACAAAGTCTGGCTAAATGATTTCAGGTGACCCTTGAAGTAAGCACAAGAGAGGATGAAAGCGATGAAAGTCAGGTTCAATACATGAATCATGATGAATCATGGTGAATGATTATGAATCATCACAGGCATGTTCAGCATCTCAGCGCGTCCGCTTCTATGCGAATCCATCAACCCAACCTGGGTCCCCTGGGTCAATGATCCAAAGGCCCACGGCCCGTTCATATCAAAGAAGAGCATGATCTGGCGGCTCAGGATCAGGACCTCAGACCAATTGGCATCCAATTCAGCTGGTCATCTGAAACTTGCAGAGTAACATGTGGCTTCAGGCCACATGAGTATGTAGCTTTTGAATATATATATATTTATATGCATATATACAGACAGCAGATATATTTGTTCATGAATGGGATCTTGGAATGGGGTCTGAAAACGTTTTTTTGTCAAACCACAGGTTACTCAATCTCATACAAACTGAACCTTGTGCATAGAGGACACCCTGAATCAGGCTAATCCACGTCAAGTTGCATCAGCACAAGGCTTGTTAGGATTCAGTATTCCCATAAAGAACATGCCACGGGTCATTTCTAGCGTGTCACTACATCAAATCCTGCTGACAACCGATGGGAATCCTGCAAATGGCTTCGAAGACTCCTTGTAAGATCCAGAAAGTTTCAAAGTCTCACTACAAATTCCACCTCAGAAGAATTGTGGTAGTTTCAGAATTCCACTTCAGGTCAGTCCCACCTTGCCTCACTGCCTCACCTTGGATCCATGTCTGATTTCCCATCGATGCCTGTGGCCCCCCTGCACTGAGTGCACCAGTGGCCAGGGCAACGAGTCTCAACACGCGTGACCTCCAATGATGCCGGGGGGCTGTTTACTGAATGGTTGGGTGCTTTCGAAAACATTCGGGAACGACATATTTGAAATAATCAATTGTGTTTTTTAAGCATGTCAATCGAAACTGTTATTGTTTTAATCTTAAACTCCGGATATCAACAACCCCATGTGTACCAAATGAGCAACCTGGATCTTACAGCCCTGCTCTGATTACACGGCCGAAGCAGATTAAGATGTACACGTTCGGGGCAAAGATAGCCGGAGAGCAATCTGCTGTGTGATACAAGCCAGCATGCGCCTGAAGCGTCTATGGATCTTCGTATACTACATACTCTCTATATATAAATATGATATGTATGTTTACTGTATAATATATATGTTTACTGTATAATATATATATATATGTGTTTATATATATATGTACATATAGTACGTGTGCATATTTCTCTATGTCTCTTGTACTTGCCAAGCACTTTTCCACTACCAGGCACTCGGCTCGGGTCGGACTTGCAGGGCCATCTTTGTTCCCAATCTTCAGCGGCTGATGCTGTGCCGCCAATGCCTTGAAAACATCTCCATATAACCATATATCATATAATCATATAATATAATATATATATCATATATATATATATATAAATATATCAAAATTTCTTCATGATAGGTAAGAAATTGGTCAAAACAAAACAACAGGAATCAATAGGAATCGGCACATGTGCCCGACTCTTTTGTCCTAGAACACCACGTTCATCGTGACTCGATCCATGTGGTCAGAGCTGCTGTCTGGTGGCAAGCTCTTGAGGATGCCTGAGGACTATCCACCTCTGCGCACCACCACTGCCTGGATCATTGCCATGCTTTGGTGGCTACTACATGGAAGCCACAGGCCCATCATGGCCCATCCCTCGTTGAGTTGTCACTTTTTCACTTTTCTTGCACCATGACTGCCACCTACACTCGAAAGAAGAGAGCTGATCAAACAATATCAAACATGTCTGGTTGGTGGTTTCAACCCCTCTGAAAAATATTAGTCAATGGGAAGGACTATCCCATATATTATGGCACCATCCAGATGTGTTGTCCAATCAACTGACGTTTCTGACGTTTCTGTCCCAGTCATATGAATATCTCAGCAGCGCACTTGAAGGCACTACCGAGCGACTTTGTTGGGAGCGACTGCACTTATGGAGGCCATGATGACTACCGTCCAGTCTGAGTCTTGTGGTTCTAATTACGTTGGATTCGAAAATCAACCCTATTCCTAAGTACAGGAATGCCTTGTCCAAATTGAACCCTACTCATTTTACCCGGTTTTATCCTCTGGCTTGCACGGTCAAACCTTCTGATTGTTTAGCAAATATGGAGCGACCTGGTGTTAAAATGCAGTAATATGCAACATACGTTTTCAATGCTCGCTTCCAGAAGGGTCAACTTGAGTGTTTATGGTCTTGGGCCGTCGTTTGTGGCTACCAGCTACCAACGGATGTGCATGCCTTGGAATTGTCTCACAAACCAATACAGTTCAAGTCTGTACAAAAGTCTTCAACGCACCCTGCAGGGTTCTCATCGCATCAGAAAAGATGCCGGCACCAACGTTTCAAGCCGAGTCAAATCAGACTGGACAAGAGGCTCGTGGTGACCCTGTAAAGCGCGCTGAACCGTAAAAAGCCAAGCTCGGCATTGCAAGAAGTCCAAACAAAAGGGCAACTTGGCTCAACTCATTTCAACCACATATATGTGTATGATTGTGCATGTAGAGATATTGAATATAAATGGAGTTTTTTCAGAGCAGTATCTAAGGTGGCAAAGAGCTTCCCTGTACTTATCTCTACTCTGTTCTATGACATGATTTGAATGCTGCCATACCGACCTTGGAGTGGCTTATTATGCACATGTTGAGTTGAGGCCTCAATTATGACACTAGTCGCTGTCAATACATTGACATGACTTTGCCAGTCTTGTAGAGGATTGCACAAAGAAAATTGAAACTACACAACGCACATGTGAACCACATGTTTTGTACTGTCTGTACAGTTACAACAAGAATTCTGTTGAATGGACGTAAATGTTGTTTTGCTAGCAAAGTGCAAGCCGGGCTGTTCGAGTGAACAAGAACCATGCAGAGCTTGGCCATGCGAAAGGGGTGCATGCATCTGCCACTTGCACATCGAAGAACATAAACGACCTGACAGAATATCTACCATCTGGTTATTTGTTACATAGCCATAGAAAATCACCATGCTATTAATAGGTAAACCATCTATTTCTATGGGTCATCTATACCATGGCTATGTTAAGTAACCAGAGGGTATTATATACCATAAATGGCTGGGAAGATGCGAGCGCACATCTCATCAAATTCACAATGGCACGCCTTTTTTTCAAAAGCTCCACGCTGATTGCGAGAGTTTCTGGCCAGTCGGCCAAACGACTAACAAAAGCTACGCCAGGTACGGTGGATGTGCCGGTGGATGTTTAGGACAAGAAATCTCTGTCCGACTGTCATAATAGCTTTCAACTGCAAAATTGTAAGTTTCCTTCCAAGAAACACCAACAAAATCAATGGCAAAACAGCCAAATATAGTTGAAGAATGTTGAAGACAAATTGTAGCAGCTGTCGCATCAAACTCTGCTGGTGAGGCATCCACTGTCTGAGTGATTTGATTACAGCTGTCCATAGCTGTCTCCTTTCGTAGCAAACGTTTCGAACATTCTACATCCTTTTTGTCATATCGCATTCTACCACGATACAAACTGGACAGCATCCAAATAGATTTTTATAACTCCTGAACAAAGGTGAAATAATGTATATAAAATCTAAGGGAAAATGCATGCCAGCATGGATCTGAAGTAGTTCTTGAACCCACCACATGCGATATGTTTGTCTGAAAACTGGTGAAGTAAACCCACTACTATAATTGGTTGTCACCATATTCACCCAAGAACATTGTCAAACATACGTATTTAAACACCCACAATAGTAACCATAGTAAAACACTAGCAGTGGTTGTGAAAGTTTCATCTTGATATCTGATTTGCTAAGTCCAAAACATTCCACCGTGTGCCTTCACTACTTGCTGAATCAGGCAACTTTCTGAGCCTCCATGGCTTTCGCCTCTGCCTTTGCTTTGTCCATCATATCTTTCTGGAAACCTGGGATCCCAACGACAACGACAACGACCACGACCATCGCTGTGCCATGGAAACGCCACTGAATACGATGATCAACCCCCAAATCGGAATTTGAGGTTCCAAGTTTTCAAACAACCCCAACCCCCAAAGCCCACATGGCTCTGGCTTTCCCAGAAGGTCTTCTCGGCCCATTTCCGATGCAGCCAGGCCGCGTTGGGTCATGCCAAAGTACCACACTTTGGGATATTTACCTGGGTTCAACGCCCCCACCTCCTTAAAGTGGCAGCTGTCTTTTTCACAGCCAAGATATTGAAGATGAAAACTGGACCCTGGGGCACACATCTTTTCGCAAGTTTCAGTGCCAACCATCTTTTTGAGGCACCCCGAGTTTGACACATAAATTACTGTACACCCATAGAGTCAGGTAAAAAGACATTCGATATCATTGATTCGGTAGTCTTCACTTCGAAGGGTTCTCCAAAGGTTGCTTCCCTGGGCTGTTTTATCAAGTGACAATTATCAGTTCATTTTGCCAAGAAACCTTCACTCACTGTGATGTAGTGGTCGCCGTCCTGCTCAAATGACTGTGGTTCCAAACCACCCCCCCTGAATGGGTCATGTGAGTTTCAGCCTTGCCACTGGTGGCACTCACACTAGTTTGCACAAAGACTCAGGGAAAATACAAAACATGCTGCATCAACTGCAAAGTATGACAAACCAGGAAGGAGAATAGCTAGCGTCGATTGTCTGTGGCAGAAACGTGTTCATCACGCTAAGCCGCTAAATGTCAAGTCCTCACAAGGATTCTGATCCCAACACAAAAACATGCCAGAACCAAAAAGTTGTCCCACAGAAACCCATGGTTCGAGGAGGATCGAGCAGCATCGGCGCCTTGCCAAATGCAATGGCTTCACCCTGCTGCTCGTTCTTGCTGGCTACTCCACAAGGTTGCTTACTCAGGGCTTCCTGACCAAGTTGCGCGCAAGGATGCCTCCTTAAATTTATGGAATGATGTTGAATGAAAAAACTATATGGAATATATAATAATATGTATGCATATATTATGTATATGGGACATACCTGCATAATATATAATATAATATATAATATAATATAATATAATATAGTATAATATAATATAATATAAGTTAATTTAATATAATATAATATAATGTAATATAATATAATTTAATATAATGTAATATAATATAATACAATATAATTTAATATAATGTAATATAATACAATTGAATATAATATAATACAATATAATTTAATATAATGTAATATAATGTAATATAATGTAATATAATATAATATAATTCAAGATAATATAATATAATATAGTATATAATATAATATAATATAATATAATATATATAATTATAATATATATAATTATATTATAATATAATATAATATAATATATTATAATATAATATAATATATTATAATATAATATAATATTATATAATATAATATAATATTATATAATATAATAAAAATATATAAATAATATAATATCATATCATATAATATAATATATAATATCAAATAATATAATACAATATAATTTTATAATAATGCATGACATATTATGATCATTTACACATGGGGTATTGGATACGGATCTAGACTTGGGTACCAATGGACTCGCAACATTGGTCCATTTGTGTATTAAACCGTTCATTTTGGGGCGATAAGGTTGACCATGCCACATCTTTACGCAATCTACGCATGCGGGTCACAGCTTCTCCAAAGATTTCTTACTATATAATACGCACGCTCACGCTACCCTTCCAATGAAAACTGCCATATCCTTTATATGCTTGCAACAAGATTGACACATTATGACACGTTCCTTTCAACAGAACAAAGGCTAAGGATCAGGGAATGCTGGGTATCCCTGCAAAAAGCCCGATATGTCGTTGAACCATTGGCAACCATTGACAACCATTGGCACATTTTGAACGGGGCCACCTCCACACTCCACTCACATGGTCGTGGCCAGATTTGAATCTCGCCGTAGGTCCTGGTGGCTCAAGATGCAGCTGACTCTGATTCGGCTATGACTTGCTTAAAAAAAAAATAAAAATAATTGATGAACTCTCCAAAGGCAAATTCATTAGCATCACCAAAGTTGCAGTTTCTTAACCAGTCCAATTTTGGGCTAATCCGATACTCATCTGTCAAATATCAGGTCAACAAAGCTGTCTCCTTACAGCAATGAGGTTGCCACGCGGGGTGATGTCCGCACCCGTTGCCAGGACCAAATTGAGTCGTGTACTGGTTGCCTGTTGGGTGCCAAACCAAGGGAATCATATTGATGCCCATCCCTTATGATCCCCTATGCACAAGCAGGAACTCTAATGCTTCACCAACCTGAACTAAGGTAATTTTGGCGAAATTCCCCCATCCTAGGTGTGAAGTTGTTACAACTCAGATTGATCCGCAGCTCATCTCTGCCTGCCAGCTAAGCGAAGCAGATTCTCTGGGCAAATCGACGTAGAAGACATCTCCACCACCTGGGCGTGGGAGCCTATCATTTTACTCCAAGTCAAGGTATTATTGTCAAGGTTAGTATATTATGTATACGTATATAAATATCTATAATTACATTAGATCGTATATGTATTATATGCTAAGCAACATACATCATATAAATCATATTGTTATGTCAGTCTATCATGCCAGTCAAAGCAAACGTTCAACAGACACTTGGGTCGAACCTATTCAACCCCAAGAACAACTGCTTTCGTGTTAATAGGAGGTAAATTATCTGAATTGGTAGTTTCTTCGGCATCCCATGTTTGAGCACACATGTCATGCCATGTGTCAAACCTCTGTTTAGAAGTCACGCACAAAAAATGGGGTACACAGCCCCCCCAAAAAAAGGAACGATGGGGTTCTGGGGAGTTGATGTTTGTATGTTGCCTGTTCTGATTTGGCGCCAGTGTTCAAATGTCTGCTTCTATGTGTTGATGTTTGCTGTGGGGGCCTTGGGATGCTAGCTATATTTCATGATATGTCTAGGTTTCACTGGTTGTTTACTTGTTTACCTTCAATGAGGTGAGCAATTGTTGTTGTTGTTTGATGTGCTGATCGGATTGGTGGAAATTATGTCTTTTCATCTCATGAATTCGTCATTCTTATGCTCGCCATGTTCCAAAACGTCATCCCACATGAAGTCTCGGCCAGCGCGTGTTCATCAGGGGTGCTGGCTATTGGCATGTTCAAAATATCGAAATGAATCATCAAACCAGATGTTAATCTAATAATATCTAATAATCATATATCAATATATATATATATCATCTACATGTTCATCATCACACCTTGAAAAACCTCTACCGTGTCACTTTCTTCCGCAGCTTGTGGCAAGTTACGCCACTGGGGGTCACTGGCCCTGTTGTCGCCCTGGAGGTGCGATTGAGGAGCTTTGGGACAATTGGAGTGTTGTGGTTTCAACCCATCCCCAAAAAAACTTGGTAAATTCGTGGAAATATATGGAAATTGTGAATTCTGATGTCGTTGACCAGCAATTTCTCTAGACCCAGGCCATCGAGATGTAAAATGTAGTTAGGAAATGCTAGGACAATCAAGAAATGAAAGGAGTTGGAACTTATACGGCTGTATGTACTGGTAGCTCTAAGTATCTTTATGTATCTTTACATGTATCTTTATTATAAGTTATAGCTCAACATTTGGATATGAGTCCTTTATCTTGGACAGAAACAGCAAAGATGACCAAGTCCTATACGGTTCCTGGACTTGGAATTTGGGGATGGTTTATACTACTTATTTCTATATATGAGGTCCCATCAAAATCCTTTACATCTCAGTAATTATAGTAATTACTGTTATCATGGTTACGGCTTTTGGGAGAGCAAATCGCTTTCCAGTGTGTTGTGCCATTGTCGTCGCTTTTGGAGGGGGGCCCTATCGCTTTACAGTGTTTCCTGATGTTTCCTGCGCATCTGACAAAAATGCTTCTGCAATACTACAGTGGTCTTCAACCATTTTGACCCCGACTCACATCAATTTCTGGTGAAATTGTGGATGTTTTTGACCCATACCGCAGGGAGACCCAAGCCTTGGTGATGAGGTAGACTCGTCCTTCGGTCCCTGCTTTCCTGGCACCCTTGCCCTTGTCAATGAAGATGGACTCAGGAGCGAGAAACGCTCGGTGAAACAAATGATGTTTTTTGTTTGTTGATTTTGCAGGCTTATCATCGCTTATATATCGCTCATCGACACTAAACTTAGCTAAATCTGTAGCAACAGAGCTACAATAAATTTTGCTTCCGATGCCATTCAACCGAGACCAGAGATTTGGCTTGGCGAGTCTGGAGAATACTTCAACTAGATTCTAGATGATAACTGGTAACTTTATACAAAGGTTCAGGGATGTTCAGGGCATGGCAGGCAAAAGCAATTATATAATTCTCAGTTTACAACCGGGCAGAAGACGTGCTTCCAAACAACTCAAACCTTGAAGACATTGCCACTATTCAAACTGCCATTGTTCAGTCAACTCCGCTTGCAATCACAGGCGCCTCGCAGTCGTACTTCATGTTGTTGGGATAGGTGACATCAAAACGCACAGCGCTAACCCTCGGCACCAGCGAGCCATGGATCACCGAAAACGGCTGCCCCTTTTCTATCTATCCCATATGCTCCATGTATGGTATATTTACCTACATTTGGGTGATTTATGGGGTAAATGTTGGTAAATATTCCATACGTGGAGCATATGGGTATGGGGTGAAAGTGTCCGATTCTCTCCTTGCCACAAATCTTCGATCGAACTGATCGAATGTCAGCTGTTTAAGCTCTTCCAACGTCAGCATGTCTTTACTGCAACATGGATAGGAATTGATTCAGGTTTGCAAATCTCCTGTCAAAGGAACTGAAACGGATGCTTCACATCGCTTGACCAGCTTTTACCAGTGTTTTTTCCAGAACCAGAATTCAACAGGTCAGACATTATTAAACTAGAAATCAACATAGTCAGGAAGGCAAGTCTGCAAGATCAGGCTGCCTGATGTCATCGTTGCGGTTTCTCCCCCTCTCCACCTTTGGCTCTTCCATACGGTAGATTTGCACAGTGCCCCGCTTGCGATAATTGTCACCCACGTCCTGAGTCCGTTGATTCAAAGGCGACATTTATTATGTTTGACTTACATTCAAAAAACATCAAAAAACCGTAGCAGGTAAGTTGGATGTACTACAAAGTTCACTAGAGTTTACTACAGCTTGAAGTTTGAAGCTCACTACGCAGCTACAAAGTTCACTACATTACACAGCTATACATTAAAGATATATAGTTACGCTTGAAGCGGAATCCGTTTGCCATGCCCTATGTGTGTTCCAGGAATCTGTCTCAAACCAAGCATCGGCCACGTAGATGTAAGATTTGCCCTTCGTGGGTCCTATCGCAACAGAACCCTTGAAGCTCGAAGCAATCACCGCAAACACCAGAAGAAAACAAAGAAGAGGAAACCAACAATGGAACACAGCCTTAAGATCCCTTAAGCTTGTCCACCATTGTCCACTGCACTATCAGCACTATCATGGACATCTTGGGGACAATCTCCTGGGCCGATTGCAATATCTTCCCAATCATTGGCTCCAGCACCCGACACACGCAGACGTGCTACGTGCTGGCCGTTCTTTCGAATACCATACCTCTGTCATTGCCGCAACAGAGAAACGTCCAGGAACAGCTTGGAAGTGCTTGGAGATGCTGAGGGTGGGTCTCAAACCACAGCTCTGAATTTTGTTCAAGTCTTCAGATGTCATGATGTCACTATAATGTGGACAGTTTTGGTGCTGAAAGTTGCATGGTTCAGTCATGTTCAGCCAATAATATTCAACATGCTTTCACGGACCCACTGTTCTTGTTCATCGCAGACTCTCCCCACGAAAAGAATTACATTTCCATGCCGAAAACTCAAAAAGAAGGGCCTGAATACTAAAGCAGGGCCAATCACATTCCAAGAAACATGGTGGCAAGGCCTCATAAATAAATGAATCGATTGACAAAGTGAGTCTCTCAAAATGAGAAAACAATAATAATTGATATTATGAAGATGCAGACTTTGAAGCTAATCCGTAAACATCACATGATATCAATTGTCACCACCTCAGCAGCGATCCAAGTGATCCAATTCCACCGAGAGACAAAACGGGACCTGCACCAGAGTCGTTGTTCACCTCCAGCGGTTGCTGATGGGTGCCCATGCCATTCATCTGATGTGTTTTCTTCTAGAAATCATTCATTTTCCCAAAATAATGATGCAGAAACAAGTCATTTCAGATGTATGAATACTGTATATAGGTGAAGGTCCGTCAAACTCGTCAAACTCCATCGAGCCACCCAATAGAGGTCGTCGTTCAGTTTGCTCGCTGCAAGACCGGAGCACTCATCCACCTGCGATGTAGAGACCTGCAGGACGTTACGGGATCCTGTTCTGTGCCACCAAAGACAGGGATTAGATGGTCGAGAACATGTATAAACAATTTATGAACACATCTTCGACATCAAATCATCATAAATCACCCCAGAAGTTGGGGCTCAACATGTCTCAACATTCTCAACACATCCAATCGATCTCAGGCTCAAGCACTGCCATGGCTGACGCCTTCCTTGGATCAAAGGATGCAAAGCCACAAAGCAGCGCATTCAATCAGTTCAGAATTTCCAGTGCCTTTTCTTTTCAGCACATTTTTTCAGCACATTTTTTCAGCACATGTTTTCAGCATAAAATTCACACCTTTGAAGCCGCTGGGAATCTGATCCCCTGACTCCACCAAGGCTCTAGGGTATCTGGGCAGACGGGAGTTTTTTGAGCGCCCGCAGCTCCAAGCTCAGCCAGCTCAGCCAGCTTGCTGCGAATGTGGGCCCTTGGTGACCCATGGGCTCCGGGAGTCAGGACGATTCACGAGTTTATATGAGTCTATAAGTGGTGCATGATGCTTCTACTGTGAAGCTGTTGAAGCTCTGAAGATCTTTGATCTTGAGAAACATGCCATAGAGCTTAAACTGTTGGGGTCCGTGGAAACTAGTAAGAGTTTGATCAAGACATGATTGTTTGAGCATGTTTGAGTTGCACAGGGAATCAGCTGATGAAGACGACAACACCAATGATAACTCACTACTTCGGCATGCGCTAAGGCACTTTCTCCAAGTCTAGACATTCAAAACCCTTCTCCAGCCCTTTTTCTCCGACTCCGCTGTCAAGGCACTTTGTATTCCTCTGGATGAACAATGAGCCCTCAGTCCTGCAGTCTTTCAACATCTGTCGACGGCACATGGGACATTCATTCGATGGGCCGTCCTGCTAGGACAGGTGCCTGGAAGACTGCAGGTCTCTGTTGAGGCAGCACGTGCCCAGTGACTTAGGGCCAGTACCTCGTAGAATCCACGAGTAGAGGAGCTACCCAGAAGTGGATCTAAGAATTCTGAATGGATGTTCTGATATTCTCTCTATATGATTCTATATGCATATCTGCATATCATTCTATCATGCAATATAATGCAATATGTATATATATATGTATATGATTATAGTTCAGGAATATCATGCAAAGTAATGTAATTCATATTCATAGGTCATGAATACATACATGCAAATGAAAAATGATGGAAATAAGACACCAACTTCAATGTGAAAACTATTTGTAGCCCACCATAAGCTGGCACGTAGTGACCTTGTCATGCTTCCACATACCGATCAACATGCACCAACCCCTTTGGCCACTTTGCAAAGTGCTTCAACTGAGGTCGCTGCAAGGACGCTAAGAAGCTGAAACATCATGGATCGGTTGGAACTTGAGGCACAAATCGTAAGGCTCTTGAGCCAAAACACTACGAAAGGCCAGCGGAACTGCTGAAACATGTTCCCTTTGACCCAACTTCATACCAGGTCTAGCGAGTCTAGCTGAGTCTGTCTACTTCTTTATCTTCTGGCTGAAACACCGACCCGCTGACGCGGTAGCTTCCAGCGCCTCAAGATGGACAGCCACAACACCACCAACTTGTGCCAGGCAGTGCGCAGCACCGGCAACTGGCAAAGCCTCAGTTCACACGGAAACTGCGGGGCACCGGGCCCTCCCGGCCCTCCCAGGCTCTCTCGGGCTCCCGTGCCATCGTAAAGGGCCCCAGGTCCAAAGAGTCGATGTTTCCAGAATCGAGGGAAGAAGATTCTCCTGGGAGATTGGCGAAATCAAAACCAATGGATTTCAGAATAATCAGTAGATTTTGATAATGATCATGGATTTGTTCCATGTGTTTCCCATTTAAAAAAAATGCATAGTTTCTGAAACGGATTGCAATTTCTTGGTCAATGATTTCACCAAAATTCATCCGCTAACTCTCAGGCCTTCCATGTCTGGAATCATCGCCGAGGTGCAGGTGCCATGTAGGGTTTCATCACAATTTTGTGTTCAAAATCGGCCACCTCACGAGCCCATTGTTTATCAATTGTCAATGTTTATCATAACATTTTAATAACATATCATAACTTCCCCAGATGATTTTTCACGTCTAACAACCCCACTCCGAGCATGGAAAGAAAACGAAAGAAGGACCTTTAAAAGACCTTTAAAAGACCTTTAAAAGAAGCCGCTTTATGATGTAAATTCTGTCGCCAGTTGCCCGTCACACCTCGATATCCTCCAGCAGAAGGCATCGGTTGATGAGCTCCTCCCAGCGACAGGCAGTACGACCTCCAGACGACGGTGGAAACGACCGCAGCCACCGGTGCTTCGTCAAAAGATGTGGAAAACCCATGGGGAAACATGGGGAAGCCATCGAAAATGATCTACAAATGGTGGGCTTTCCGCATCTTAGTCTACCGGAGGGTAGATCATAATTGATCCAAAAGCCACAATCAATATGACATGCATTTAAACTCAATTAACCGGAATTGGACAAATGGATGTAAATCCAGAATAGCCCTGATGAGCTGCAGCTGGTTCCAACCACTAAATCAATTCCATCCTATGATTTGACATTAAGAAACGTATACAAAATTAATGAACATTATGTAACATTAATGATAAATGGATGTTTGTCCTCGCAATAAAAAATGGTCCGGTTGTGGGTCAATACCCATCCCCACATGGTGAAAACTCTTCCGTTCTGCTGAAGTTCTGCTTCTATTAGTTTCGTAGGTTTGCACATATACATCACAAGACCAAAGGTGTCTACCACAAGTGTGCCAAAGCCAAGGTTTATTTGATTTATGTGTACTGCATACTGTCTGTAAGGGCAGCAAACTAGAGTTCGCTGCCAAGGGAAGGTACACCCTCCATGAACTTGATGCATGGGAATCGCACGATGTCTGGTCCAAAACAAACAGCAACTTTATCCATATAGTAGAAGCACTAGGAGTAGAAGTTAGATGAAGTTAGTATGTTCAGTCTTCTTCGTATAGAGAAGGCATAAGAATCATAAGACAATATTAGTCCAAAGAGCGTCCTTCGCCACAGGTGTCGTGTCGACTTGGAACCCCCACGCGCTTCAATGGAAGCCTGACGCACTTGGCTCAGTGATTGGTCGAATCCCCACAGATCCCCACAGTGTGGTGCCGCCAAGTTATGTTTGTTGGTTTATAACCCCCATAAACTATAGATGTATGTGTCATAAACCGCTAGTTATGGAGATATTGGAGTTATAAACCAAGTTAGCTAACTATGGGGCACCACCTTGCAGTTGTTTTGTGGCGATTGGAGCAAAACTCCAATCGCATTTTTGCCCACGCCACGCCTGTCTCAGAGCTCCATGCAGCTGTGCCAAGTAGTCAACCCGAGGTGCGACGTCCTGCCGTGAAGCGAAGATCTTCTCTGGTCCCTTTACAAATTCCTAGGGATGCTGCTGGATCTCTACTGTCCCAAGTTTCCTGTGCCTTTCTGCGGTCCACAAGTACTCCTTTCATAGCCTTTGTATTGGTGGTTCTACAATGTTTTAACATGTTTTACGTGGGTATGGCAGTATGGGGTATATGGATGTACACGGTATAATTACATATAATTACCCTACAAGTAAAATCCTCTGATTTAGAATCATTTTCCTTACTAGAAATTGCCATGTGGGTGTACAAAAAACACTTTTGACAGCTCAAATCCCCAGGTTGGAAGGTGATCATCGTCCAGGATCAAGCCCAAACTCAGATTCCACAAGTCCTCGGCTTGCTCAAGTCGCCTCAGGTCTGGAAATTTGGAACACATCCTGAATATTGCCGAATCATTGAACGGAGATGGAAAATGGATGAAAATGGCGTGAAAATCTCAACAACTTCCGTATCTTCCATGGGACTTGGTAGGCCCCGCCGGGCACCTTGGAGTGCTTCCGCAAGCAGGTTGATGAGGTCGGCCCGGCACGCCGTTGGTGAGCTCAAGATGTAAAAGCTCGCATTCCTCGTAGACAGGATCAGCAGGCAGGTGAATCACTGGAACAAAGACGGCAACATCTGCTCTGAATACGTGGTGAGTCTTTTTTGGTGGATCTTCATTTTTTGTTGAGTGTTGTTTCAACCCTGCATCATATATTCGTTCATCTGCAGTTAGATCAAAATCTGGATCAAAATCTGTCACCTGGCGAGACCTTAATAGCATAGAATTTCTTACAATGATCCTCCTCAGGTTGAACTCAAAGATTGCCATGTGTGCCATGGTCAAAAGTTGGTATGTTTGGTTAATGTGAAATATTGTACTATGGCGGTCATCTCTATTATCGGGATTTCTTACAATAGGTAATATAATATATATAAGATAATATAATATTATATATATATATGTAATATAATATATTTAAAAAAATGTAAAATATATAAATAATATAAATAATACATATATATATGTAATATTATGTATATTATAAGTATATTAACAATTATTAACAGCTATCAACCCCTAATAGGGAGATGCCATGGGATGACCATTCCCTTTGGCGTATACGACAGCGCGGTACCTCCATGGTGAGCTGAAGCAACGCAAAGGCACGCTCCAAGGAGGGATCCCAGAACTGAGCGCTTCTTTGCCTTGGAAAACGTGGGCCAACTGAGGAGTCATGGAACAGTCATGGAACAGTCATGGAACAGTCAGACGGAACAGTCATGGCCCAACTCATCCCGCTGGGTCATGCTGGGTCCCCAACGCAGTCTCAAGGCGAGCCTCTGCGATCGTATCCTGCGACAAACAGCATGGCTTTTCAGCTCCAGCAGAGCTCCGAAAAGTGATCGGTTTTTGCATCTCCCATGGCCTGCAGTTCATACTGCGTCCCCAGGCGAGCTTCATCCAAGGCGACCTTGCAAATGGATGCTGGTGTAAAGAACATGGATGTACAATAGAGATCAATAGAGATCAATAGAGATCAATAGAGTACACAAATTGGCTCTGAGCAATATGCCAATTTCTTGGACTGCTTGTATTTCTGTCACAGTATGTCACAGTTCCATACTTTCCAATTCAAGCCATTGAGAATATTGGGAATGAGCTATGACAGCTATGACAGCTATGACAGCTATGACAGCTATGACAGCTATGACAGCTAT
>Ga0126342_10010221_pt1 | contig 16788 bp, 17 predicted proteins | sample Cyp1metagenome_FD_92528 | JGI IMG/M metagenome (GOLD analysis project Ga0126342, IMG submission 92528) | Coral microbial communities from Lord Howe Island, Old Settlement Bay, Australia - Cyphastrea 1 metagenome | ecosystem: Host-associated > Invertebrates > Cnidaria > Coral ... | reverse complement strand
TAGGAATGTAAATTCCCACCCCCGTTAAACTTTACATTCAATTGGGAAGATCAACAAGGGGATTAGGAATATAAATTCCCACCCCCGTTAAACTTTACATTCAATTGGGAAGATCAACAAGGGTATTAGGAATATAAATTCTCACCACCGTTGACCTTTACATTCAATTGGGAAGATCAACAAGGGGATTAGGAATATAAATTCCCACCCCCGTTAAACTTTACATTCAATTGGGAAGATCAACAAGGGTATTAGGAATATAAATTCCCACCACCGTTAAACTTTACATCATGATGATGATGATGATGATGATGGTGATGATGATGATGATGATGATTATGATGATGATGGTGATGATGATGATGATGATGTTGATGGTGATGTTGTTGTAACATTCAACGCACAGGTAGCTAAGCTGTGCCTTGCAAGATGAAAGCCATGATCATGGACATGTGCATTTTGTCCCACAAAACACAGTGCTTTTTGATGTTCGGACATGTTGTCGGCGTCGGCGCGGGCAAACTGAGGGGTTTGCCCGTAAACATACCACCGAAAAAAAGATGGTGATGACCGGGGGATGGTTTATGATTGTCGTACCAACATCATATCACATGGATATTATGGATAATATGGATACTATAGGGGGTTGGATAATGGTTAGATGGTGGTTGGATAGACAATTTTTGTTTGGATCATTTTGGATGATGTTGTTTCTGGCCCCAAACGGCTGGACGTGTTTACGACGTAAACGTCCGATCTGCCCAGGAAGCGATGCTACATTGTGAAGTCATTTGGTCAAGGCAATCAAGCAAGGATGCTCTTCCAGAAGCTGGAAAAACCAGCAGTGGCCTCAGGATGGTGCCTGTTTGGAGCAGCAACGACACACCAAACAAGCACTTTCGCGAGGCCATGAAGGAACACCGTTTTCAAAGTGAAGCACTTCCCAGCAACCTCGCCGGCCAGAGTATTTGGTCTGAGGCAAGGTTTTAACATTAAGTATACATAAGTAAGATAAGGGTGAACTATGCTTCATAGCAATGTCCTGAGTTTTGGAAGGATGATGTGCTTCACGTCCACACCATGCCATCGTTTGGGGACCGCTGGGAGCTTAGTGACTGCCTTTTTTGTGGTCCGATGTCCGTATCAGCTGCGAGTGGGAGGGAATTGGAAGAAAATTCAAGTGACTGAAATGATATCATGATATACCCTCTGGTAATGACTAACATAGCTATTGAAAATGGCCATTTATAGTGGATTTTCCCATTAAACATGGTGATTTTCCATAGCTATGTTAAATTACCAGAGGGTAACATTGACGAATCATCAAATTGTGAGTACCTCATTTTTAGACCAACCCCTCCTTTACCGCGTGGGAGGATTTTAAAAGTGCTTCATTAATTGAGGACTTGGACAAGCAGACAGTGAGTTGCTCCTTTCATATCTCACCGTGCCGCACAAAGGGGTTGGGGCACCGGGCCGCCTGGGAACTGCAATTTGCGACTGAGACTGGCAGGAAGAAAAGTCAGAAACCACGGTTATGATAAAAGGATACATATTATGGTAGGAACTTCCTGCCAGTCACTAAACCATACTTCCAATGAAGTTCCTTTTTTGTTTATCATTTTGCGATGATGGAACTTATGTTGGGAACAAGTGAAGAGGAATCCTTGTTTCAGGAGTACAGCTGACGGAAGAGAGACAACTGCTTTATTGGTAGCTGCGACAGGAGCTTTCACGTTTTCATTCTTCCATAAATAGGGACAAGCAGGTACCATACTTGCGGCTGCCACTATGTTTGGGCTACTTCTCAACAGAGGACGCAACGCGTTGCCAGATCTCTGCTGAAAGATATCTGTGATGTCCATTTGTTATACCTAATAATATATATATATAATATATATATATATATGGATATCTGTTTATAAATGATATAAACAGATATCCATATAATTTTTGGAGAGCTGTCCCCATTTTTGAACCTGTTTCCAGGATCGAGTACATGCTTTGTCACAGAGCCAGCTCCGCGATGTTCTCCAGGCGGCCCAGTGGCAGCATGTGACCAGACGGGTTTGGTATCGGAATGACGTATCGGATGGGGTGATGAACGCCGGAGTTTTTGAATCATCTTGATGCAATACAGATATCCATATAAATGTTCATATTCATATAGATGTATATATGGATATCTGTATATATTATATATATATGGATATCTGGTGCAACTGTGCAATACAGATGCGCCAGGCGGTGGTATTTGAACCTGGGCGTTTCTTGCCCAGCAGGCTCTACGGGCAGGCGAGCAGGGACTCTTCTGTGATATTTGGTGCAATTTCAATAGCACCGGTTTGATGTTGGTGAGGAAGAGATGCTTGGGTCATGATTGACTTACCCTCTGGTAAACTAACAGAACTATGGGAAATCACCATTTTTTATGGGTAAATCAGCTATAAATGGGCCATTTTCAATAGCTTTTTGTTAACGTTTACCAGGCCGGGTACCAGGTGATCCCAGGTGAAGTTTTTTTCGTGTCTCGCAGCAGGTGCCACAGCTGGTGCCTGCAGAGGATCCTGAGTTGCTGGGAACGGCCTTCGGACTTCTGACCAACGAGTTGGCACGTTCCCCGGAAGCCACGATTGATGCTGTGCTGCAACTCTTGGAGCAGGCCAGGGCCTCAGGGGCTGTCCTGGGGTTTTTCGCTGGTTTTACCCCGATGGTATTGGATGGTATTGGATGGTTTATAGTGGAAAATTCATCAATGGATGATTTAGATGATACACACTAGAATACTGAGAATTCCAAACAAATGGTGGTATCTCCATTTTTTACCATGCTGAAATTGCGGAAGGTCGACGATTTACTCTCCTCCGCTTGATGTGATTTCGATCAAACCCAGCCATAGTGCAGTGACTGTGCCGAGGCCCTCCTTCTGGACACCCAGGAGCAGAGCATGGGGATTTTCTTTGCAGCACCTAGCACAAAGTGTCAGAGAAAGAAACACTTTTTAAGGAAGTGCTCTCTTTTTTTTGAGAGGTAACTCTCTCTCTCTCTCTATCTCTCTCTTTCCCTGTGGTTCGTTTTCCCTTAGCACCAGGTTTGGAGGGTCAACATGGCTAAACACTCCAGTTCTATGAGGCCGGAAATCGACCCCCCGACTCCAGCTCCGTAGGACCCACACGCCTCCACTACGGCAATCATCTTCTCAGTGCTACGTTTATGCTGTCGTGTCTGGGGACCTGGCGGCCGTGGCAGCCGTGGAATGAGTTGACAGAACTGAACATCACTAGATCCAGACCACGAGCGTGGTGCTTAGTGACGTGGGTTTACACGCTAGCGCAGGCTATGGCAGGCTTGGTTATTGCTGATCGAAAAACTTTAGATCCAAGCTTAAGAGGTAGCGGAGCGCCGCAAACATCGGAGGCTGTTTTGAAATAGCATGACTCGCGACTCGAGAAAATCAATGGCTGCCAGTAAAGGGTCAACCCCCAGTTCACGAGTTTTTTTGGAAGGATTGGTGGTGTTTCTGGTCTTGGTGGGGCTTCCCAGGTGCAAAACACCATGGCCTTCTTGCTCTCCGTCAGCCGTGCAGAGCTGGGAAACCCAGGTTGGTCAAACGGTCCTAATGTGGGTAAAACAATCATAAACCACCCATTTGGGAATGGTTTATTATTGTTTTACCAACATTAGAATACTTCCTGGTAAATTGCTTTGCTATCTTTTTGGGAGTCACTACCTATCTACCTATGTACCTATCTACCTATCCCTATCCAACTGTCCAACTATCCAAGCATCTATCGATCCGGATGCACGACACATCATGACACGACAGTATGCTTTGTCTGGCTTGCCTTCTATCCATCCTTTACCTGGTGAGTTCGTGACAATTGCAGCGGTTGTATTTATCGATCGCGAAATTCACAGCCTCGACCAGGCTTCCATAAATATCATAAACAATCCCAGCTGGATGATAACTGCCCTCTGGTAATTTAACAGAGCTATGGAAAATGGACCATTTACAGATGATTTTCCCATTAAAAACCTCCATTTATAATGGATTTTCCATAGCTATGTTAGTCATAACCAGAGGGTAGGGGGTAGCGCCCCATTTTAGGAAACCCCCATGGCACCCATGGCCAGAGGCATCCCTCCTGCAGCACGGAGGGGCTCAACGAAGGTGGACGTCCTGTGTTGTCAGAGCAGACCTTGCGGCAGTTGCAGGCATGTGTGCGCGAGAAATGCTGAGTTCATGGGTTTTGTCCAGTTGATAGTTGATTCAGTTTCTATTCATTTGATTCGTTTTGTCCAGTTTTTTTGTTTTCGATTCTCTCTCTCTCTCCCTATATACTCCAAAGGCTGCATATGGCAACGGTTGAAAGCTTCCGAGGCCGCTTGGCCACGCATGCGGAACGCCTTGCAAGCGGTTTGACGCTCAGTGGTGCCTTGTGGTGCCATGGTGGCCATGTGCACTGAAGCGCTGGGAGGTGGAAGCTGGTGGTCGAAGTGCCTTGATGATGCTTCAACGTTGGCTGGGCTTGGTGAGGTGGGACTGGATTGTTTGGGTTGGAAGGCGGAAGGTTGCGGATAGGGCGTGGATAGGGCGTGGATAGGGCTCTAATTGATTCTAGTATGTTAAACAACACGTGCCTGCAACACTTGCTTGTACGATAGTTCATGATGTTTGTCAACATTATGGATCAACAGGCCTTGAGCCTGCAGTGCCGAACAGACAAAAAGTGTGCGCAGCTCCTGCAGTGACAACAGCTGGGTAGCATAGCTGACTTTCACTATATATATATGTAACATATATATATATATGTATATATATAAATGTATATATATAACATAACATAGCATATAATATAATATAATACAATACAATACAATTATATTGTTAAAACTGAAGTAGGCAGCCGGGAGAGATCCAAAAAATGGAGGCCATCAACTTCCCTCATTCCCCCGCACAGCTAGTGCCAGGACAGACTTTGGAGAGAAGGTCGCAGAAGAACAGGCCTGGAACTGGTCGGAAATGAGTTGGACAGGACACCTCTGTGGTTTTCGAAGGGAAATGAAGGGAAGTTGGCTATGCAACGGTGCTATGCAAACCAGCCAGGTTCTGGAGAAAGCAGATGTGAAATCAAATTAGACGGCAAAACAAATCGAAGCAAATATGAATACTGCGCGGAAATAACACATACCCTCTGGTAAACATACAAAACACTATGGGAAATCACCATTTTTAATGGGAAAACTCACTATAAATGGCCATTTTCAATAGCTACGTTAGTTTACCAGAGGGTAAATATGTCGACAAAACAACCCTACATAAAAGACACACACACACACACACGCACATGCAGGTCAGCAACCAATCCACATCCTGCCAGGAAAAGCAAGCATTGAAAAAGGGCGAGGAGGAGGTGAAACAGAGCAACTTCTGGTTTGGGTGGGGAGAAAACACGGCAAAACGTCTTCACAAACAATTTATATTTTGGAACACGGCAAGGTGTAGAAGTGTCCAGAGTTTGCATGATTTCGGCCTAGATGAGGGGACACTCCGAAGCACTTCAACACTTCCAGGGCCGAGGAAAAGTAGCATGAGGAATTTGTAGCACTTTCCGCTGCGGGTCAGATGAATGTAAAACTTTAGAACGTGTTAGAACCATATCACACTGTTGGACTGCGTAGATTTTCGCAAAATCTTGTCACGCAGTTTGTTTTTCACTTGTAACATCTTGTACCCTCTGGTAAAATAACATATAACTACAGGATGGTGCCCCCCAGTTATAAGTTGGTTTATAAACCCCATGAAAACTAGTTCGTTATATCTGCCATAAACCATAGTGAAATGGGAGTTATGTGCACCAACTGAGCGATTCCGAACTGGGGCACCACAAAAAACGATGGAAAATCACCACCATGCTATGAAAATGGATCAATCCACTATTTCGACTGGGCCATTTTCTATGTCGCAAACTGTGAGTTAGTCATTACCAGAGGGTCCATTGGTGAACGCGTCCAGAGACGCGGAGGATGAGGCCCCGGATTTTGTGATCTCCGGAGCGGGGGAGGACTGATTTGTGGTGTTTAGAGGCAACTCAAGGGATCAAGTGGTCCTAGGCAAAATCCACAATCCATGAGGAATTACCCGGCCTGGTTATGTCAACAGTTTGCTATTGAAAATGGCTATTTATAGTGAGTTTTCCCATGAATAGCATGGTGGATCTTTCCATAGTTATGTAAACGTTTACCAGAGGGTACCAAAAAAACTGATGATTTCTGCAATAGAAATTGGGATCTGAAAGCAGTCAGTTTGTTGATCAGGAGCGCGCCAATGGTGAGTACATTTGCGAGTATCGATCCGAGGCTTCTAGCTTCTATGGCAAGAAGGGCGATGTTCCTCGGTTTGAGAAACCAGCCTTGGCAAATGGACTGTCAAGGTCAACATGCAATATCATTCAAGAAATCTTGCATGTTGAACAACGTTAATTTACGTTGAAAACGACACGCACCGTGGTTTGCTGCTACAAGGGGTATATATTGAGCGCACACAGTCCTTCATCCGAGGACAGTGTTTTTATTGATAGCTTCTGTGGCCAATGGATTATCTATGCACGCTATCAAGGAGCCACCTTCCCATTCTTTGATCGCTGATGATGGACCTCAACATTTCCGGTCTGGTTTTTCGCATGTATTAGCTATCCATGACTTGAAATACTTTGAAAAAAAACGTCCTGTCCAACAGATTCCGATTTGGGTTCAGGCATGGCAAGATTACGATCGGCCGATCGGGTTTAACGAATGTCACAACCGCAACATGTGGCCTTGCTTCCGCAGGAGTTCTCTACGAAGGCTCTGGTTCCGCGAGCAACCCTCCGAAGATTTGGAAGGTGTCGCTTTCCAGTGCGACCTTTCGGGTAGCTTCCTGTGTGGTACACGTGGCAAACCTTCGGAAACTTTCGATTTGGGTCCAGACGATTGCATGATTTTTTTTCGCCGCGGGTTCCCTGTTGTTCACCAGTTTTTGGTATTTGTCTTGTCATATCTTGATAAAAAAAAGGAGGTTTCCTGAAATAGCCCCTAATTTATCATTTATAGATGGGGATTGTCCATTAATTATAAACTTTGGAACATGGCTTTTATTTTTGCATATATTGGGAATGTCATCACCCCAACTGACGAACTCCATCATTTTTCAGAGGGGTAGGTATAGAACCACCAACCAGATGATTATTAACCATCATTAACCAGAGATTATCAACCACCAACCAGATGATTTAAGGGACACCCTGAGACATCCTGAGACATCCAGAGACATCGATGTTTCGACCACCGCAGGCTCGGTCTGGGAAGGAGCCAATGCCAGTTTTAGAGTCAGTGGTGGATCGCGAGACTCAGCTCGCCTGTCAAATCCATGGCCATCGGGTGCTTCTCCTGCGCAACCTGCGGGCAGAGGTTTCCCGGTCGCACGGGTCGCACGTCGAGATCAAAGTGAATTACATCCGTCCAAGTCTTTGAACCTTGTAGAGAATGATTTTCTAACTATTCAACTTCCCATAATCTCACAATGCACAGCTTGTTTGATTTCAACAATCTTCATTGAAGGCACCGGCTGTTTTCGCTGTAGGACCTCAACACTGAACTGGTGGAGCAGTTGCTGTGTTCCTTCGTCTTTTTGACCTCACGTCACACCTGGAACGAGGATATGCAGATGCAGCTGATGTTTTTTGAATCCAACGGCGACAAATTTGGCACAGAAAAAGGATCCCAAATATTCAAAGTCTGGTGGATGGTTTGGAGGATTTGGATTATTTTTCCATATATTGGGAATAATCATCCCAATTAACTTTCATATTTTTCAGAGGGGTTGGCACAACCACCAAGCAGTTTAGGATGCTTTTAACGGCGACGGTACGTTGGAGTCTCCAATGCGCCAACCATGGCAACGTGGCGCCAGGATACGCTGGGGATGCCAGAGCCCGAACTGTTCGAAGTGATTTTTGAGAAGCGCCTCGAGCTGATCGCTTGGTTGGAGCAGGTGCCTTGGTGCCATCGTTGAATCATGGGGGGAGCAAATCCTTTTTTTCAATCTCCGATTGACTATCTATCTATCTATCTATCAATCAATCAATCAATCAATCAATCAATCAATCATCTAATCATCTAATCATCTAATCATCTATTATCCATCATCATTCATCATCTACCCCTCCCTTTCCTTTTTTCATCTCTTGCGGCCGTCTCCGTGGAAAGTGTGGACTCCATGCCTTTCCGCCCGTGCTTCCAACGGGTTCAAAATTCATCAGAAATGGCTGACCATGCTGACTTTTAGTAGGGAAAAATAGGGAAAAACGAAGTCAAAACCCCTCAAAAGCCCAAAGATTTGTTCATTTAGCCACCAAAATAATTGCTGACCCAATGGATTGTCCATATCAATGAAAAAAGCACTTGGTTGGAAAGAAGGGTCATCATCCACGTAAAATAATAGACTTACCATGATCATACTTATTTTGATGTGTCAAAATTATGAATTCATTTCAGTCTGTTGTTTTTTTTCCCCGCCTTCGTGCCTTAATCATCCTTAGCCAAGGCGCCCTATGAAGATGCTTGCCACGTGCTGAACGCAGTCCTGCGCACTGCCACCGGCATCGAATCCGGTCCACCTGCCTGGGCAATCTGGCCTGAAGCCTCCAATCGAGGAGCAACCAACTTTACAGTTGGACTCTATTGGAATCTCCTAGATCACCAATCCAGAATACCTAAGGTGATCTAAGGTGTCTCAATGGTGGTTGTTGAACATCCAAAATCATCTGATAAAAAAACATCAGATTGTTTTAAAGTGATGAAGGTGCAGTTAGCAGCCACATTTGTTGCGACCTGTTAGCAGCACAGGACGCTATGTGGCCATCAGTCAAAAGCTCACTTCAGTGGATGGTCGTTTGCCTATGGCTGGAACTTTCGGAGATACCATGCCTGCAGCAGAGGTTACTTACGCCGGGACGGTTAGTTGGGGTGCTTTGGGACAACATCTCCACGTTGGAGGGCGCACTGATCTTGTCGTTTCGCCATGGGGACATCGTTTTTGTTGGATCAGAAAACTGACAGAACCACCGCTTTGAACACCGAGGAAATAGAGGGCATGATATCAAAAGCATGTGCGGATGACAGTGGTTTGAACAGGACATGACATTCTTGAGGCAAGGCTAAACACATTTTCCTGGCAACTCTTATGCTTGTTTTGCTACCTCCCGAAGAAGTTCAGAGGAGAAGCATCAGAGCTTCCCATGCCAGGGTTGAGTTGACGCATGCTCCTGGTATCATCTACTCTCGCATGATTTTGCCATATTTGTAGATATCCATTATAGATAGATACGCAAAGCATAGTAGATAATACTAAATCAATTGTAAAACTCTCTTCGAATCATTCAAGTTATGTGCGAGAATCATATTGGATCATCTGATCATTCTGATCCGAAGCCTTTGTCATATTCAGACGCATCACTTTCGTCATGGTCCTTGGTTGGTTCCCTGGTTTGTTTCCTCGCCTTCGCATGGAGGTGAACCTGCAAAGTTTAGTCTTCCGAGTCGAGGGGCAGCAGATGCAAGCGCTGGACGAGAGGGCTGCGCAGGTGCATCGGTCAACCATTTGTGGCTTCCTAAAGTGGATGCCCCTTTTTTGGCCCTAAATCATCCAACTATTGTGGGGATGTTTCATGAATATCAACCATCGAATTTGGGGATCCCCCATTTCAAAAAAAACATCCGATTTACCATCATTGACCCCCTTTTTTTAAACCTTGCAAGCTATGCTGAAGATGCTGCCTTTATTGAGCACTTCGGGTTGCCAGGACCCAGACGTTTTGCACATCTTTGGAGCATCTGCCATAAACTCAGAGGATGAAATTTGCATGACAGTCTTCTGAGAAGCATTGAAACCACAAAGCAGGAACTTCTACATCCTACTCTCTTCGTTTGGCTTGGCTTCAGTATCTTTCTTCCTCTCGTTCTTGTTTGTTGCTTGCACTTTGCCCATATCAGTAGAGGACGAGTCAGCTATAGCTGATGGCAAGTGACAGCGAGATCGCTCATGCAATTTCCGAAGACCAAAGAAATACACCAGTCGAATCAATGATCAATTTGAATATTTGCAGACGACAACATGTGATTTCCAGATCAACATCCAAATCAATATCAACTTCGAATCAATGATCAATATTCAGTCCATATCATATCCATATCATATCCATATCATATCCATATCAACATGAGCTGACTGAACCCCCTAGCGGCCCCAGCGTGGACGCTGGCTGGGTTTGTTGAATATTTTTGTGCAGACTTTGTCTGTTCATGTCTGTTCATTGCATGATATTGCATGTGCGTGCTGTCATTGACCAGATTCGTGTGAATTCAAGTGTGTCTTCAAGGCATTGTTGCATCTGCGTGCTTTAGTCATTGACCAGATTCGTATTAAACTTATTAAACCATATGTTTTTTTTTCGTGTCTTGGCTCGTATATTAAGGCCAAAACCTTGCAATGTGTTTCCCTTGGCGACTTTGAACATCGACAAGACCGGAAGGTCGTGGGGACCGACTATGCAACTTGCAACTCAATGACGTGACCAGGAGAGTGATGATCCAGCCTGATTTGTCGATGATTTTGGATGCCATCACTGGTATTCTGACATAATGGTATTATCATGTATATATCATGTATATATATATATATATATATATCATGTATTATCATAACATGGTCAGCGATATATGTCTGCTACTGACATCTTCTGACATCTGACATCTTCTGACCATGACATGTTATGATTTTCGCCACAGACATCTTTTTCGACCTCTGAGGTCATCAGCATGTGGGATGGTGAACAGGGTGGGCTTCCTGAGATCGGTCTTTGCGATCGAATCTACGCTCCTCGAACGAAAAAACATGGATTTTGAAGGGATCAAAATATGGTGATTCGGTGATCCAGATTTTTTCATGGATTTCGAAGGGATACAGTAGCGGTTATTAACGTGTGGCTGCGATTTCTTTGTTTCTTTGTTCAAATGCGTCTTGAAATGGAGGTCCTATGTAGGTCCTATGTCTGACTTTGAGTATTTTGATTTCGAGATTTTCAAGGCAAACACATGGCATGTCATGATGCAACAGACCTCTCTCCGAGTGCATCGGATTCTTCTGTGGAGATCCACCACAGATTTTCTTCGGAGCGCAGTGCTCCGACAGTTGCTGACCCCGTGATGTCTGCTGACCACAGTACTTGGATTAAAAAAAAAACTGTGGGAGACAGGAGACTGCATGTTTTCATTCAATGATGATATATATATATGGATAATCTATCTATATAGTATATATATATATATGCAATTATATATTTGGAACATGTTGGAACATGTTGGAACAGTGATTGGCGTGGCCTGAAAAAAGTGATTTTTCTGGGTTACGTTGGATGACGGCGAGTCGCCTCGCCTCCTCGCCTCGCCCCCCTAAGGATCCGGATGATTTGGCGGCGGAGGAGTGTCTTGGACGTCACTGGAGATCAGCAGATGCAGCTGACTCCAGATTTTCCGTGATTTTTTTGCGATAGCCAAGGGGGGTGTTGAAACTATTGTTCGAAAATTCCATGATTTTGTTAAGCCAATTGAAGTCTGGACCAAAGTCGTCAAGTCGTTCCAAGTCACAATCCGGACCATCCGGACCATCCGGACCATCCGCGCCTGGTCAGCGGTGCCTTAGGCAATGGATTGCGGATTTCTTTGAGCCGATCCGGAAGAAGTATTTCACCAAGCTGGGCATGCCCCCGGCAGAAGCCTGGTAGAAAGGAGTGTTGCTGGGAACCATTGGGAACCTGAGAGGAGATTTTTTGTGACTTACCCGGCCTGGTAAACGTTTACATAGCGAACTGGAAAATACCACATTTAATGGGTTAAGTATTGACTATCTGGCGATATCTGGCGATTTGAAGTCAGCATGAAACAGAAACCGGTGAATGTCGCTGATATTTTCAGGCCAAAATCATCACAGTGCCCCCCCTTTGGCAACCGACGACCCGGGGAAGACGTCTCTGGGGTGGGCTGGGCCTTGGGGCCCGCGTCCGAGGATGTGCAGTTTTATTTGCCTGAGCAAACTGTCCCTGAAGATGCGCATATGGTGCTGTTGGCTGGTGGCCATCCAAAGAAGTCTTCAACCATTTGGAGACATGGCAGCGATGGCAGGACACATTTAAGGATACTTCGATCGTGACTGGGAAGAACTGATGAAAATATGCCAGATTCGGAATGAAGAAAATGCATGGCTTGCCATGCAGCTCTGCAATGTGCATAGCTGCGAAACATGGTTAAACTTGGGACATCCTTTACTGCTATGGCAATCCCGAAGGTGACCTCAGCTGATAATCATCTTGTGTTTTGCAGCCAAGGAAAGAAGTGGTCATCTACAAGGACGCCTGTGAGGGGGTTTTCAAAGCTTATCCTTTGACATGCTCAAATACCTGCGCAGGGCCAGTGTTTTGGTATTTCCCAGATGACGAACCCTAAACCCTAAATAGCCCCAAACATTGAACACTCTTTATCCTAAACCAAAAAACACTGCGTATAGGCAGTATTTTCTGATAACAGGGCATACTCAGCATACTCAATGTTGCAGTCCGGGCAAACCACGACAAACCACGAGGTCTGTGCGTGACAATAGGACCATCATTAATTGAGGAGGTACCAAAAGGTACATAAACACCAGGGCACCCTAAACCCTATGGTAGTCGGGGTCAGATGATCTATGCAGGATGGTGCCCCCCAGTGATGTTTGTTGGTTTATAAACCCCATGAATACTATAGTTATATTTGCCATAAACCATAGTTACTGGAGTTATGTGCACCAACTTAGCTAACGAACTGGGGCACCACCTTGTGGGAATCTATGGTCTACCAGTGCCCGAAAAATCGCTTCCGAGCAGGATTTTGGATGCTGCCAAGTCTTCGGGATCGAAGCATGTGGACGTCGCAAGTATCGAATCTTGGAAATGCCGCCCGGATGCGTCCGGCGAGTCCTGACATTTGACAAGATGCAACAGGCTTCAACTGAAATCATGCATTTATGCATATTTATGCAGCATTCACAATGGCACGGATGGTGAGTCACTCGATGTAAACAAGACTGAAGTTTTTTTTTGGGTGAGGATAGATAACTCAGATGATAGGCTGGATAGTATATGGAGAGAAAGCTCTTCAGCTCGGAAATCATCGTTTTTTTTGTCAGAGATTGACCTCATAGGACTCGTTACGACTCGTAGGATGCTCATTTTTGTGCAAGGTCAACTGATGCTCGCTTCTGCCATTGGGAGATGCAACCAGCGACTTGCCTTGCCAATTGGCACCTTTTGGGACAGAACCCGCCCAATTTTTTCGGCGGTGGCATTGGAAGGTGCGCTGAATTTTAGTTTGCTCGGCTGCTGCAAACCGATAGTATACCGTAATCAAGCACAATCACTTCGTAAAGCAAATCGTCTCCAAATCGGACCTTTGTTGGCCAAGAGGCACCTAAAGTGGCTAAAGTGGCACAAGAAAAAGCCTGGATCAGCGCATCGGCCACCCACGACCCAGGAGTCTTCCATCCTGCCGTACAACGAAATGATGGTCAACACCCGGCCTCGAGAACCTTGGCCAGTCCCGTGGTGGCACGAGCTTGGCGGAGCTAGTCACAGCTAGTCACAGCTAGTCATTTTCTATGAATGACACTCTATCCGCGGGAGCCACTTTAATCCCATGAGAATTCCATGAGAATCCCATTTTTTTCCTCCATGATATAAGTTCTTCTCCAGGTTTTTCTCTACGAAGCCAGGTCTGGGGTCGGCATCTTGCAGTCGCCTTCGGTGGACGAGCTTCTGGGCAGTGGGTTTTTATGAGACTCTAAAGCCAGTGTGCCAGGATCCCTGCTTACCTGATCTTACCTGATCTTACCTGATCTTACTTGATCTTACTTGATCTTACTTGATCTTACTTGATCTTACTTGATCTTACTTGAGGATGTCAGTCCGCTGTCAAAAATCTCCAGGGCCACAATCTCCGCACCATTTTCGAACTTATTGCTTGGCTAAGTGCCTTATTGCTTTTCAGCCCGCTGTGGTGCATTCTGGTTGCTCCAAGGATCTGGACAACTGTGAAGATGACTACCGCGACTATTTGCGTGGCTTGCAACCACCACCTTTCGGCCCATCCGTGGTTATCCAAAGGCCGTTTGTCGAGAGGGTCCAGCTGGACCTTTTTCATCCTTTTTCGTATTTCACACAGTTTTCATAGTACATATAGTACCGACTTGCAAGTTTCCTAGCAGCTTTGGGTACAGTTTCAACAAAACGCAATCGAAAGGTCGTTGAAACAAGCCGCACTGTTGGCCAACCAAATCGCCTCCGCAAGGCCGGTCCAATCGGTGCGGGGAAAGCCTACAGCCACAGCTGAAGAGACCGAAGCGCGAGTGACGTTGATTCAAAATTCATCCATGCACTATATAATGTCAACCCCGGATGAATAAATCCCAAGGCTGTTTAATTGGGAGGGTACCGTTTAAGTATCAGATAATGACTATTGGAGGAGTACCCCCCTAAGTAATAAACCATGGTTTATTGATCCGGGTTTGACATTATAGACATCCATAGACATCCCTAGACTGTCTTGCAAAAAATGGTTGAATACATGTGAATACTCTGGCTACTCTGGCTGTATCACTGGCGAGCGAAAGGCTCGGTGCTTTTGGAGAGCAGATTTCCATAGATTTCCAAGATGCGAAAAAAAGCACAGCCAAGGTGAAAGCAACTGCTGAAGGTAAGACGAAGGATGCTCCTCGCTTGATTTATCACAATCCACTGCTGGAGGAATTTGACTAGAATGCGACACGTACCTTGGGGAACCAACCAGATGGTATGTACATATAATTTGTATACCCTCTGGTAATTTAACATAGCTATTGAAAATGACCATAGAAATAGTGGATTTTCCCATGAAAAATGGTGATTTTCCAGTTCGCTATGTAACAAATTACCAGAGGGTACCTGGAATTACCTGAATCTCCTTTCGTCACCGAATTTTTTTGTGCAATAGCTATTCGAGCATGTTTTGAAAAATCTTAGCGAAATTTAAGGTTAGTGCAGTGCATGCTGATTCGAGCGTTGATCTTCGAGCGGTTTTCCTCGCCCAGAGCCTTGGGGCTCGACATACTGTGGCTCCGCATCACCGCAGGCTTCGCATGAACTTACTTTCCACCAAAAAGAGCTGGCTGTGGAGTCAAAACTGCAGATCGAGCAGTTTTTTTTTTCAGAACTTTTTTTGAAGGCGTTGCTTTTTGCAAATGCACAACACGCCGCCCAAAAGTTTTCGCGCCTGCACCAGCCTCGTTTTTTCGCTGCACTGTTCTGGCTCCGTTGAGATGCCGGGGTCCTTCGGTATTGAAAAAAAACAATTGTTAGTAGGAACACAGAAAAAATGCACGGTTTTAGAAAAAACACACCGTGATTTCTGTAAATTTGGAATAGTTTTGATATGTTTGGATAAGCAATCCATTTCGAAGATTTTTGCGCGCAAAAAGGCTGGAGCAGAATTTGAGGTATCAATTGGAGGTCCAGGTATCTAGGATATTTTGCAGGGATTCATTGATGTACAAAATAACTAGAGATGTAAACGCACATGCGTCCATTGCGTTCATTGTTTGTGAATTATTTGATGTGAAATGGCACAGCAACTGAACGTGATCGCATCCATTCACAGAGAGTACCAGAGAGGGCCGGTGAAGCATTCATCAGATTCATGATATATTTCATGATATATTTCATGATATATTTCATGATATTTCATGATATTTCATGATATATTTCATGATCTATTTCGTGATATATTTCGTGATATATTTCATGATATATTTTGTGATATATTTCATGATATATTTCATGATCTATTTCGTGATATTTTTCATGATATATTTCATGATATATTTCATTATATTTCATGATATTTCATGATATATTTCATGATATATTTCATGATCTATTTCGTGATCTATTTCGTGATATATTTCGTGATATATTTCATGATATATTTCGTGATATATTTCATGATATATTTCATGATATATTTCATGATATATTTCATGATATTTCACGATATTTCATGATATTTCATGATATATTTCATGATCTATTTCGTGATATATTTCGTGATATATTTCATGATATATTTCGTGATATATTTCATGATATATTTCATGATCTATTTCGTGATATATTTCGTGATATATTTCATGATATATTTCATGATATATTTCATTATATTTCATGATATATTTCATGATATTTCATGATATTTCATGATATATTTCATGATCTATTTCGTGATATATTTCGTGATATATTTCATGATATATTTCGTGATATATTTCATGATATATTTCATGATATATTTCATGATCTATTTCGTGATATATTTCATGATATATTTCATGATATATTTCATTATATTTCATGATATTTCATGCTATTTCATGCTATTTCATGCTATTTCATGCTATTTCATGATATTTCATGATATTTCATGATATATTTCATGATATTTCATGATATATTTCATGATATTTCAACATATTTCATGATATTTCATGATATTTCATGATATTTCATGATATTTCATGATATATTTCATGATATATTTCATGATATATTTCATGATATTTCATGATATTTCATGATATATTTCATGATATATTTCATGATATATTTCATGATATATTTCATGATATATTTC
>Ga0126342_10010220_pt1 | contig 16789 bp, 18 predicted proteins | sample Cyp1metagenome_FD_92528 | JGI IMG/M metagenome (GOLD analysis project Ga0126342, IMG submission 92528) | Coral microbial communities from Lord Howe Island, Old Settlement Bay, Australia - Cyphastrea 1 metagenome | ecosystem: Host-associated > Invertebrates > Cnidaria > Coral ... | reverse complement strand
TGTCGACGCCTCGTTGTACTTGGCGATGGCATCCTCGATATCCGACTTGATCTCCTGGCCGCAAGCCGTGACTTCGGTTCAAGATGTGTGTTCATGTTTCTTCTTTAATAACCTCAATAGATGGCTTTAGATCTTATACCACTAACATGTCATCTCTAATAATGTTTAATCACACATTAAAAAATCTATAAAGATCAGGTTAATGTTATATCTTGTTGATTTAAGTACTGAAACTCATTAGCAAGTTTGCGTGCTAGAAATATCTACATGTATTGGGGATTTGGAATGCAACTTCAACTGTGTACATAAGCGATACATGTTGATATGCATTGGCTACATTCATGGGCTGAGTTTGGGGTTAAATGCTGGTTTGAAACAATTCATCAATGGTACCGGCAAACAAAAACATGCTTTGTGTACCTAGACCGCAAAATCAAGGATACAGATGCAGCACTGCTTGTTGTTTCTATTTTGTGCAATTAAATTGACTGCCGAAATTTGTTCAAGTATATTTTCTTGCACAACAAAGATATTTGTCGAGATATCATGAAACAATAACCATAAGTTGCCTTTTAAACAACGCTGAACAAAAATCACAATCTTGCTCGTACCACCATTGTTGGTGGAAAACAAGTGAAACAAACACAACTAACAATTGTAGGATTGAAGGTCCACTGCATACTGCAATGGATCCAATGGATACACAATCAGTCTAACGCCGCTAAAGGAGGGTACGGAAATCCCCCAAACCATCATTTCTGAATGGTGGAACATAGAGGTGTTTAACATGTGAAAAACCATGTTAAAAGCTGATGACATTCCAAAGAATTCGGGCTGCGGAACCCTGGATCCTTCTCACGCGAAGCCATTGACTCGCCAAGGACAGGGGACAAAAAGTAGAAGAGCCCGGCCTTGGGACCAAACACTTGGGGTGAAAATAAACCATGAAACAACAGGATTTGTTGGGGCGATAATAAAGAATGACATTTATATATATATATATATAGTTTAATAATGTTTAATATAGTTTAATATGAATTAGTCTTCCAACGAAATCTAGTAGAGATTCAGAATCATCAAATGATAATGGTCATGAGTTGGCTTGAAACAGTTCATTCCAATTCATCTATGGTGAAATCCAACCTTTTGGGATATTGCGTCGGACAAACATCTGAATACAATGGAGAAGGCGTTGAAAAATGGTTTGAATTAAGGCAGTTTTACAGGAAATCATAGATATTAGCACCAAATCTACAGGTGTTCTCTGGTTTAGTGTAAATTTCCCTTCAACCACTTCTTGGAGACAGCAGAATGATAACGTTACATAAAATTGAGCATCATCAAGAAGAATTCATGGATACACATGGATGATTTAACTAAGGATCGAGATACATTCAAACATCAAGCGCTTCAATCGTTTTGAAGAGGCTTCATCCACCAAACAACACAACGGTCAACGGTCGGCGACATATTTTTTGTCACCATCCCATGTCACAGCCGGGTGACGATGAGGATAGAGATGTTGATCAGGTTGATGTCAGGGATGTTCCTCGAAATTTTCGGACTGGAACACAAAAAGGTGGGCCCCAGCTTTGGGAATGACGAACAAAAAAATCCGCCATGGATAGGTTTACTAAGTTTACTTCGGGAGGATATGGACCATCAAAAACAGATGTTTTGTGTCTCTTTTTCTGTCCGTTGCAATCACTAGCATAGGCCAAGGGCCAAAATGCGGCAGATCCACAAATAAAGGCAATTTGGAGAGTAAGGCAAGAGGAACCAAATACTGGTTAGTTCTAGCTCTACTAGTGGGATGGTTTTTTTTAGACGGCGCTTAATTAATGATCAAACAACAGGACATGACATCATCAACTACTAAATTACTAAAAATCAACTCCAGATGCGAGCTTTCATGAGAGTTCTCGAACTTTTGCCACCAGAGGTCCTGGGAAAGGCAGCATTAGCCCTGGCAGCATTTACCAGGTGGAGACCTAGCAACCAAACCAAGGCCCAAGGCCCAAGGCCAACCAAGGTACAAGTTCAGCGCGAAGCCGCCACCAAGTTCCACCTCTGAAAACGAATGGCAATGGCGGCAAGCCCAAGTCACGTTGCTTTCCCGTTATGGGCTTAATTCATAATCCCTCCAAAAAAGGTACCAATAGTAACTATTAGGCTAACTATTAGGCTAACTATTAGGCTAAATATTATAATAACATATAGTAACTATAGGCTGGTAAAAATTAGTTAACAAAAAAACTCCGTAGCCAGTAACCAATCCTAAGAAGGCTACAAGCATAACGTTTCTGGCCTGGCAACCCGATGGATCCCAACATGTTCGTCATACAGTCTTAAATATATACATGATCTAAAATCATAATCATATATATATGCATAATAACCATACGGAGATGTATATATATATATATATATACAAAATATGTTTTGGGTATTTCTATTCCTATTTCAAGATATCTATGTGTATATCGCAAACACAAGCTCAATGTCAACATAGCAAAGGCATATATAGCATATACTACTGTATAACCAGTATATTATCTGGTTGGTGGTTTCAACCCCTCTGAAAAAAATATGAGTCAGTTGGGATTATTATTCCGACTCCCAATATATAATTGTATGGAAAGTCATAAAATTCATGTTCCAAACCACCAACCAGCTGTTATACCATCTGCAATCATATTTCACCTAAACATGATGATGTTCCCATGGATTTCCCATGGATTTCCCATGGATACGTCCGTGGCTTCCACAACCGCGCCTTGCCAAAGTCCAACAATCCACCGCCTTCCTCTGCCATGGCCGGCGCGGACACCGCCGTCGCGGCCGCCACAGCGGCCGCGGCGGGTGGGACGCGTTGCACCTGGCGGTGCCGTCGCTGCACGGGGTGACGCTGTAGCCGCTGGGAAACATAGAAAAAGCCATTGAAAATGGCCATAGAAATAGTTGATATTAGTTGATTTACCTATTCAAAATGGTGATTTTCGATAGTTATGTGACAGTTTACCAGAGAGTAGCAGAAATGCGTGGTTTTGCCAACCAAAAAAGTGGGGGTTGAACTGGAAAAGTCAGTACTTGCCTAGAAAATGTCACCTACATTACATTTGCATAAACGTGCCTTTAAAGTTGGGATTTGACTACCCAGAACCCAACTATAACAGCTTTTAATTGCAATAAAATATGGGGGTCTAATTGCAACGGTATAAAATGAGATAAACCAGTGGATTTTAGGGGTGTTTTGAGGCGTCTTATTTCTTTGACAAAACCAACATAGTACAAGGCAGAGGCTTGTCATCTTTCCGATATCATGATATCATTGTGGTATATATCTATTTGCAAAAGAAATCATAAGCATAATGTATATATTTATATATATATATACAATGATATGATATATATGTATATAGAGATAGATCCAATGTCCTCGCAACCCACATCTGCAGCCAGCCAATATGATGTTCCCATTTGTTTCCCATAATCCCTACCTTTTATGATATCCTCTATGACATATTCCCATATTGTCCCTGAAGTTTCCTTCCGCATGTTGCTCCAGATGAAGCCCCCATAAACCATCTGAGTTCCCAGGCTGGCAAGAAAGCCATGGAGCTGCTCAACATCGCCACGACCGCCAGCGCGGCCAAGGGCAGCAGGAGATTTCCTCGTCGGAGCGCCATGGCTGCCGATGGTCAACGGAAGGAGGCCAGCTACAACGAGGCGAAAAGAGGCTGCGGTTGTAGAACTACCTTGGAGGATTATCCCACTTGGGAATTTGATATATATATATATATATACATATCATTAATATAATTATATTATATATAAATTCTAACGAACACTAAGCGCGTCATCCCACTTGGAGGATAAACGTTGGTGCGTCAACTGTGGGCTCCGATCAGTTGCGTTACGTTGGATGGTCCCTATGTTCCTCGATGGACTCACCACGGTCAGCGTTACAAAAAGCCATTGGAAAATGGTGATTTACAAACATTGGGATTTAATGGGAAATAAATGGGATTTAATGGGACATAAATAGGATTTAATGGGAAATAAATGGGAAATTAACGGGAAATAAATGGGATTTAATGCGAAATTAATGGGATTTATGGGAAATCAATGGGAAATAAATGGGATTTATGGGAAATCAATGGGAAATAAATGGGATTTATGGGAAATAAATGGAAAATAAATGGGATTGAATGGGAAATAAATGGGAAATCAATGGGATTTATGGGAAATAAATGGGAAATAAATGGGACCTAATGGGACATAAATGGGATTTAATGGGAAATAAATTGGATTTAATGGGACATAAATTGGATTTAATGGGAATTTAATGGGAACTTAAGGGGAAATAGATTGGATTTAATGGGAAATAAATGGGAAATTAATTGGATTTATGTGAGATAAATGGAAATATGATGGATATGCGATATAAGTATATATGATACCTTCTGGTAAACTAACAGTTTGCTATTGAAAATGGCCATAGAAATAGTTGATTTACCATGATTTACCCATGAACAAATGGTGATGTTCAATAGTTATGTAAACGCTTACCAGAGGGTAATCTTTGGAAGGCATTCAGTTCCCAAGTTTGCTGAGAATCACAATGCTAGTCGATAAGTTGTGCTGCCATGATGAAACTCTAGTATCGAGAGATGGCAACACTCCCTTCTCCAATTGCCTTGTTTCACTCCCATCTTTGCTGGCAGGTACAGTCGGTAAATGTGTTGATGACGCACTCATGTTGGCTTGTCAACTGATCATGATTGTGCTCATGCCCCTATTTTTCCTGGCTATGTATAACTCTCTCTCTCTCTCTCTGTATCGACTATCCATCCATCCGCCTGACTGTCTATCTAAAAAATATCCCTGGTGGTTGTCCCCATTTTTGGCCAGTTTGACCCTGCCGGTGACATCCCGATTGCAGCCCACGATCCACCCCAATGTTGCTATGAGTTGGGGCTTGAACGACGACCTTTTCGATTATGGGGGATCACTGCGGTCTCTGTTACCACAAATTAGGGGGATGATATGAAACTGGTTTATCTTTACAAAATGAATAGACTATGGTATATCCACCACAAATCGCAAACCCATTGGAGGTATATGAGGTAATTGTTAAACAACAACTCAAACATCTTTGGGGACGCCACGTTGTAACAATGCAACGCTGATTGCTTGCACAGAGGACATGTGGAGCATGTCATCATACATATCAGACAAAGCACCCTTTGCAGAGCCCCTGTTGCATCCCACAGCACACCAATCACTAATTGTGGAACACAGTAAATACACGAACTGGCTATGTGTGGCTCACCAATCGATAAACCATGATAAACCCTGTCAAGACTTGAGTTCAGTTTTGGGGGTTTAAAAAACGACACGGCCATCTGGTAAGAAATCAACTGTTCCCTCTTCCGGTGCCTGCTGCATCGTGTTCACTCGGCTGGTCTTCGGACTTTCCACACTTTCCATTGGACTTTCCATTGGATGTGCACCCTGGCAAAGGAAGCACGTCTGTCACGTGATGCATGGTTCAACATGTGCAACCGCGACTTGTACAAAAACGCGAAAATGATGCAAACACATGTTTAATATGGACGTGTGCGGTAATTTCTATTTATAATAATATAATATAATTATATATATTATATATATATAATTATATGATATTATATGTATATAAGTCATGGTCAAAGCATACAACATGCCTTTCAAGCAACAAACACTGAAGCGATCCAACTGTTAATTTCAAAACAGAGAACCCTCTGGCTTGGCTTCCCGCAGGATTGTCCAGAGTAGCTGGTAGTTCTGTCTCGACTATGTGAGAAGCCTGCAGAACAAGGCACACAATCAACCGTTTTGGCACTTGAACACCTTTATATGGATTAAACCATACCGTACCTGTAGATTAATTATACGCATATATATATTGACTGTATATGTGTCTGTCTACATGATTGAACACTTCTAATTAATGTTACCGGATATAAATTATACATCTATTGTTTCATGCATACACCAATGTATTTAAACATAGGTGCTGGACATGGTCGGTACATCCCTCTTTCCACAAGTCCTAGCGTTGGTGACATTTTTTTGGAACACCATCTCGATGAACAAAAAACAAGAGGTTCCCAGTGGTCATGGTGGATGGTTCCGTCAACAAAAACGAACATCGACGACCAAATCCTCCAGTTGATGCTCAGAAAAGTATAACTTATAACATGCTAAAATCTCCAAATCTTGATGAAAATCACATGGGTTGCCCATCCCAGAGGCAAGTGAATTTCTTTGATCACCAACATCACATAACCAAACATCAGAGTCTTCAAATTCAACCACCCAGTCGTTTAGCTGTGAAAACAAAACACAAGATATGAATCGCAAAGAGTGCCACTCGCAATGGGGCAAAAGCACCAAGGTTCATGTCCCATCACGGTAAAAAAGACCTACCCCAGGATCTCATCGAACAGGTTTAACACAAAAAAAAAGGGCAACTGGAAGATGATCAGCCCCAAGTCTCAAAGATTTTCAGCCTTTTTCCAACTCTACGAGTTCAGAACGCAATCATAACCGTATTTGAAACCAACAGATCTAGAGGTTTCACTCTTTCACTGAATCGACAAATATAGTCACCAAAAAAAAGGTGAAGGATGAAAGACCAACAACTGGAACGAACTTGGGAAATAAACCATTTCTCATACCACCACATCATGTAGTCGCAATATATATATATATATATATATATATATATTGTTACCTGTATATAATGTGTGTATATATATATATATACACAATAGTTTTATCATATGAACATGTCATTTGATGGGGATCTACGCCACATATCCGGAGAAAGAACACCAGCCATGCTGACAGCTCGCCTGGCTTCTTTGAGGACTCGCGCTGCTCTCCTGCAGCCGTGGCCCCCTAATCTGAAACTTCTTTGGAGTTCGGGAGGCAACCATTAATCAGGTTGATTAATGATCTATTAGATTCATGATAGAAGAGGATTAATTATCTATTAATGATAGAAGAGGATTAATGATCTATTAATCAGATTGATCATGATCTAGACTCCTAGGAATTCCAACAAGAGTTTATATAAAGAAGATTCAGGATTGGCATGCTAAGCTACAGCACCTAGGATGCCTAGGATAGAGACTGTCAATGTCCATGCTTGCTTGTTTGCACTCTCAGATGTGCGGATAAAGTTCCTATGTTTGTTGCTTACACATCTTACACATTTGTTGTGTCAAGTCAAATCCCTATATTGATGTTTTCAGTTATGTTTGTGACCTCATTTTGGCTGGTTATATAAATGTATATATATATATATGATTATATATGTATGTATATCTCTTTGTTGGTTGTTGGGTACCATTTTTGCCAGGAAAACTCAGCCCTTTCACCAGCAGCATCTCCTGGATGAGGCTCGGAGGCTCTGACTGCATGGAGGCCTAGGGGAGTAAGGAATCCCCCAACCCTTTGAGGCATCCGCCCACAAAACCAGGCTTTGTGAAACATGTTCCATAAAAACAATTTGGAGGGGTAAAAAAACTTCGAACGTTCTTGCTCGCACCAAGCAAACTAGGAGAAACTCATCCACATCAAATGGAGCACGTCGCTTGCAAATGTGGCTGTGAGAAATCCCAATACATCAGACTACCAAAAACGATAAACAATGATGAACGATGCACCTATTAGGTACAACAAGGCATTGGTCATTGCTAGGGTTTTACCAAATGACCGGCACTTTCGCTCGAAAAATACAACCTGCAGGAGGTGTAAGGCAACCGAAAACCACCACAACCAAGGCAGTCCCTCTGCCTGCTGCATTCTGCTCACTCTTCTCGAAGTTTCCACAGCTTCCGTTCGATGTGCTCCCTGGAAAATCCGACAATCCGACATCATGCATCATGCATTTCTGGCGATTCACATCCTACAACAAAAAACATGAGAAAGGTTGAATTGACGCATTGGTTAAAGGATGTTTTCAAGGTATTTACAGCCAAGAGTATGGGAAATCCTGGGGGGAGAGCGATCAAGGGCGGCTTAGAAAATGCCATCCCAGTTGGAAAATTTTAAAATTTCAAACTGGCTGTGTTCCCTCCAAAATCAGGGGCTTCACATGTGCGACCGAGACGTGAAAAAATAATGGAAAAATGTGTTGAAACATTGGGATGGACATGTTTGTTCAGCGACAATGTACAGCAGCAGAAAATGAAACCTGTAAACAAAGACGGATAAATCAAGTGGAGCAATGGTGAGAGCATAAAAGCACTGGAGAGAACCCCCTCGCCCGTGCCTTGCTTCCCACAGACGTGTCTACGGTAGCTGCGGTAGCTTTCTGTTCCGGCCCAACGATGTGAGAATCCTGCCGAACAATGCACCATAAGAGAATATATAGGGATAACACATATCATATACCTGCAGGTAGAATAGTTGCAGGTAAACCACCCACATCATACAATCAAACATCAGAGTCTTCAAATTCAACGACCCAGGTCTTTAGCTATGAACCAATACAGGATGTTGATCGTTACTTACAAGACATGGAAAACAAAGAGAACAGGGCAAAGGCAGCGAGCATACCAATATGTATAGATGTGGTCCATAACGCGTGATAAAACGATGAACATCAGGAGATCACCAAATAATCCACAAAAACAACTTGCAATTAGAACATGATCTCCCTCTTGGATAAATGCATATATAGATAGGATACTAGATAGATGCTCCTTTTTGTGTGGATAAATATTAAAAATCGAAGCCTTTCAACATAGAAATATCAACCAAAACGGGGATAACCACACAATGCAACTTGAAAGGATCATCAAATATACCACATATGTCATGGAGGAAACCACATATAATATGTACCAACATGTCATTTTTTGTCGCCTTTACCAATCACATCATTAAGGATATCTTCAGAAACATGTTTTTTTCATAGAAATCTATGCCAGCAATCGAGATCCAACCACCAAACCAAGCTCGCCTGGCTCATCCGAGGAGAAGTCAAGCTGCTCTCCTGCAGCATTGTTCGTTAGGAAGGGCCGTCAAAGATTATTTTGCTCTGCTGATTTGGATGATGTCTATCTATTTACCGAAAATGAAAAGGTTCATAGAAGATGTCAGGATTGATCTAGCGACTAAGCTCTGGCACCTTTGCTGATAAAGTATGCTTTTTTTTCTTGGTTGCACACTGGTTTTGGCTTGTCAATTCACTATGTGTGCACTCCTGCTCGGTTAGTTCGTATGTGTTCCATTTTATTCTCCTGTTGTTCATAATACATTTCTTAGTTCCTCCCTAAATTTGCTACTTAATCCATTCTATTCTTCTGGTGAAATGCCAATTTATGTTACTCAAAATATCAAATAACATCACCCTCTTCATGGACCAGAAACTAACAGCACCTCCATCGCAGCGTGCCGGGTCTGAACCTCTGGCCAAACCTGGCAGGACGTGGAGGGGACCCCGGGGACCCCACAAAAGATGTCCCCTCGCCGAAGATGGAGCTGTCCGAAGTAAGACCTGGGGCTACCCCAAAGATCATCCAGTCATGGATTGTCATTTTAGAATTGAGACAACCATGATGACTTGGTGAGCCCCCCATGACATCCATGACCTGACTGAAACCCTGAGAAAAGCGTTGACTATCATATTATATTCAGCCATTGTGGAGGGGCGCCTTGAAATTTCCATGAAATGCTGCTTGCAAAAAACAAGGAGAAACTGGTCCCCAGCGTTTACAAAGCACGTATTTTGTGGTAAACCCAATGCCATAATGCCTCCCAAGCACCCCCAGTCATCACCATAGATGGTAAACCCATCCCATGAGTCAATGATCAAACTCATCGAAGCCTGTTAGGAATCTGCCTAAATCACGAGTCTGGAAAAGGCTACATACATGAACTTGAAATTATCCTATTATCCTGTTTCATATATGATAATCCCATCAAGGATTGTAAGATATTGTAAGCCCATGCCAACGGTAAAACAAGGTATGGTCTTATGGTCATGGTTATTCATGAGTCTTGCCATACGCCATTTTTTTCTTGCAACAGAAAAGGAAAAACAAACACCTTTAGAATCTGGTGCTGCCAAAACAACAAACATCTTTAGAATCTGAAAGGAAGCAGGTACCCTCCGGTAAACTAACATAGCTATTGAAAATGACCATTTACAGTGGATTTACCCATTAAAAATAGTGATTTTCCATAGCTATGTTAGTTTACCAGAGGGTAGTCCCTCTGCTGGTGCCTGCTGCATTTTGCTATTTTTTTGGCTTGTTCTCGAAGTCTCTGCAGCTTCACTTCGATGTGCAACCTGTGAATTTTTGCAGCAGGTGTACCGATGAACGATGCCTCTAGGTCGGCCGTCTGTCACATGATGCGCGGATCCTGACTTAACATGCGCGCCTATGAATTGCAGAATGATGCTACAACATCGAGATGGAGATGTTTGTTCAGCAGCAATGCAAAAGAAGAAACAGTAGAAGTCATCTGGTCTTTGGTAGAGATAGTGGACGCACGGTAAAACACACGCGCGCGCACACACACACACACTGAAGACAACCCCCTAGCCCGAGCCTTGCTTCCTGCAGACTTTTCTGCAGTAGCTGGTCGTTCTGGTTCCACTATGTGAGAAGCCTGCAGAACAAAGCAAGAAATATGCTATCCTGGGCACTTTAGGCGGTACGAATATCTGGATCTATACAGTAACGACTCCAGTGATGTTGCAGGGAGGTCGGCCTCTTAACCCGTCCTGGCAAACTTAAACAATCACCATCTCGGAGCATCTCCGTAATTTCTGCGGTTGAATCTCACAAGTCATGTTACATGTTGGATGATTCCGTGAAGAACATCACGTTTAACTCACACCCACATGCTCCATATGGAATATTTACCTACAAAACTGGGCCATTTTGGGGTAAATGTAGTTAAATATTCCATACATTGAGCATCTGGGACATAACTGTGAAATATACCGCAATATTGGATCATGGTCTTTTTCTTAATATGGTCCCAATAAATATATACATGTTCAATAGAAGAATGTCAAGCAACCAAAGCGGAAACAACGGCTTCATTGGGCTTCGAGGTTTTCCCCAGCATCAACAATCTGGGAGAATCAAACACCATGAAACAACCATGGTGACAACTGGGGATCCCCTACTTTAAGAAAACACCTTTTTGTCACTGATATGTCGTTTCATGTAGCATTTGGTTAGAACCCTCCTGGTAGCTCCTTAGCTCCCCCTTTAAAGGGCTGTATGGGTACCCCTGGCTCCTTAGCTCCCTCGCAACCAACAGCCAGTGAAGATCTATGCCAACAAGCGAGGAATCAGAATCCAACCAACACACCCTATTGAGCTCACCTGGCTCTGAGGAAAAGTCGCGCTGCTCTCCTGCAGCATGTCTCAGATGTCTCAGTTTTGCAAGGTAGGGTCGTCCAAAAGAACTTTCCTCTGGAAACCTAAAACTTCTTTGGAGTTCAGGAGGCAACCTGATTTGAATGATTTCCAACCAGGTAACCATTGCTCTCAAAATAGAATATTTTGAGAAGATTATCACAGATAAAGGTAGGTGATTTGCTACAGCGCCTAAAAGACCTTGGACAAAACCAGCGGTGCCATTGCACTACATGGAGAAGGGGCCAAACAGAGGTAACTCTTTGTGTGGTCCCATGGTTCCCAATGTTTGATGCTTGTGGCGTAAACCCAAATCCAAAGAAGTCCAATTCAATACCCATGTTTCCCCTTTTATTGGTATTGACTCAAATGAATCTCCTAAAACCATCTAAAATTAACGTTTGTTTCTACCGTGTTTCCTGCTCGAAAATCCATGTGTTCCACTGGTTCTATTCGCTAAAAACTACCAAATGCCCACATGTCCCCTGGGTGATTTTGTGCCAGCTCCTGTGGGCCGACTTTGGACTCTCCGGAGGGCCTCGAAGCAGTAGTTTTTGCAAAAAAACCTTCGAGGTAGTGACGTAGTGACCCATAGATAGCTACGTTGGTTATGGGTCAAGGGCCCCTGGTACCTAGGTACCCTAAAATTGCTGGTGAATGGATGTTTATTCCACCAAATATGGTAATAAATGCTAGTAATAGGATTTGACCCATCCCCAAATTCCTTCATTTCACTAGGTTCACTGGGATTGAAAAGATGATTCAGACAATACTTAGACAGGTTAAACCAATTCATAGCTGTCCAAACTGAGGGGGCACCACTTCTCTTGGTTTCACAATCTAAATCTGGGAGTAAACCCTGTATTTTGTTCCTCCTTCAACTAATTCCGGGATAAATGGTTTGGCAAGCTGAATAAATTGCAGGTTTTGTATCAATCAATGGTATTGTTCATGTTTATTGTCACTATCATTATCACTATCCTTAATCCTTGTCATCTTATTTATGTGCTTATCATGAATCAGTCCCTGAAATAAATCATCCCACTGTCATTACAAGTAGAACACATTCTGGTGCCTTCTCCCGGTCACTTGTAACCAGAAGCAACGCAACATCTGAGTGCAAAACATGTCTTCCATAGCAGGGATGGGCTGGGGCAGACGCAAGGCCTCCGCCGATCGAAAGATTCACCAGAAATCAATCCTCATTTTATAGCTACATAATTCATAATGCTATATATATATATAATTGGTGGTTGACCTACCCCCCTGAACAATATGAAAGTCAGTTATATTCATAGTATAGTGTACAATAGTATATTAATAATATATCAGTTCTAATATTCATAGTATAGTGTACAATAGGATTGTATATGACAGTACATCTGGAAGATTATTAACTATTAGATAGTTCAGTCATCACCACTATAATGCTATATATATATATACATATATATATGTATGGTTTGCATAGTGTGTACATGTCTATCCATAGTGTGCACATATGTATAGACTGTATACATGTTATATACATAAAGCATCTCTATGCTACAGAACTTATATGTAACAGGTGACCCACTTGGCTGGCGAGCACAACCACATGCCAACGGGGATGAACCAATTATACAGGGGCTATTGACTCCAATGACGAGGATTTATGGTAGGTATATAAGATATCTGTACTTAATGGGGGGGTATAAACCAACTTTTAACTAGGGGGTCCACCCTGTAATTTACATAATGTGCAGGGAATGGAATTCAACAATCACGTCTGGAAACATTTAGGAATGTAAGTCTTCCAACAACAATATGAGGTGTGTGCTTGTGCCACCCAACACAACAATATGCTTGTCCAGCCGGGTAAATGATAAAAACATAGCAATGACAACACCGAATTCTCAGGGCATCGACAGAAACTCAGAAGCAATCCGCTGCCAACAGGTTTACTCGCCGTTACTAGCCTTCATATACGGCTAGTAAATGTGGCAACCCATCCGATGCCCCCAAAGCCCCAAAAATCAAGCGATTGGGTATTTCCAACCCATCCCTCTCAATTCTACCTACTCCTTAGGTTTGCGACATGTCTGCATCTGGCGATGCTGGAAGCTTGGTGATGTGACAGACTTGGTCTTTCCAAAATCAACCGTATCCCTGGACCCTCCAAGTACCTAGTAAAAAATGTATAATTAGTATACGATTGATATAGCATAATATACATTAATATACACCATTCCTTTGGGACTTTTCAACTTTTCCCCATTTTTATGGGGTGAATGATGGTTGAAGTATCCTCTTCCAAACGTTTCGATAGGCTCATCGAGATCAGTTAGCTCGGTCGAAAAAAATGATGTGCGGCCTTGAAATCAAACCTGGAACCAACCAACGAAAACCTCAGGAAATATGCTTGTCATGGCTTATCTGAAGCCATTATAGTTTACCCAGCTTATACATTGATATCCCATGACTCATATCCTGATTTTTTTTTAAAAAAAAACATGCTTTGATGTCCCATTCTATATTATACATGTATATATATATATACATGAGTGGTGGACAAAATTACTTACTACTCGCAATGGACATGACCAAAGCGGGTGGTCCCCTATCGGTTGTGAAGGTTTTCACACAAATTTAAACATCCCAAGTCCACTCCCTACTACTTGAGTCTTCCGCGAATTTTGCCGCTTACTCATATATATTGAAACCATCAGATTCCAGGTTGCTACGTTGCGCGAGACTCAGCCTGACGCGCTTCCCTGAAACTCTTCACTGCGTCCAGACCTCGACTCGCTATGGGGATGCCATTAAATGTGACTGTCGTGCAACAAATGGTGATCTGGTTGGTGGTATACCTACCCCTCTGAGAAATATGAGTCAGTTGGGATCATTATTCCCAATATATTGAAAAATAAAGAATCTTCCAAACCACCAACCAGTTTTTTAAGTTTTTAGGCTACCCAACGTTGAGACATTTCCATGGCAATTTCCCAACCTGTGACCACCTCAGATTCCCCATAGGATGGCGGACATGCCATCCTAAACTGCAGAATTTTTCGGGCTATGACCACAGAAAATGACCATGAAAATACCACATTCATGCCCTATGGATCCAGTCGTACCTTCTGAAAGGAAGTGGGACTGGGGTATCATTGACTATAATTTGGAAGCTTAAGTACCTTCTCAGACAGTGTTTGGATCCATAGGGATGATATCTCAGTGCTCATTTCAACCCCTTTTTTTTTAATGTCGAGTTGCACTGGTTTCACTCGAACTGCTGGCACCCACTGTCCGTGTCTGTCCACTCAGTCCCCCCGGCTGTGTAAGGAAGAAATATTTGCTAGTGGCACGCGCCGCTTGCGCCTGAGCGGCAAATCTTGGCAATATCAACCTTGGTTAATAGATATTAAAAATTGCTAATAGTGATTATTAAAAATGGTTTATAGATAATAACAGTGGTTAATAGTGATTAATAGATACTAATAGTGGTTAATAGTGATTGATAGACATTAATAGTGGTTAATAGTGGTTAATAGTGGTTAATAGTGGTTAATAGTGGTCAATAGTGGTTAATAGTGATTAATAGGCATTAATAGTGGTTAATAGTGAAAAATACAAATACAAATTAAAAGTGGTTAATAGTGATTAATAGATACTAATAGTGGTTAATAGTGGTTAATAAAAATAATAATAGTGGTTAATGGTGATTAATAGATATTAATAGTGGTTAATAGTGATTGATAGATATTGATAGTGGTTAATAGTGGTTAATAGCGGTTGATAGATTACTAGATATTAATAGTGGTTAATAGATATTAATAGTGGTTAATAGATACTCATAGTGGTTAATAGTGATTAATAAATATTAATTCTGGTTAATAGTGATTAATAGAAATCAAGTGGTTAATAGTGTTTAATAGATATTCATCGTGGTTAATAGTGATTGATAGATATTAATAGTAGTTAATAGTGATTAATAGATATTAATAGTGGTTAATAAATATTCATAGTGGTTATATAATAGTTATTAATAGATTCGAATAGTGGTTCCTAGTGATTAGTCAATATTAATATTGGTTAATACTGATTAATAGATATTAATAGTGGTTAATGGCGATAAATGGATTTGAATAGCGGTTAACCATGATAATTCATGGTGATCCATCGTGGTTAATGGCAATATACCCTCTGGTAAACTAACAGTTTGCGAACTGGAAAATCATCTTTAAGAATGGTATAAATCAATGTAAATCAACTATTTCTATGGACCATTTTCAGTATGTAACAAATTACCAGAGGGTATTGGCAATATCACAAACAGCAATCATCCATCTATACGTATGGATGACAATATGACTAGTTGTTACGCAATATATGGATGTCTCTCAAAACTAGGTACCCCAAAACCGTCGGTTCCAATTAGAAAAAAACAATTTATGAACAAAGAAAAAGGCAATCTTAATTGGAATCACCCGTATATCCGATATCCCTGCAATATCCCACAATAACCCGGATACACCATTTCATCAATCACCCGTATATTTGGGTTCCCGTCATTTAAGCAATCACCCGTATAATTTTCCCATCCCCCCAAACAGTTGGTAGTCTAATACGGCCCCCACCATGGCAAACGGTTCAGTCAATTTCAAAGGTATATATCATATCCCATTATATATCCCCGTATATAAAGACATCATTTTCATATCCCTTTATATAACCACTGTAGATCCAATATCACCAATTGCCCACAGATTTTTATGCAACGATCACTCCCATGAAGTGGAAATCACTGACCATGACTATCTGATAGAAAGTATTCCAATTGTAGTGAAAGAACATTATCTGGTTGGTTGTTTTAACCATCTTGAACAATATTAGTCGATGGGAAGGATTATCCCATATAGTGTCGAAAATAAAAATGTTTTGAAACCACCAACCAGTTATAGAAATGATTAGACATATAACATGGTCAATCTTTGCTAGTAAAAAATGCTGGTTATGCTTTATCTTCGAAAAAAAAACTAAACGATTAAACTACCAAGGTTGATGATGTATACCAAATGATGTCCATGTTTTTGCCTACGGGTGGAAAACCGAACCAGCGTTTGCATGTTTCTATGAGTTTCATGGGGTTAAGGGGGTGGGGTGGGGTGGGGTGGGGTGGGGTGGGGTGGGGTGGGGTGGGCTAATAACGTTCATTTGCACTACCTCACATACATGATGCTACGCTACTGTACGTCTTCTTGCACTGCCTCACATACATGATGCTACGCTACTGTAACTCTTCTTGCACTTCCTCACATACATGGTGCTACGCTGTAAGTCTTCTTGCACTTCCTCACATACATGATGCTACGCTA
>Ga0126342_10010219_pt1 | contig 16789 bp, 14 predicted proteins | sample Cyp1metagenome_FD_92528 | JGI IMG/M metagenome (GOLD analysis project Ga0126342, IMG submission 92528) | Coral microbial communities from Lord Howe Island, Old Settlement Bay, Australia - Cyphastrea 1 metagenome | ecosystem: Host-associated > Invertebrates > Cnidaria > Coral ... | reverse complement strand
TATCTCTCTATCTCTCTATCTCTCTATCTCTCTATCTCTCTATCTCTCTATCTCTCTATCTCTCTATCTCTCTATCTCTCTATCTCTCTATCTCTCTATCTCTCTATCTCTCTCTCTCTCTCTATCTATCTATCTATCTATCTATAAGTTAGTATTTATGTTTTATAGAATTCTTCCTCTTGTCACATTGGTTTAGATCGGTTCTATGACCAGACGCCCTGACTGCGCATTGCTTCTGCATAACCAGGATGTTGGCACCTTCACGCTGCCAAACTCCACCAAAGAGACCCTTGCCAGCTGTTGATGTTAGATGTTGATGTTTTTTCCATGTTGGGTACCGTTTTACCATTTGTTCTTATTTTTAGCAACCTTTTTCTATTTATTTCTATTTTCTGGCCATTTTTTTCTTCCCCCTTCAGCCTTGTTTTGAGATGGATTTGTTGTGTTTTGCTTGTATCTCCACTAGGAACTACGTATTGCTGGGAAACCACAGAGCGGTCCCAGAAATCCAACACTTTGCTTTTGCGTCCCACCAAGGAATGCAAAGATGGAGTGCAAGGTCTCCATTGTCCCTTGCATTTGACGACTCAACTCTTAACTCTAAAATAAGTAATCAAGAGCAATCCTTGGCAACGTCTCTCAATGAAAATCGTAGGGATTTGAGGCCCCCATTTATCCTTTGCAGCTGGGCCAAGAAAGGGGTGCCCAGGTCAACTCCACGTTGCTCTATGGCTTTGAATATTTGGGCAACTCCCCTCGTTTGGTCATCACTCCCTTGACGGACAGATGCTACCGAACCTTGATGGGCATCCCAGCTGCATTCAAGTCTCCTAATGTCTCATCAATATCATTGTGACATATTGTGACCATGATTGAGCCGCTTAATCCGCATTGCTTGTGATTTTTTGGAGATATTTGGAGCGAGTTTCAGCACTGCAAGGTGCGTTCGCTCTGTACTACGGCGGAGCTCCAGAGGGACCGGCTGGAACCGGAAAGACCGAAAGTACAAAGGATTTGGCCAAGGCTTTGGCGATCCAGCCGGAACCTTAGCAGAAGATGGGTGTCAGTCTGTGATAACCACCTGCTGTGATACCGAGGTGTGTGGTCTTCAACTGTCACCTGGCTTTGCAGTCCAGTCGACACTTCCTGGCGTGGGCTGAATAAGCTGACTGTGCTTTTGATCTTTTGGTCAAAATCTGTGCGAAGTGCCCTTTTGGGACAGATGTTCTGCCTAGGTAGTGACTCCATGGACTACTTGCAGCTGGCCAAGTTTTTCAAAGGCAGGCCATAAACGGCACTCCCCAAAGAAGCAGCGCAGATTAGGGTGAAATAAGAAGGCATAGCTCTAATCAGATATTGACGCAAAATTGACGCAATTGAATCTGGATTTTTAGTTGCATATAGTTGCGGCTCCAACTACAGACATAACAAGATGGAGCTGTAACCGCCCTTTCCTGTGAGTCTCACCGTTGAGATCTTTTCAGTATTCAAGAGGAATTCATGCGCCCTTCGGACAGGACTTGCCTCGAGTGGATCATGGTGCTGCTTTGATGAGTTCAATCGAATCTCTCTGGAGGTGTTGTCGGTGGTGGCGCAACAGATTCAGCAGATCTCACTGGCAATCAAGCGACGTGTGGACAAGTTCGTCTTCGAGGAGACGGAGATCAAGCTTGCCAGACACCCAGACACAGCCAGACTGGAACACACTCTCTTAACATCTCTTAACATCTCTCAACATCCCTGCCCTTAAGCCACTAATTTCAATCAATGAAGACAATCATGGGAACCAGAAAGGCCGAGAACATGTTGTAGCAATTCGTCGACACCTGATGATCACCCGCCAGACCCAGCAGTCGTGAGCGTTTGAGGTTCCCACCTGCGCTGTGAACATCACCATGAATCCAGGTTATGCTGGGCGATCCGAACTGCCAGACAACTTGAAGGCATTGTTCCGGCCGTGTGCCATGATGGTGCTCGGACTGCAACTGCGAATCTGCATTCATTTGCAAGTTCTGTAGGCCATAGTTCCCAGGCTTGACCAGTTCCTTAACAGAGTTTTTGGAGACGTCCATGTAACTTAAATGTCAAAAGTTTTGGACATTGTTTTGTTGTGTTACGCTACTCCAGGTGCCCAACTATGCCTTGATTGCAGAGATTCGACTGTACAGTTTCGGGTACTCAGATGCAAAAGTGATTGGCACGAAGGCAACCATGGCTTTGAAGCTGTCATCAGAGCAGCTTTCTCCTCAGCGGCACTACGACTTCGGAATGCGAGGATTGAACGCCTTGCTGGTGGCAGGTGGAAACGGCAAGCGAACCTACGGCGACAAATATCCAGAAGATGTCATTGCCCTGCGATCCTTCACTGATGTGAATCTGCCCAAGTTCACGACAGCAGACCTACCACTGTTCAAGGGTATCATTGGAGATTTGTTCCCAGGGGTGGAGTTGCCCCCCAGCAACGCTGGAAAACTTCTGGCCACAATCGATATGATTGCGGAGAAGCGCGGATTGCAACCTACGAAGCCCTTCACAACAAAGGTCATCCAGCTGTGGGAGACGGTGCTGGTGCGCCACGGTCTCATGACTGTAGGAATCCCACCATGCGGAAAGACGAATGTGAAGAATGTCCTCGCTGAAACCCTTGGGGAGCTGGCCGATGGGGAGGAGATGGTGCCTGTGACTCAATATGTCATGAACCCCAAATCGATTACCCAGGGACAGCTGTACGGAGAGAGCGATCTCAATACCCAAGAGTGGACAGATGGTGTGCTAGCCATTGCTGTCCGAGAGGCAATGAAAGCCTTTGGAGATGGCAAGAGACAGTGGGTTGTCCTTGATGGCCCTGTCGATGCCATTTGGATCGAGAACATGAACACGGTGCTGGATGACAACAAGAAGTTGTGCTTGAACAGTGGAGAGATCATCAAACTGTCCACCGTCACGACCATGCTCTTCGAGGTCAGGGATTTGGACTATGCCTCCCCTGCCACTGTGTCCCGAGTAGGAATTGTTTTCCTGGAACCTGACACAGACCTGGGGTGGAAGCCCATTGTGGATTCCTGGCTTTTGACAATTCCGGACTACCTCAAGGAAGAACACAGGGACCAGCTTTTCTCGCTTTTCAACAACTACTTTGAGGTCATGCTGGAGTGCACTCACAAAGTCAAGACTCCTTTCCCGGTATCTGATGGCTGGCTTTGTTGCATGGCTACACGAATGATGGACGCTTTGATGTGCGACACAACGGAGAATTTCTGCAAGCCAGAGGTGAAGATCCCTGAAGGTGAGGAGCCGGATGACGACATGGACCTGGGACAGAACTTCATGGACCGAGAGATCATGATCTTCCAACTTTTCTGGTTCACCATGACTTGGACATGTGGTGCTTGCACCGACACTGATGGTCGTTTGTTTGTTTGCGACATTATCCGAGCTTGCATGGACAACAAGAAGGACTTGCTCCAGAAATTCAATTTTGTTGCAGACTTCACAAAGGTCGACATCACTGGTGGTGGCTCCATGCCATCAGCCCCGCGCAAAGGCTTGCTGCATGACTCTTTCGTGGATGCGGTGGAGGGAGGCAAGTGGAAGCCTTGGACTGAGAGGATTGAAGGCTTCGACATTCCGAAGGACACACCGTACCACACCATTGTGGTGCCAACATCGGATACGTGCCGAAACCAGTTCCTGATCCGAACCCTGATCGAGAAAGGCTACAACATTCTCATCAGTGGTCCAACAGGTACTGCCAAGACGGCCTCCATCCAGGGCATGTTGCTGCAGGGTTTCAGTGCCGACTCCTATTCAACCAATGCTTTTGCCTTCTCTGCACAGACCACTGCCAACCAGACGCAGGATGTCATTGACGGCAAGTTGGACAAGCGTAAGAAGGGCACATTTGGACCACCTCCCAACAAGAAGATGCTGGTCTTCATTGATGATCTCAACATGCCCTTCAAGGAAGAGTATGGTGCCCAGCCGCCCATTGAGATTTTGCGTCAGATGTTCATCCTGACACCAATGGGATATGGTTGGTACGACCGCAAGGGATGGGAGTTCCGACAGCTCATTGACATCCACATGCTGGCTGCAATGTGCCCTCCAGGAGGCGGCAAGAACGATATCACAGATCGTTACTCGCGTTGGTTCAACCTGCTCTTCGTGACTCCCTTCGACGAAGAAAGCTTGAGCCGTATCTTTGTGACGGTGGTTAACAAGTTCATGAGTGTCATGGCACGAGATGTGCTTGGAGCTGCTCCTGGTGCTGTCACTGCCACCTTGGAGGTCTACAGTACTGTGCTGAAGGAGCTCTTGCCCACACCGGCGAAGTCCCACTACACCTTCAACATGCGAGACGTGTCCAAGGTCTTCCAGGGAATTTGTCAGTGCAGCAGAGAGTCCTTGCCCAAGGTCGATGATTTGGCCAAGTGTTGGCTGCATGAGTGTGAGCGAGTCTTCAAAGATCGATTGACCACAAGGCAGGACATGAACTGGTTCACCAACCTGTGCAAGAGAAATATGGACAAGCACCTGAAAAGGCCATATGACCAAGCTGTGAAGTTGGAGCCTGTGATCTTTGCAGATTTCTGTGATCCCAAGTCATCAGCATATGTGGAAATGCAGGATCACGAAAGGCTGGCAGGAAAGGTACAAGAATGCTTGGAGGATTACAATTCTGTAAGCAAGATTCGCATGGATTTGGTGCTGTTCATGAGCTTCATCCAGCACATTTGCCGAGTCATTCGAGTGCTCCGACTCCCATTGGGCAATGCCTTGCTCGTGGGTGTGGGTGGAAGTGGCCGAAAGGCAACAACCACTCTGGCTACATATGTTGCACAGTACGAGCTCTTCCAGATTGAGATGTCCAAGGGCTATGGCATGAACGAGTGGCATGAAGACATGAAGCGAATGCTTATGAAGAGCGGTTCCCAGGATATCAACACGGTGTTCTTGTTCTCGGACACACAGATTGCCAAGGAAGCGTTCTTGGAGGAGGTGTCATCCATTTTGAACACTGGTGAAGTGCCAAACCTGTATGCCAACGAGGACAGGCTTGAGATCACAGAAAAGTGCAGCAAGGGTGCAAACGCCGTGGGAAAGAACACCCCTGCTGAGATCTTTGGATGGTATGTAGAGCAGTGCCGCAAGAACTTGCACATCGTCATTTGCATGTCACCCATTGGCTCAGCTTTCAGAAACCGATTGCGAAGTTTCCCAAGTTTGGTGAATTGCTGTACCATTGACTGGTTCCATGAGTGGCCTGCAGATGCCCTGTCAGCCGTCGCCAATCAGTTCTTGTCCAAGGACAAGGACCTGGACTTTGACGACACCATTCGCACAAACGTCACAAAGATCATGGTGCAAGCACAGCAGTCTGTGTTCAGCCTGTCGGAGAAGTTCTTGGCAGAGGCCAAACGACATTTCTATGTAACACCCACCTCCTATTTGGAGCTGATCAATTCCTTCATCTCGACCCTGAAGGAAAGGCGACAGATCGTCCAGAAAGGCAAGTGGCGATATGACACAGGTCTTGACAAGATCAACGATGCCAAAGAACAGGTCTCAGCTCTGCAGATTGAGCTGAATGACTTGGAGCCCGTCCTTGAGAAGGCTGCGCAGGAGACAGGGGAGATGCGAGAACGTGTCGAGGCTCAGCAGGCTGGCGCGGTGGAGAAGAAGGCTGTGGTGGAAGAGGAAGAAGCCAAGGCCAACGTGCAAAAAGCTAACGCAGCTGCGATCAAGGCTGACTGTGAGAAGGATCTGGCAGCTGCATTGCCTGCCTATGAAGCTGCCCTTGAGGCACTCAGCAAGTTGTCCAAAGGTGATGTGGGTGAGGTGCGAGGAATGAAGACCCCACCTGCTGGTGTGGTTCTCACCGCCCAAGCTATGTGCATCATGTTTGAAGTGAAGCCAGTGAAGGTTGCAGCTCCAGATGGCAAGGGAAAGGTCGATGATTACTGGGAGGCGGCAAAGAAGGAGCTGTTGGTGGATCCTTCTTTGATCAACAGGATGGTAAATTATGACAAGGACAACATTCCAGATTCCGTGATCAACAAGGTGAAGCCACTGTATGATGACCCTGAGTTCGAGCCTGAGAAGATCAAGAAGGGATCTTTGGCTGCCATGGGTATCTGCAAATGGGTCCGAGCCATGGTTGTCTACGACAAAGTGGCCAAAGAGGTGGGTCCTAAGCGGCAGAAGTTGGCACAAGCTGAGGCTGAGGTGGCTGAGGCTGAAGCCACTGTGGCAGCCAAGCAGGCAGAATTGAAGGAAGTCATGGATATGGTGGCAGACCTCGAAGCACAATTGCATGAAGCCAATGAAAAGGCCAAGGAATTGCAGAGGAATCAGAAGGACTCGGAATAGTCGGAATACTCGGATTCGGAGGGTGAAATGATTTGAAATGCCGTCAATCAAAACTCATTTTCTGTGTATATGAGTTGCTATTCTGATCAGATATTGTAAAGTGTGATAAGTGTGTGTTGTAGCCACAAGACCTGACAGGCTCAATCTTCCCTTTCAAAGATGCATTTGGCAAATGTGGTGAACACCGTTCTGAAAAGGAACTGAAGCCAACGTGCATGAGCCACAAGTCCACTCTGCTAGACATGTTAGGTTCAGCAGTGTTTCTAGACATGTACTGTATAGTGCCACATGCGCAAACACAAGCAGCTGAAGCCTTTTATTCGGACTCGGTAGGACTGTGCTGCCAAATTGGCTCGGGCTGAGAAGCTGATTGACGGCTTGGGCGGAGAGCAAGCTAGCTGGTCAGCCAAGAGCAAGAAGTTGGGTCTCGACTACAACAACCTGACAGGTGGTCTGCAAGAAAAACAGAGGTTAAAAGTTTATACAAGAACACTCAGGTTGAATCCCATTGAGAAAACTTGAATATGGTACATCCCCTGCCCTAAGGAATTATTCCAGATTGGGGTCAGAATAGATTATATTCATTCCGGGGTATGTTGACGGGGGGGTCTACATTGGTCTACCAAGGTAGGACCGGTAGGAGATATAATATGATATAATATAGAAACTTTGGAGAAGTCTTGGCTGAAACTTGCTAAAACTATTGGAGCTGTTTGAGTTTGAGTTTGCGCCCCTTCACAGTGCCTTCACAGGTGATATTTTGATCGCCTCTGGCATCATTGCCTACCTGGGAGTGTTCACTGGTGCTTACCGAAAGGAGGCCTGCGATGGATGGCTCCAGAAACTGTCGGATTTGAAGATCCCAGCCAGCAAGGAGTTCAGCCTGTCGAGCCTTGGCAAGATCCGGAAAAGAAAGGAATTGTGAGTTGCCGTGTGAAAGATGAAAAAAAGAAAAAAAACAGCTTCGTTGACATAGATGGCCTTCCAGTCAACGATTCCTTCGGTTCAAGGTGCACTTCCTCGCGCTTGCCATACAGCAGAAATATCAGAAATGATGTGTTGTATCGAACATCATTCGAACATCCAACTGGGTAGATACAGTACACTTCTTGTCGACACGAAGACGTGGTAACTTCCCTGCGTCAAGTCTTATGTGTCTGAACTGTGTGCTAAATTGAATGCCTGAACGATTCTGCCAATATTGAGGAAGAGTATCGGCGATGAAGTGAAGATCCGGCAGTGGGTCATTGATTACTTGCCGAACGATGCCTTGTCCATTGACAATGCGATCATCCTGGACAATTCTAGGCGTTGGCCATTGATGATTGATCCACAGATGCAGGCCAACAAGTGGACCAAGAAGAGCAATCCAGACATTAAGGCTCAGGGTTCAAAATGTGAAATGCACCCAAGTCGCGTCCTCAAGTTTCATGGAATAGTAGAATATGAGATAATATGAGTATGATATATCGGAATATAAACATAACAAAGCAGTGAATTTCTTGGGTTTTCCGGTTCCTTCTTCCAGGCTCTCCGACTGAACATGCCTTACATCCGAGATTTGGAGAACTGCATCCAGTTTGGCACACCTGTTCTTTTGGAAAACGTGGAAGAGAGCCTTGATGCCATCTTGGATCCAGTCCTTCAGAAGGCAACCTTCAAGCAAGGCACCCTCACCATGGTGAGGTTGGGAGATTCGACCATTGAATGGTCCAAGGACTTCAAGCAGCTCGCCTGAAAGTGAATGAAGTGATCAGATGTGATCAGAGAGGATGGTTTGAAGAAAGCGCATGAGGATGATTCAGGATGTATCAGGAGCAATGTAAAGATAGGTGAAGCATTGTGAAGCTGTTGTTTTGAACATCCCAAATCACTATATAGGGCCTCCTGCAAACGAACTTCCGCAAAACAGCAGCATTGCACTGAGATGCACTGAGGCTGTACATCACGACCAAGCTTCCTAATCCGCACTTCCCGCCTGAAATCTGCGTGGCAGTCAGTATCCTGAACTTCATGGCCACACAGGAGATTTGGACATGACATGCTGAATTATCAGTAGAGTCTCTGTCTCTCTCTCTCTCTCTCTGCGTTGCATGAGCCCTTGAAGAGTTTTTGTGTTCTATTCGTTGCAACTCTTGAAATTGGTAGCAGAGGCTGAAGGCAGCTGAGTGCAGGACGGTCTGCAAGATCAGATGCTTGGAATCGTGGTGGCGGCAGAAGAGCCAGCCACAGAGGAAAAGCGAGTGAATTTGGTCATTGAGTCTGCAAAGGCCAAAGCACAGCTCAAAGACTTGGAAGACAAGATCCTGCAGCTATTGAGTTCTTCTACAGGCCATGAGCCAGCCACAAACTCTTTGAGTCTCATAGGGATTCATAGGGAAGGTACTGTACAACAATGAACAATGTGCCTGGATGACCCCCGCAAATCGAGGGGGGGACACGCGGTGGCAGATCAGACTTCAAACATAGCTTGCTCCATTTTGCTGTAATATGTGGAGTCAGGTAGGTGCACGGCCAAATATATACAAACAGAGAATGAGAAATAAAGCACATCAAAATTCAAACATAGTCATGAGATTTCATGAGCCTTTATTCAGATTCAGCGTGCAACAGAATCTACAGATGACTCAGGGATATGAGATAATATGAGCATGTTTCGGCCAAACGACGGACAGTTGGTTGCCCTCAGCCGATTAGTGTTTATGTGTAGGGTGTAGGATTCAGGACCGGGCACGGAATGTGGACATTTCCTGTGCTGATGCTCCGTGACAGGCAACATTCTGGATGATGAAGAGCTCATTGAGACGCTGTCCAGCTCCAAAATCATGGGCACCAAGATTGAGGAGCAGGTGAAGCAACAGGAGATCACTGCAGTGCAAATCGCTGAAGTCCGTCAGGTCTACAAGCACTTTTGCTGCAAAGAAGTCATGATGCATCATACAATCATACATTTGCAAGATTCGGTTACCCGGATTTTTGCTCGGCCTCACACAAAGTCACCTGTAGCTGTAGCTGTTTGACGCCGAATACACCTAAAATTCACTTCATTTGATAAGAAGTTGCATCACTGGGAACAGGTACAGCAGCTCGAATTGTGTGATTCCCGATCAATCCTTGCTCCTTTGACTTTGAGTGAGCGAGGTATCATGCTTTGCGCTGTGCTGCTCTGTATTTCATCATCTGCGATTTGTGCATCGTGGATCCCATGTATCAGCAGCTTGGCATTTCTGTTCATAGGGGCGAAGGATTGCTTGGAGTTGTCGTGAAATGAGATTTGTTGCTGCAAATCTGCATCTCCCGTCTCAGGTTCTCCTTGGACTGGTTTATTGCGATGTTCAACCAATCCATCAGGCTGGCTCATGTCACCGAAATTCTACAATTACGATCAACATTCAATTACGAGCTTCCATCAAAGCGTGGTTCCCTGTGGCATTCTTTCGATTTCTTTCGGCTTTTGCCGATGGAAATCAATTGATTGCTTTCCACTGCATTCCACTGCCACTGATGCCACTGTGCTGCAGGATGGCTGAACCAAAGGAATCGAAAGAGGAGCGATTCGTGGAGCTATTCAATTCCTTCATTCAGCCACTCGTCTTCACTGATCTTCACTGAATGTCTTCATTTGCATCATGATATTCATGAGAATGCTCCCTTGAGCATTGCACCTTTAAGAGCACCTTTTTGTCCTAGTTGCATCGAGTTGAATGCTAGCTACGCAGCCGATCAAGACAAGGCAAATGTATCGCAGAGTTGAACAAGTTGGTTCTGACAAAGCAGTGCTAACACAGGTTAAACGCTTTCAGGGGTCATCCTAATCAAATCCAGTCAACATAACAACGTGATTTCAGAACATGTGCGATTAAACATGCATGACATCCATGGTACCAATGGCAGGGTTCTTATGCATTTGTACATCCAGCCCTCTGAGTAGGAGTCCGTTTTTAATTTTAAAGTGAAGTGAGACAATGTTTGTCGAGTGCGACTTTGCCAGAATATTGGCCAACCCCCAATCTCTGAGGCTGTTGTTCGTCATGGTTTGCCGCGGCCTTTTTGAGAAAGACAAACTCCTGTATTCAGCAACTCAGCTTGAAATCTTGACAGGTTTCGGATGTCTCGCACAATGATTTCCTAGATCATGACCGAAGACATTTCTTGACACTCTAATACATTTCACATCTCAGTTCAGCTCAGATCCAAGACTGGGATATATTCTGGGCCTTTTGTATCCTTTTTGTGGGCCATCTGGGCCTCTCGTTCTATCTCGTTTGTGCCAAGGTGATGTTGACGCTGAAGTGCCAAGAGATGGAGAAAGAACTGAAGCTCAATGAGGTCATGGCGCTCCTCACGGGCTTGCCTGGACCTGCCAAGGAGGAGAAGCCCGCTGATTCAGGACCCAAGACGTGCCAAGACGTGCCAAGATGTGCCAAGATGTGCCAAGACATGCCATGCGTTCGCGAATGCTGGCAATTATCGAGCCATTGATTTGGTGGACTGTTACAAGTAGCATTTAAGTTAGCATCTATATGCATCTATAGACTATAGAAATCTAATGAAATCTACAGCATCTATAGCATCTATAATACCATTTACTACCTTGTTGGTTTCCATTTTACATGAAGATTTAGAGGCTATCTAGACTTTTTTGGCCACCCACAGGTAAAGAATAGGCGCTTTTAGACATTGACACTGAACACCTGTCCATCGACTCGATGGTGAGGATGGTTGACAATGGTCAGCTGGAACCGCATCAACCAGCTGATGTCTCTGGGCGATGTCTTCGATGGCTTTGTGGGTGAGTTCAGTGCCAACATCAAACTATGGCAGGACTGCACATCGTCAAAAGACTTCGCAGAATTTCGCAGAACTCTTAGTCAAATTAGTCAACCAAGAGTTCCACAAAGGTGCACAAAGGATTATAAAAGTGTTGTATGGTGTTGTATTGTGTTTTTCACATGATTCTACATGATCCAATGACAAGTCTCTGGAACAGGAAGTCTTTGACAGCGACACGCCTGCAGATGTCGAGTGGCCAAACAACTTCAAGCTGTGCCCTGACTACCGCAAGCTTCACATGTTTGGTCCCTGCAGCACTGATTTCATTTGTGTTTGATATTTATTTGGAAGATGGAGGGTTACAATAAGCAACATCATGCAACATCCATCCCGCTGTTTCCTGTGAGGAAGTGCTCTCCAATTCAGAGGGCTCTCTTGCTGTTTGCTCTACGACCAGACAGCACGGTGGGCGCTCTGATGACTGTGGTGCAGGAATTTGCGCCCGTTTCAAACCTTCTTGCCTAAAATGGAATGGAATGCCTAAAATGCCCACAGCAGTCTACGGCCGGAATTTGCCTATTGAAGACCTGCTCCTCCCACTATTCCCATTCGACTCTTGCGTTGACAGGAGAAGTTGGGTACCTTCTTCCTTGAACCACCGCCATTGGACTTGGAGGCTCCCAAGACTACACACAAAAACAAACTGCTTAGAGACCAGTCAGACCCACAGGCAACACGTATGAAAATGTGGATAATGTGGTGGAAGGACTGTTCCATACGCCTGAAGTGCAGTGGGAGAATACATCCTTTCACCCTCTTTCACCAGCTCCAGCTCCCATGACCGACTCAACTGACTTGAGGTTTGCTACAAGGACTCAGTTCCGGCCATTCCGTTTCTTGGTTGCCTCCATACCCACGGGCCGCAACTGTTGGGTTGCTTGTCGGGTCTTGTGCGCCAGGCTGCATATATCATATAACATCCTACAAGAGGGTTTGGGATGGTTTGGGCAGAGCCCAAGCGTTCCGAATGCTCAAAAAGATTAAAAAGATGGCCTGCATTTTAATATATAATTTAATATATTATATAATAATGTCACACTTCAGAGAAGACTTCGGTGACACTGCTCAAGTCGCTGGAGCGCCTGCCAGAAAGAAAGCAACAACAGCCCAGGTTTAGCAGGACGGAGCAGGACCTTCAAACATCTCAATGACTCATAACACCACGAGGATTCACAACATTGAATTTTGGTGCATGACACTTTGAAACTACAAAATAATCAAAACTCTGATGGTTTGCCGACATTTACAGAACTATGAATGGCTGTAGGGATCTGTAGGGCATTCAACGGCATATCAGCCAACTTTCCGCGCTGTGATTTGCAGCCCCGCTGCGTGTTGAGGCTCATCTACATCCTGGCATCTGGAAGCGATCCCATGGCGGACATCCAGAAGCTCGCGGAGATGACGCTTGGATCATCATGGATCAAAAGTGGTCTTTGTAAACAGAATGCGGACAAGAATAGGCATGCAAAGATGTGCATAGATATGCATAGCTTCTGTAACCTGTCACGGAATTTGTCATCAATTGTCATCATACACTCCGAAGTTGCAACGTGGCCATGCATTCTGAGGCTTGACATGTTGGCAAAGATCAATCCTATCAGTTTGGGTCAGGGTCAAGGTCCAAAGGCACGGAGAGTTTCAGGGCTTGTCAAATTTTGACCAACTTGCCCAAGCAATTTGCACAACTTATTCCAAGGATTCCAAGGTCCTGTAAGCTTAAAGATCATAAGATATCATAAGGATATCATAAGGATATCATAAGGATATCATAAGGATACTATTTGGGTCATCTTGGGTCATCTTGGGTCATGGGTCAGGTCGTAAAAAAATCAGCCGGCTGGTTTCATTTCTGCGAGGCCATCGCAGGGATCAACGAAGGATCGCAGTCTGGAAAATGGGTATTCCTGGCTGATCGTTCCTGGGAGCTGAGCAGATATAGATGATATGGCTATGGATCACTACCGTAATGAATAGCATATTTTTAATGGGCTGAACATCCATTTTAACCCAGCTATTTTGATGTGAACAAAAAAGGGGTACCAGGGTTTTGACCCATCCCCATATAGATGATATAGTGCTGAATGATAGTGCTGAATGATATATAGTGCTGATGAGAGTGAATATGACATTCATGGACATTCCAGATACATTGAAAATGTCTAAACACTCATAAACACGATAAACAATCATCTATATATGCGACTTTGGCAAACAAACAGGCAGTTGATCAACAGATTCTGGCAGTGAGCAATGACAGGTCTTGCTGCAGAATTGCCACTTGGCACCCAGCTTCATGCCAACCTTGGAATCAATTGTTTGGGACCCAAGACTTTGAATCAGCCAATCAGCTTGTTGGAAGTGCAATTGCTGAATGAATTGCTGAAGCTGTGTCAAGAAACTTCATTTCTTTGTTGTGTTTGAGGTCGAAAAGTTCGATCCGGACAGCATGAATCAGGTGTGCCTCAACAGTGTTTTGCCACTGCTGCGCTTTGCGCTAGCCTGTCCGTACTTGTCAAGGTTTGTTTTTTGCAAGAAGCAGAACATTTCTAAGCACAAGAAGGAACAGTTTTGCAAACACGTGCTTGCCCTGTTCTTGTGTTCAACAGCTCTGACTGAGACAGGACTTCCGACTCTGGCTGACAGCGTGTCCATCTCCTGCGTTTCCAATTTCGATTCTGCAGATGGGCAATTCGGATCAATTTAGATAGAGCATCACGGAGAGAGCAATTTGTTGCAATTGTGCAAGCTGCATATCTTGAGAGGATTTAGATTTAGAGGCAAAGGCACAAAGTTGCTGCACGCGAGCCAAAATGAGTCAAACTCAGGTATCAAAATGACCATTGAGCCTCCAAAGGGACTGAAGCAGGCCCTGCTGCGAGCGTACTTGGGCTTTGACGAGGAGTGGTACCTTGGTGCGAGAGTAATGGAGATTCTCGATGCTAGTATATAACGGATTCGCTTGCTTTGTGCAACTTTTTGCTTGATTTGCTTGCTGCATTCGCTGACGTTGTAGTTGTAGTTGTAGTGGGTGAAGATGGATGAATTGACGCCTAAGGTTCAACAGCTGCGATAAGCCAAAAGAATTCCACAAAATGAATCTTGTCAGCATTTGAATCAAGCTCTGAGAGTTGCCTCTGAATACATTCAACAAATTTGAAAAGGAGTGCAAAGGACAACTTCAACAAATTTGTGGAGTGCAAAAGGAGTCATCCTGGAACTGTTCCTCTCCTGCACAGTCCATCATGCAAGGCTGTTTGGTTTGTGCTTTTTCCACGGACTTATCCTGGAGCGACGTGGTTTCGGCCCGGCATGATGCTAAGCTTCTTTCAACGTTTGCTTGTTAGAGCCAAACGTGTGTAAGTGCCAGTAGCACCCGATAGCAGCAACTGGTGCTCGACAATACTCGACACATTTAGGTTGGTTGGAACGTTGCCTACGGATTCTCTGAGCCTGACCGTGAAATCTCTCGACAGCAGCTGCGCAACTTCTTGAACGAATTCGAGGGGGAGCCTTGGCAGGTCTTGTACTTTTGGCACTTTGAAATACTTTGAATACATACTCAGTATGACATACACGGTACTTATATAAGTGCAATCTATATGTATCTTTTGATCATCTTCGGACAATGCAAGGTACTTAACTTTTCAACTCACATGCAAACTTGGCCATTCATCACATTCATTCAATATCATTCAATGACATATTGACCTGGCTGCAACTTGGACATCTGGAGCTACTTGTAGCATCTTGTCATTGTTGACATTGGGGTTGTCGTGAATTTGCACAGCCAAGGTGCCTTATGCTGCCTTGAATTACATGGGCTCAGAGGCCAACTACGGAGGTCGTGTGACAGACAATCAGGACTGGCTGTGGCTATTGCTGTACTCAACATTGTATCAAATATTATAATATATTATATAATCAAGTCATAATATTATTAATTATATCATCAAGTCGTTAATCAAGTCCTTAATCAGCTGTCTCCACAATTTCTCAAAATTGAACTTGTCTTGACGGACCCTTTGCCACTCTTGCAGGACAGGCGACTCATCATCACCATCTTGCAGGACAAATGTGTCATAATCATACACATGGCATCACATGGTGCCATAAAAGATTGCTTAGCAGCAAACAAAGAAAAAGGATTTGAATGTTGATTCTATCTTTGCAGGACTTCTACACTGCCAACATCCTGGATGATGACTACAAGTTCTCGATTTCCGGCATCAAGCCTGAAAGACCTGAAAGTGTGTGCATGTGGTTTGCTTGCTCCTGTGCACCTTCAACAGAATCATTCATTCATGGGCTATGCTGGCTGAGGCATTTACTATGCACCAAAAGCACCGGAGTCCCTGAATTTCTACCTGGATTTTATCAGGCCGTGGGCTAGCATAGAAGTATCTGAATATGTGTGTGCTCATTTGATTCAGAAGCAGGGATCTGTTCATTGAGTCTACAATGCTCTTCTTAGCAATGTAATTATGTATGTATATATAGAGTGTGTATATATATATATATTATATTATTATATACATATATATATATATATATACATACTCGTCCGTGACTATCTCAGGACCATACATAGATTTCTACATGACATGTGTAGGTAAACGCAGATGCATTTGTGGGGAAGATGTAACAATTTGGACAATTGATGCAAAGATTGGCGGTGGCAATGAAACATTCTCAGACAGGTCGCTGCCAATCAGCACAACGCCGGAAGTGTTCTGGCTTCACAACAACGCCAGCTTGACAGCAGTCTGTTCCTGAGATTTCCTGAGCTGCCTGGGCTGACAGCAAGACAGTGACATACACCACTGACAGCCTTGCTGAGGCCATTGATGAAGGCATGTACATCACAAGGAGCTGTGGGTTGAGCCGTTTAGTGTGCTCATGCCACACACGGGCTACTGCAAGAGAGTTCTACTTGTAGGAAACAAGACCAAACCGTCTTTTTTAAAGATGGACAAGATGATATGAGTGGGCATAACTTGAAATGTTCAGGTGACTAGTAAGTCAGACTGAATCTCCTTGAATTGTGCTAGCTTCAGTCAATTATTCAGCCATTACAGTATTTCCATGATTCTGGAAAGGAATTCCTATTGATATAGCTTATTTTTGCTTTAAGCTGACATATGCAGGTGTTAAGAGGGCCAAATCGTGGAAAGTTGCTTTGTAACTTGTAACCAGTGTTTTTCCAGTGATGAAGTCAACAACGAGATCCCGAGAGCAGAACTGTGTTGATTGCGACTTGAAAACACAGTGATGACGCAGGTGTTGCCTGGCGCTGATGAGCTCTTTCGGCATCAGCCTCAATGTTGCGAGAGGTGAACAGAGTAAACAGGAGATAACAGGAGCGTGCACAGACACAGACACAGACACAGACACAGACACAGACACAGAGACACAGAGACACAGAGACACAGAGACACAGAGACACAGAGACACAGAGACACACACACAGACACACACACAGACACACACACACACACCCACACACCCACACACCCACACACCCACACACCCACACACCCACACACCCACACACCCACACACCCACACACCCACACACCCACACACC
>Ga0126342_10010218_pt1:2500-16790 | contig 16790 bp, 11 predicted proteins | sample Cyp1metagenome_FD_92528 | JGI IMG/M metagenome (GOLD analysis project Ga0126342, IMG submission 92528) | Coral microbial communities from Lord Howe Island, Old Settlement Bay, Australia - Cyphastrea 1 metagenome | ecosystem: Host-associated > Invertebrates > Cnidaria > Coral ... | reverse complement strand
CTGGAAGTCGCGGTTGAGGTCCGGCAGTGCCCACTGCGATCTGCAACTCGCGGTTGAGGTCCGGCAGTGCCCAGATCTGGAGCTCGCGGTGGAAGTCCGGCTGTGCCCACTGGGATCTGGACTGCGAGGAGGAGGCGGCGGGTGAGGAGGCGGAGGAGGCAGAGGAGGCGGAGGAGGAGGAGGAGAACAATTCTGATAAAATCTAACAACCCTCACCTGGCAGGTGGGGAAAAAAACGCTTAAAACCACGTATTTTTGGGGACCTGGTGGCCTGTGGCGTCCCACTCTCTCTCTCTCTATATATATATTTTTTTTTTAAATGCACACAGTGAAGACACATACAATGTTCAGTTGTTTATTGTTCTGCCTTGCCGTTGTGTTGCTCATTGCCTCGCCACCCTCATTCATAAACTGGGATCCCCAAGTCACCATGTCCCAGAACTATAGATTTCAATTTCAACCATAGAAAAATATCGTTTTATCTATAGTTTTATCCCCATGTCAACACTAAAATGATCTAATTTTGGATGATTTATTTGGGTACCCATAGTTTAACCTCCAGATAGTCAAAACATAAACCATCAATATGAGATAGATTGAGATAGTATTACACAATTAGTCAAAAAATGTCCAACACTTTTTGGACCTCCAAAATGAAGGGATCTAATTGATCCATATTGATCCAAGGGCCTCAACCCGGGTGGCCTTTTTGTGGTATATTGATGTACCATCTACATTGAGTAGCTGTATAAATACATGGACCAAAATACATCCATAGAAACCTAGTCATATGATATAATATGATGTATCTATATAGCCAAACAAAAATCAACTATATAAGTAGGTTGTATATGTTGTAGTGTTACATAACCATACGACCATATGTGAGTTTGAATACGCTGTAAAACCAACTTAGCTAAATATGGGTCACCCTCAACGCATCGTCCGCTAAACCGCTGGAGGTTGAACACCAAGAAGAAAACACTCATGGCCTGCGACACTGACACCGAAGCTTCGGATGCCAATTTGCTATCCTTGTGGGGAAACTTGGTGAAGCTGCGCTGGTCAGACTCGGTCAGACTGTTCATCTTTGGCTATCAACTTTTCCACTGGCTGGTCATCTTCGGTCTATTGAATTGTGATTTCTGGTGTTTACATAGACACACAGAGACTTGGTGAGATGACTTGTTGAACTCCAAGCAGCAATATCCAGCCGAATGGACAAGGAACCTCTAAATGTCAACCCAGGGTGAATAAGCATTGGAGTTCCTGAAGATAAAAATGTGATAATGTTGGTAAAACAATAATAAACCATCCCCAGATTCACCATTTTTGTAGGTGGTATGGTTGACATTCCCAGTCATGGGTGGTTTATGACATTGTTTTACCCACATTAATTCTAATATATATATATATATTTATATTATTATTATTACTATATTCCAATCATACATAGATGTTATTAATGATGCGGATGTTATCGACCTGTGGAGGACTTCGTCCCAACGGGTGAGGCTCAACACAGACACCTTCCCCCCATTTGACTATTTGAGGAAGATTGGGGCGCCCCCAAAGTGTGGTTCTAGTGTATGGAAGTGGAATCCTTGAAAATAGTGTAACTAGAACCACACTGGTTGAGAAAAAAGTGTGGTTCTAGTAACCTTTATTTTTTCTGGTTACTTTCAGGGTCGTGGAAAAGCACAGAATTTTCGACCAATTTTTTTGCATATCCTCAAAGGAACCACGAGCAACGATGAATATCCTGAACACTGGCAAAAAATCACTCCTGATACCCCAGGAAAAATGAGATCTTCTTCTGACACCTGGAAAGACTGTCGCACAAATGGTGCTTCAGAAGACCTGAGATTGATGCGCAATCACTCACAATCACATAATCATCTTCCCGTGCCCAACAGTGTGCATTTCCAGCTCCAAAACATCAGGGGAGTACCCCCTCCTTGCTCTGCAAAATCTCCTGGCTCGGCCACGGTGTCACTAAGGAAGTACAGATGCTTTGACGCCTTCGAAGTATTGGAGACCTAGATCAAACAACTCAGATGGGTAGATCCGATCCACCTGATCACATTATGCCTTTTCTGGAGCTTAAGACCAATAGCCGCTAGCCAGTTCTGCATTTTTTTGGAGGTATTTAGCGAATCATCATGGTGCAGTTTTCACCCTTTTTGGGGGACTGAATTCGCTACAATGGTTAGATGACCCAACACAATCGCTGATTTGCTGGATTTGTCATCCCCAAAAAATGGATAGCTGTCTCCAGTGACTTTCCTATTTGTTTTGAGGTGGAGTTGAAACCATTCAATCATATTTCAAGGACATCCAGGATGAATTCGCAAGACATGATTGGTTTAGATTGCTAGGGAGAATATTCCATGGTATTGCACACTTGTGGTGGCAGCAGCCATACAATGTCATACGCTTTGATTTGTTGCTTGCTTTTGGGCTTAGAGGAGTGGACATCACATATCCGACACGGAAAAAAGAGTGAACAGGGGATCAACAAATTATTAAGGATCTCACTTTTATATCAACATGTTGTGAGGTTGTCATAAGATTGAGATTTTGGCGTGTTGACATCAGCATTTTCAGTGCCTTCCCAGCTCACCAATGTGTGGCTTCATTTATATACCCCTATTATCACTATGACCCAACAGTGGGCAACTGTCAACATGGCATGGATTAATGGATGGTACCTTTCAGAATTCCAGCGTGTTTCCCATGAAGTCAGGGGGAATAGGAACTGATGATCTCTAGGGGGCCCCTAGTTTGATGGCAATCCAGGGTAAGCTGCAGTTTGTCACATCATTCCATTGAGATGGCGCTGGTGGGATGACACTAGTGGATATCACAGCGGGGATAGGCATTCGGAATGGTATTTCCTGGATAAATCTGTGGTGAATGGCTGCGTCTGTCTGAGTCTGTCTGCATCAAGCATGAAGGTGTATACAATTACGGTATATTACAGTATTATATATATATCTATATATCATGTATGTAAATGAATGTAAATACTCTGACCAATGCAATACCTATTCTCAAATAAAGTGAAGATGTACATACAGGTACAGGTGCACATAGATGCATGCTTGTATCGATCCATCCATCGATCAATAAATCTATCCACCCATTCATGCACACACATTCATACATGTTCAGAAAACGACAGAGCAAACAAAACTTCTAAAACACTGAACCCACTGTCAACGATCCAGAATTCAACTTCAAACCTGCAACAGTTTTCTTTTTGTTCCTTGAATTTCGGTCCAATAATCAAAAAAGATCCGCACGAAAAGCGTGGGTTTTCCCTGATACATTATACATATAAAGTGTATTAGTACATAATGCTTCACTGGCTTGTCCCTTATCCCTGGTCTCCATCCACACATATCCAGTATGCCCTCCAGTAATCATATCCAGTATTCCCCAAACTAAATGGAGGCTTATTTCTGGCAAAATGAACGAAATAAATGGAGGATTTTCCAGCAAACCATGTTTGATTACCAGTATCCCAGGTATAAGTTGGTGTGTAAACCCTATTGCTGTAACTATAGTATACTATTGTCTAGAGTTATTATTACCTTAAACCCAAACGTTATTGGCGTTATAATCCACCTTAGCTATCTACTTTGAAGTGCATTTCCAGTTCAGAAGTGGAACATGATTTCACCACATATCATATCCGAAGGTTATAGCATATCCATTTGTTTTGGGTGGTTTGAAAATTTGCCTGGTAAAAAAAGCCCTAGTACTGTCATACCCCAACATTTTTTTTAGGGGGGTTAGTTGTTCGCATGGTTAAAAAAAAACAATGGTAAAAAAAACGATGGTTATAGCCATTCATGGTAAACAAAAAAATATGGTAAAATTCGCATGGTAAAAAAAAACACATTGCAATATCATACCCCAACCTTTTTTCCGGGGGGTTAGTTGTTTGCAGGGGAAAAAAACATGGTGAAAAAAAATCGATTGTTATAAATAATGTTAATGATAAATATAGATGGTTCATAAAATAATGATTTTGTGGTGATAAGTCATTAAAAATCACAAACATCACCACAAAAATCGCAACTTTTTAGCTGCCAAGGAATTTCATCATCGTCCTGTCCCTATCGTGCCTGGGCAGTTCCATTGGCTTCACGGGCAGCAACTGGGCCTCGCTCCTGGGAGGAGCCGGCGTGGTACCTCGGTGAGAAATCTGAGGAGGAAAAAGGATGGGTCTTTACCCTCTGGTAATTTAACATAGCTATTGAAAATGGCCCATTTATAGTGGATTGTCCCATTAAAACTGGTGATTTTCCATAGCTTTTCTAGAATCTAGATGGTTTTTTGATGTTTTTAGATGGTTATCTAGATGGTTTTCTAGATGATCTTGCCTTTTTGTCATGGATGTTTTTACAGAAATGTGTTGAAGGTATAATTGTTCAGATTTGAAAGATGACCTCATGTGAGTCAAGCAGGAACACATGGGAGGTTCACCAGAGATAATGAAAACAAGTACATGTCAGGAACAATCATGCTGGTTTCACCGAGAAAGTTGAGGATTCAGCAACAAAGATGAGTCATAGGAGTCTTTGGCTTCCACGTGTCATAAAATATGGGTCGCACTGATGACCGGAAGCCAACTCTGGTGTGTTCCATTCAATAGTTTGTTCTTTTTTAATGTGAACTAAGGCAGTTTCTTTGAGAATGCTTCACGGTTGAACACTTGCCGAAACCACAGCGGAAAAGTCTCATGTTTTCTTCAGGAAATAAGGTAAGGCTTGCAGTTCAAGGTTCATGACCTATTCAGAATTTTCATGGTTGTAGCTATAGATTATAGGTCCATGACTGCCATAAACATCCATAATTAAACTATTTAATGGTTGTAGTTATAGGTTAAGGCTCCGACTTCAGCTGATTTCAGCGGATGGCCATCCCCGATAGCTTGGACGGTAAACATCACCAGTTGGTAGATGGCAAACATCCAACTATGTATAGGGTTTCAACTATCGGTGGCGCAGGATTTCGCAATCTACAGTATGTAAATATATCCAAATACATAATGATACAGAATGGGGAATTCAGATCCAAGTCTTGGTGTTCAACTCGTTCGTTTGTAACGAGGGTCTAGGGTTGTGCTGGCACTGATAGGGTTGTGGGTTGAATACAATGATTCACAGGATGTGGTGACGGTGGTAAATAATATGAGCACTTTCAGAATCACCACTGCGTTGATGACGTTTTGGTTGGGCTTGTACGACTCAATTAGTATTTGCCGGGGATCATCCAAGAACTGGGAATCCCCAAAGCACCGCTCCTCAAATTAAAGAACTTCCATGCCATGCCGTTGGATGACATTATTTTTGCATAGATTAAACCAATTTGGATGGTCAGCCATTAAAAAAGGACTTCAAACATCCATTGGCAGTATCCCACTAAATTCTCATGATATCGCTATTCAATCCCACATCTTTGTTGGTTGAATCACCATGGCTTGGGTTGTTAAACCCCCAATGAATCCATGTTTTGACATCTTATATATATATATTTTTTTTTCAATTTGTTGGTTATAGAAACCCGTATCTATACATATATATATATATATTTATTTATTTATTTATCTATTTATACATGTATGGTTGTCCCATTGCATACAATGTTTTCTACCTTTGTCACTGCTTAAATCCCTCATTGATCCCACATATCCCTATGACCCGTGATATTTCCCTCATACCACCATGATACTTCTAACATATTCTAAAATATTTGATTTATATATCATATTATATATATACACATCCCCATGATATGTCCATCATATTTTGATGATACCACAATGTGAGGCCCCCTCAGCTATAAGTTCGTTTCCAACTCCATAACCTATCATTACATTCCCAGTATATACAGTGTATATATATATATATATAGATATACACAGTATACATTAATATATACTTGATATATATATATATATATATATATTCCCCTATATATATATTCCCTTATATATATATATATGTATTCCCTTATATATGTACATTCCCTTATATATATATAAATACAATACCTCCAATTTTCCCTACAATATCTAACACGTTAACGCTTGGCACAAAGCATTTTTTGTGGGAGATGGTTGGATATTTTGAGCCATCTTCAAGCAGGTTTTTGATTTTGTAGAAGGATATTTTTGGGATCATTTTAGAGGACACCTTAAGCCATGTTTTTGATTTTGCAGTGTTTTGTAGAGATGTTTTTGGTTTTGTAGAGAAATTGGCTGAACCATGATTTAATTTGATTTCATATTATGGTCTCAATTGGTTTCATAAATAGTTGACGCTTATGTTCACACATTTTCTATCATTTTCTGTGGTATTGTCATCATCGCAACATCGCTGCGGATGGAGAGGACAGTGATTGTGAGCACTGGGCAGGTGAGAGATAGGCGACCAAGTTTCATGATCCCTGCCGCTGGCACATGCAGTGCAAAATTTGGACATTTTCACTGGCTGATTGCACTTTTTCACTGGCTGATCTGCAAAGATCCATTTTGACATAGCCTATGCACCTTCACTGTTTTTACTTGCATAGACTTCATCCAAATTTGGAAGGTTTTAGTGATGTGCTGTGTGTCGTGGATTTCTAGACATAAAGATTTTAACGACGTGTGTTATATGATGGTTTGGAATAGCGAAGCTATTATTTTAATGTATTTCAAGCGTGCTTTGTAATCTGAACGCCTCGTTTTGGGATTTGTCTACCAGATTGGTTTTCAGCTCCTGCTCACATGCTTTGGGTTCGCCATTCCTTAGCCATTCAGCCGTTGGAGCAGGAACAAAAAAAGAAGACGAAGAAAGCACCGAGAAAGCAGCAAAGAACCAAGGGTGAGATGAAGAGAACGGCCGGTCGAATTTTGCATGCTGTTTTAGTCTGGGGTTGTCTTTGGGATTGCCTTTTTGTCTTGCTGCTTGAAAAATATCCGGCTGCCACATTGAAGCCATTTCAAGCTCACCTCCATCACCTGCCCGCTGTTTGCAGCGATGTCTTGGTGGGGTCCAAGCTGGTACAGTGACAGCTGGTCCTCGTGGGATGACCATGGCCGTGATGATGGCCGTGGTCGTTGGGATGATGGTTGGTGGTGGTCTGGTGGGCATGAGTCACACCAAAATTGGCACACACCTGAAACCCCACCTGAGCCAAGCAACCCTGAGAGTGAACATGATGAGTTGCCAGGAGACCTGAACTACTCCTACCTTGGAAACTCAACAAAACACTCGAACTCCCTGCCACCAGCGAAGCAGGCTGATGCACCGACTCTTTGCGACCCAGAGCAGCGCCGTGCCTCCCGATGTCAAGAAACCGTCGAAGCTGGCAACGCATGCATAGAGTTGTACTGCACTGGCGGCGGCGTGGTGGTTCGCGGTGAAGTGACATAAGAATTGGGAAACGATACAGACAGTAAGATTCTTATCGTTTGTACTGGTTAAAATTGTATATATGTGGTATATACATAATATATATATATCTGTATACATGTAGCTGACTGTTTTTACAAAAAAAATGCCAACAAAGCATTTTTTTGGTACTTATTCTTGACCATCCCTGTCCTTACTTTTTCTGTGCGTGAGATCTGTGAATATATTCATGCCCACCCAGTGGCATGAACTCAATGTTCAGTTCATTCACTCACGATCAGCTTAAGTCTTTTTTGGGTTAAAGTACCATACAGGGATAAAGTGTGGGTCACTATGCTCAAGCAATCTCTCAGATTGCACGGGCGTGGTGAAAATTCCAAAGACTTATAACATCCGAAGTCTCTAGGATGAAGGTTTTTCAAAATATTTTTTTTAATGATTTTGATACGTTTCAGATATGATTTGTTGTTATGAATTGTTCCTGGCGTGGTTTTGCAGTTATGATGTTGGTACGGATTTAGATATGATTCTGATATGGTTTCAGTTATGATTCTTGATGTGGGTCAAAATTGTGATTTGAAGCCAACCCATCGGAACCATATCCAAAATCATATCAAAACTCAAAACCATATCAAAATCGTATCAAAAGCATATCAAAATCGTATCAAAATCGCATCAAAACCATGTCAAAATCATATCAAAACCGAAAAAAAAAACCTCGAAAGATTGACCAAAAACCTGTCCCTGGGCTGTTTCTGTTTCTTTTTTTGAAGCCGACACACTGTAACCATATCAAAACTGTATCAAAACCGTATCAAAATCGTGTCAAAATCGTGTCAAAATCGTATAAAAATCGCATCAAAATCGTATCAAAATCGTGTCAAAATCGTATCAAAATCATATCAAAATCATATCAAAACATAAAACCACAAAAACCTTCGAAAAATCGACCAGAAACCTGTCCCTGGGTTGTTTCTGTTTCTTTTTTTGAAGCCAACTCATTGGAACCATTTTGAAACCGTATCAATCACATCCAATACCATATGTAAACCATAACCCAAACCATATCAAAAACATAACAAAACCATATCGAAATCACAACCCCAAATTCAAAGCGTATCAAATTCATATCTTCCAATCGTATCAAAAACCATATTAAAATCGTAAAAAAAAAACTGAATTTGGCACCCTAGAGGGATTCCGGGGTTATAGCCAAAGACAACACCGGAAGCAAAGTGCGACAACGAAGCGGCAGAAAAATTGAAGCTACGACAAAGAATGAGACACCGGGCCTCTACAAAATCCAACAGTGATTTTTGTTTATTTTTAGACCCCAAACAAAGGTTTCTTTACAAAATCCAGTTGTTTATGGGATGACTTTTGAGGGTGCATTGGAACAAAGTGTTTAGTGCTTATATATAGCAGATGGATTTCCATGATTTGGATTTCGTAGAAGCGCTGGTGCCCCAGGTCCCAGCAAAAATGGGGTTCGGTGTTTGGATTTTTGTAGGCCTGAAAGTTTCCTGTTCACATGCTATTTTTTTGGTGTTGTAGGGGCCGCTTTGGTGTTTTCCAGAAATGTGTCTACAAAATCTGAAGTTCCAACCCCACCAGGTCAATTTCTGGAGGTAGTATATATATATATATACGCACACATTATATCCATTTTATATCCCCCCTGAATCACACCATAGTTGATGGCTAAATCATCATCTTTTGACCATGGTAGCTCCGTGATACGCCTGTGACACTTTCACCAGGTCTTTACCTTCGCCTCAACGCTCGTGGGCACGGCTGCCGGCGCGGCAAGTGGCGTCTACTTGACGGAAGCTCGGTCCAGGTAGAGCCTGGTGTCATGGTCAGTCTCTTCAATTGATATGTATGTTTATGATTGTATATGTATGCATTAATCGTACTACTGTATATGTATATTTGTCAACGTGTTTTTAAAGTCGCATAGATAGAATGTTAGTTTTGATATGTTTTGATTATTCTTGGAGTTCGCCATGAACCGGGGGGATTGAGCTAACTGCCACATCACGACGTACATGATGGTTGGTATAACGTGTTTTCTTTTCAGCTTGGTGTTTTCTGTTTTTCAGGTTTGTGTTTTTTGTTTTGTTTTATAACTTGATATGTGGGCCTCCATTGATTCAGACCCATTTAAGGTTTCTAGTTCCAACAGAACAGATCCCCAAAGTTAAGTTATGGTCAGTCGTCAGAACTATGCACATATAATGCGTATATATATATATATATATGTGTGTTTTGCCCAATGAAATGAGACGCCTTAATTTTGACCCAGAGCCCTTGCTGCACATCAGGAATACCTTTCAGACAACTACCATTTGGACGGTGTCTGGGTTTCGAGTGGAGAAATCTCACGGATCATAAAGTTCACTAGCAAGTGTGCCATAAGATTGGGATAAAGCATGGTTAAATCCCAGGTGAGCCCCGGTTTTTGGAGAATCTTATGTCAAATATGTAATTAATTAATATGTCAATAAAATTGGCATCCAATAAATTTGTCACACAGATCCAATCCACTCGTAGATTCTAGATATTTTTCCCAACGGAAACTGATGGGTTTTCCACATAATAGTGGTTTGCTGAAAGGAATTGAGTAGACAAGTATTGGGCTGATGAAGATTCTCATTTAGGTCGGGTATGAAAGGACATTGATGCCAACCTTCGAGGACAAAAAATGGCTTTTGTTTTTTGAAGGATGCGGGTTCAATGGCTATGCAAAGTATACTTTCCGCAAGAATACGGTCGAGTGAATACTGGAAGAAAGAGTCAAACGATGTCATACGTGTCTCTTGGATGATACACATAAAGACCTCCATGCCAAGAGAGCACATGTACTGCTAAGACCATATGTGCCATGGTTCAAACTTTTGACATTAGGTTTGGTCATCCCACCATTGTTCAGAATCCTTGTAGTGGCCATGCGAATTCTCGGTGATATGACCATCGCCCTTCTTGGGAATCCGGGGCACCCCCAAAACAAGATGCTTTAGGGGTGATGATCGCCGACATCTTCAAGAATTCCTTGGGCGATTTGCAGAGTGTAATGACAATCCAAAGATTCAGGTATATATTACAATGGATCCACGATGCTCTTATTTTCTGCGGCAGGAATGGCCCATTGCATTGGGATACATGTGACTAAATTTACTTAGTGCATAGTGGATGATACGAGTTTGAAGAATCTTTGATTTTCAGGGCAATACTGATTCTTAGTGGCTGGGTAAACAACATTGGGTTTTGCAGGCGAAATTGCCAAATTTCTGGCCATGGGGCATTTGGAAGAGATTTGGATCAACTTTGGTGGATATGTTAATTCATACTGTTGCTATAAATTGGTGCTATATACATATATATATGTGTGTTTTTGCTGAATATGTATACATTACATATATATATATATATCATAATATATACGAAAACATATTAATTAATATATGATATAAATTTAATACGATATATAATATGTTGTTTAATATTATACATAGTATGATTTGATATATATATATATATTATAATGCAATAAATATTAAGTATAATTATATAATATAGTTCATTATAATATATTTAAATATAACATCACATAACCACATAATCATATATATATATATATATATAATATAGTATAATTATTATATAACTATCTATATATATATATATATATATCCATATGTATGCATATTTATATACACTAAGAAGTTCAAAGCCAGGGTCCAGGAACGCATCTTATGCCTGAAGAGGTATTCTAATGTGAAACTTCACATTGTGAACGCCTGTGCTGGCTTGGTAGATGTCCGAAGGCCCTGTCTCGTTTATTTCCCGCAGGGGCTTGATTCAACCATATGTGACATTCATCCAAGCCATCCTGGCTACATGCCGATGGCTTTGTTTGCACAGGAACTAGTTCGGCGAGCCCGGTTATTCTGGAAGGAATGAATCAAACAGCTGCAGGTGGCATGATGGGGTCCCTGCTATTCCATGATTGGATATTGTTGCTGCCTGTTGGAGCCCCCCGATTTGCCCTTTGGACTTTGAACCAACCAACCAACTAAGATTTTTTTGCCGGGTATCCAAGACTGGCCATGGGATGACCACCTTTCTTTGAGGCATCATGCTGCGATACATGATGAACGACAAGCTGCAAAGCGCAGGTCAACAGAGCCTCGTTTTTTTCAAAGACATCTGGGTGAAACATCGGGAATTCATGGGATATTACTGGACATGGAAATACCATTGGAAAATATAGCAATATGCGGACATAGGAGTCAAGCAGCCAGGATGGTTTGATTATGAGATGTAAGAAAACGGGGAAGGAAAAAAGAGCCGCGGGTATCCCCGCGCAACGGATAGAATCACAGAGTGGGGCAGTGTCCCCCCCAAAAAAAAGGTGTCCCAAAAGGCTCCCATCCGCCTAGAATAAACGGAACAAATCCCAAATTGAACAGATCTGTTGCCAATCCCGGGTCTGTGATGGCGTTTATTAAGGGGAAGGGTTGACAGACAGTGGGGAGTGCAGGGTGTTGAAGCTTTTTGATTTGGTAATGTCTGCCAATCATATGCCGCCTGGAATACTGATGTATGTGTGGTTTTCTTCTTCTGACATTGCGAAATTGGCCGAAACTGCACTCTGACATGATCTGCTGCAGCTGAAAATGATTGGCAGGTCTTAGTTTCAGCCATGCTTCAAACTCTTCACATGCCCACTTTGCATTTGAGCAATCACTAGTGGTCTTGGCAGTTCTTCTATCACAAGATGTTCAATGATTATATCACAAAAAAATGGCCAATGTTTAGTTGCTCTGGCAACTTTCTACACGAAGAAGGTTGACAAAACTCTACTGATCTTTCCGAATCTTTCCCCAATATATAGCCCGAATGGTATGACGGTATGACCCACACACATTTGCATTGATGGGTCCAAGAACAGGGAGCAGGGGCCATGAGTGTACCCCATGTTTTTTCGGATTTTATGTCAGCTGTCCCGCCTTCTCCTTCTCCTTCCTTCTCCTCCGCGGGACCTCAACTGCAAGCGCTAGATCGCAGTGTTCCCCGCCGGACCCGAACAGCAAGCTCAGGATCAGAGCGTTCCTGGACCTCAACTACAAGCGCTAGATCGCAGTGTTCCCCGCCGGACCCCAACAGCAACCTCTGGATCGCAAGCTCCGGATCAAAGTGTTCCCCGCCGGACGTCAACCGCAAGCCGGGTCAGAGTGTTCCCCGCCGGACCTCAACCACAAAGAATCTCCGAAGATGTGCCAGATAGAATGTCAGGAAGACTGTCAGAATATATGTATGATTATGTATGTCAGAAAGAATTTCAGAATATATGTCAGATAGAATGCCAGAAAGAATGTCAGAATATTTGCCAGAAAGAACGTCAGAGTATATGTCAGAAAAAATGATTTCCAGATGGTATGCCAGAAACTATGGCAGAATAGTGGACCAGGGTGGGGATCGCTCGAAGAAAACGTGTTTTTCCGAGTCCTGAAAAAAAACAAACAAACGACCTTGATGCTTAAAAGCAGCCATAAATAAAGAAGGGAAACATTTTAATGCCTATATATTTTCTGGGCCAATTAGGGTCCATATTTGTCATAGGACATGACTTCTGAATCTCTGAACCTGCGCCGACCGAGGATTCTTTATCTTATCGACTCTTGGACTGCAAGTTGTGTTCTTATGTTTGGTGCAAAAACAAGGAAAACGGATAACAAACAGCGCACAAAGCAGGTTGGAAAAAGACTGACCGATCTAAATGGTTAGACCGACCAACATGGAATAACTGTGCTTGAGTGATATTACGTTGTTTTAGCAAACCTGAAGCAAAATGGGTCTGATTCTTGGATTTACTACATTGAATGGGTTACTCCCAGCAACAACTAGCGATGCTGAGCAACACCGACCCATCTTTTTGGTGAACTGACTGAATTGGGTAAGATGCAGAAACAACATGGGTTTGTCCCCAAAACGAAGGATATCCCAAACCCACGTCAGAATGTTTTTTGTTCTGCAAGAAAATGCAATAATTACATATGTATACATATGTACATACACCCAGACCCGGGACCTATGGTATACTTCAATGTATTTGCAAAGATGGCCGGGTAGGGTGATGCATTTGCATGCGCATGGTCAATATTTGAGGCTCAAGGGAGTTCAGATGTTTGGTGAATTTAAATTCGTAAAGCCTGAAATCTTAGGGGTATCCCAATGTTGTCCTTACGGAATGGCCCAATTGCAGTTTTGTTGTCTCCCTTGCTTTAGAGAAACCCACTATTGATGGCGAATTTTACAATTCCCAGGATTTTTGGTAAATACCCCCAGTATAGTAGGACATCATATGGTAGTTTATCACAGCCATGAACAATGACCCATGTGTACTACCTTTTGAACATGACCATTGTTCATGGCAAAGTGTTAGATTACCCATGGGTATAATTATATTAAACATGGACTATCTGGAAAAGGGATTCTCTATGGACAAGCCAAAAATCCTGTTGGTTGACGTTCTCGAGGGAACTTTAAGCTGCAAACGTTTGGAGGAAAACCCAAGTAAGCCAAGTAAGCCCGAGTAAGCCCAAGATGATGATTGGTTGTCGTTTGATGTTTGTTTCTTGGGCTATACTAGCTGTTTTGCTCAGAATAAGCTCATTATATAAACGCAATTTAAATGAACATCCACAACCCATGTTATTTTTGTTCAATCGAAAAATGATGGTTCCAACTGCACCTTTTCCCCAACAAACCAATCCAATGATTAGCACGATGGTTATCATGTTTATATATATATAATTATTTGTAATCATCTACAATCAGTTAGATAGACAAATAGAGACAGTAGCAGTAGATACAAA
>Ga0126342_10010217_pt1 | contig 16790 bp, 14 predicted proteins | sample Cyp1metagenome_FD_92528 | JGI IMG/M metagenome (GOLD analysis project Ga0126342, IMG submission 92528) | Coral microbial communities from Lord Howe Island, Old Settlement Bay, Australia - Cyphastrea 1 metagenome | ecosystem: Host-associated > Invertebrates > Cnidaria > Coral ... | reverse complement strand
TAAAAGGGGCAAAAGCAGCTATTTTCGCTAGAGCAGCGCTTGAGTCAAGCTGCGGTGAAAAGCGGCTAAAATGCAAAAAGTGAAAATGCAAACTGCCGCACACCAAGCTTACACCTACCAACATATGGTTTTCACAATCTTATCCCGGATATAATGAAATACATAGCCGTAGCCAACAATATGATAGCCATGGTGTCTGAAAATGATGGATGCAGAACCTCGAGTCGAATGATATCAATTTGTGGGGAAAGTGATCAAATTTTGGGGCACCCAATTTCAGACAAAAGGACGGGATTTCATAGGCTGACTTGGTGGCACCGATTTAGTACACCCATGTCGATCCATCAGAAAATCGAGTTTGTACAGGACCCTATTATACGATAGCGATTTGTTTTCATCCAACAATAAATGAATCCACCAACCCAACTCTTAGATTTCTTGTATATCCCAGCCAACCTGTAGGCAAAAACGCGGGAATCCGCCCATTGATTAGTGGCGAAAACCACTAAAGTTACTTACAACATACGATCAATGGCCAGATGTCCGATATTTAACGAGATGTTGCTCTAATATTCGCGAACGCAATATTGCTTGTGATTGGCATTACCCATAGGATCCATGGTGCTGCTATATATGGTAACATGGATCCCATCAATATACCCCCAACCTATGTTAGTATATATACCAGCACCATGGATCCTATGGGTTATATCATTAAGATTCATGACATGTTTCGACATATCAAGATTCATTGATTCGGTACCTCCCAGTGATGATATTATGGAGATCTGTGGTATCCATCGCCGACCACAACCCTTGGGGGTTGCTGGCTGGAACTGGCGTCTCGTCAATTTTTTAAAAAAAAGGCAGTTGGGAACCGCAGTGAGGCAGGGTGTATAGGCAACTCTATGGTAATACATGGGTCATTAAATGTCCCCATGGGTCACATCACCCAACCATGAATGGTATATGGTCTATAATTGCTACTTTTTTAGGTGATATCCAATATTCCCAAAATGAGACACTTACCAACCCCTGTAATATCTGCCAGTTCCAAAGTTCCAATGGCGGATCAAACCATTTTTCATGAACCAATCTCGGTTTTCGGGGAAAACCCAGTGGCTTTTCCCATCGTATTGTCAAAAAATCGTCCCCGAAAACCCGAAAAGACCCAGTTCTGGGAGAATCATGATCCTAAAATCGCAACTGGGAAGAATCATGTTTGTTTCACCTTTGATAAATGGGACCAGTCAGTGGGGACTTGTTAACCAGAGTTGTTTACAAGTTAAAGCCTATGTTTGGTGGTTAAATCCCTATATTTTCTGGGAAGAAAACACGTGTGTTGCTAAAGTGACGTAGATATGGAAAATCGTCCATGCGTAATTTATCTTCTTTGGAAAACCCATGGGTCTTCTATACATATATATATATATACATATATATATGTACATAGTATGTTTTTTGCTGATTTGCGAAAGAGTAAATCCAAGATTGGATGTTTTGAACTGAGATGATCCACACGGTTACAGGAAGCCAATTGCAACTCTGGAACGCAGCCATCTTTTTGAGGAGTTCCATGTATGCTTCCCATGTTGACAAATTCTTCACCATGGGTGCCCAATATCACCGCAAAACCCCCAGTCTACTTTTCCTATCTCTCCAGGTCCCAGTGAGGGTGCTCCCCCATGCCATGGCTCTTGGTCTTCCAGCTCTTTACGTACCCGGCCTGACGGTTTCAGGTGGATTCTTGCGGAAACACGGCTAGATTTTTCACTCATGGGCTTAGCATGGCTTAGCAACCCTCCAGGATGGAAAAGTAAAATCATGTGTAAAATCATGTCAAATCCCAGGAAATTCCTAGTGGTGAGTGATAAATGACTAGAATCTATCTCCTTGTGGGCTTTCAAATGAGACCCTTGGTGCGGTGAAATTCTCCACGGTCGCCAGTCACCATTGTTTCAAGACAGGACCTGGTCGACTCGACGACATCTGGGAGTACCCCCTGCCAGGAAACCTCCTGCCTGGATGTACCTGGATCATCATCCCCCAAATTTTCGAAAAAAAAAAAAAACAGGCTTAGACACAACCCAAAAAGAGTGGAAAAAAAAAGGGTTTTGCAAAGCGTTTGATCAAACGTCCCAAGAGGAGGAAATCCACATGACCAGCTTTTCTGCCAAAATGGTGTCCATTTGGGGTTTTGCCCATTCGGATTTTCCAGCACAAGCTCCAATGGAAATGCCATAGTCCGATGATAAAATCTCCCATTGAATCGTTAGAACATATAATCCTTTACATCATGAAAAATCACTATGTATAAAGTCCCATTATAAATATGCATGTATATGTATATATATATACATATATATATACATATATGGCAGTGTGTCAAAACCCTGGTACCTGTAGTTCACATCAAAATAGCTGGGATTTATGGATGTTCATCCCCCTAAAAATGCTATTAATAGGATTTAATAGGTATTGATCCATAGCCATATCAAGATCAATAATGTCAACCCTGGATTTTTTTTACACCCCTGATTGTTTAATTGGGAGGGTACCATTTAAGTATCATATATATATACATATATGTATCCATACCCATCTAGTGATTCTAGTGGTGATCATGGTGATTAAATATGTATACTGTATAATGGTGATATATATATATGATAATGATAATGGTGTATCGATCGTCCAATGATTTTATCCCCAGCAAAAAGTACGTCACGACGTGAGTTTCGCGCCATGTCCACGGGCATGTCGTCGAGGCTTCCATTCCAGATCTGGTGGATGATACACGGAATTCCTGCAGATGGAATCCCATCGGAACGGTCTACCCGGTACCGGCCTGGTAAACATCGAAAAAGCGAACTGGAAAATGGATGAATTTATGGTCCATTTATGGGATTTAATGGGGATTTAATGGGATTTTATAGTGTGGGATTTTATAGTGATTTTTTTGGGGGATTTTTATAGTGATTTTTGATGGGATATTCATGGGATATACCCTCTGGTAAACGTTTACAGAGCTATTGAAAATGGCCCATTGAAATAGTGGATTTAGCCATTGAACACGGTGATTTTCCATAGCTATGTAAACGTTTACCAGAGGGTATCCCATACAGTCTTTGAATATCATGGAATATCATGAACATATACATGGTTAATAACTTTAAGGAGATATCATGGGAATATCACGGAACATACGTAATGGTTTTCATATGGTGCTTAATGCCATAAACCATTGTTTTGTTTTCGATTTTTTCTTGGATACTTATTGGAATGTTCATGTTCATAGTGGGATAACCATGTTTTTTTTCAAGAATAACTGCAGTTTTTATCATCCCCGTGGTGAAAGTCATTGGGACGATATCAAATGATCCCCTCTGGTTAGGTGTGAAAAAACACCCAACCAGTATCCAACGAAAAAATTGCTGGCCTCAAGTGCCTCAAGGCAAACCACTAGGTACCCTCCAAACTGACAGAGCGTTTTTGAACATCCGCATGTCTTCAGAGCTAAATCAACTATTTAAAAAAAAAAATGGACAATGTTCCATAGCTACGTTCGTTAGCGGGTACATGTAATTACCCAACTGCGATGTCTTAGAAAATCCTGTGGCATCAAGTTGCATGGGCTGAATGTCTTATCATCCCAGCTTTGTTGAATCCAAACGAATCATCGATACGAAAATGGATTGATCAATTAAACGAAGCATATGTTTCCCCAGTGGAAAAAATCACCTTGGTGATTTGACCATGGCATACTATCATGTAGCCGAAAAATGAAAAATGCCAGCCCAGGTTTCCAGGGTCCGAAGCGATGCAAAAAGTGGTGGATTTCTCACAACGGGGCCCATTGTTGATATACCATCTCCCTGAAAAAAATTGAAAATACCCCCTCAGAAACCATGCTAACTAGCATTGGACTCATCATTTTGCGGGCTCATTTTTGAATGTGAGGGGGAAAGGATTAGTTTATATCATTGTCAAAATGCATGAAAGATCCAAAAAAAACAACTCATTTTCGCCTACCATTCACCTGTTGACCCGAGAATTCATCAAATGATGTGTTAAAAATAGATCAATAGTATCACACGTGTTTATAAGTGTCAAGTCTTTATTAGTGTTAATCATCTTGTTGACACTAATAAACACGTGTGACACATTCATAAACACTAATAAACACTAGATGTTTAGTGACACCTAGTGTTTGACATCTAGTGATTATTAGTCTTAATCTCACTAATAGATTACTAATTAAGATAGTTCATATTAGTTCATCAAGATTAACAGATCAACACTAATTCGTGTTAATCATCATAGTTCCAACGTTGATCTCACCTTACCCACGGACCCAGGCCGTTCCGTCGTTTTTACCAAGGCACTGTTTGGTCCAACCGCTGGTACAATGATTGATGTGTCAACGGAGGCCGCTTGCAACAACGAAGAGCTGTCTTGGCATACGTTAGATGCAACAACAGCACTGAGCCTCGGCGTTTTTTGTGCACATGAAACTTGATATGTATAGATGTGCATATATATATATATATATTTATAGATTTATATATTTTTATATGCATTCTAATATATTCCAATATATATTCTAATATATTCTAGTATATTACTATATCATATTATATATATATATATATGTATATGGGTTACTGAATTACTTACTTCATTCACTGTCACCTTCATGCATCGCAGCTTCGGAGTCAGCACCAAAGATAACCAAGGGGGGCCTCACCTTGTACCCAATATACAGTGTATATATATATTATATATATAATATATAATATATATATATAATATATATATGGGATAGGTCAAAACCTATTAGTACCATAAAAATGGCTGGTATGGATGGTTATTCCCCAATCTGGGTAAATTATAATATGTCAGTCACCTGAATTGTTGGGCCATTTGGGGATGATTTCCCTGAAATAAACCATGATTCCAGGGCTCGGGAGAACAGGGTTCGGTCGTGATGAAATTTACCCAGATATGTATATATATAATTCCTTCACCTTAGTATTCAACAGCCCCATTCTATGATCCCCAAAAAAAGTAACAAACCACCATGGATTCCTGGTGGAATTGATCAAAAAAAACCACCTGATCCCATCAGGCTGGACCTATGGGACCTGATGGTCATTGCATCAACCAACAGTGGTCAGTTTTGAACCCTCGAGTGATTGATTTGCAGGAAAACATCTTCCTACCCCTCGAAAAAAAAGGCCTGCAACAGCCGGCAAAACTTTTCCCCAAAAACATGTTTTTTTCTGCGAGTCCGCTGGGAACGTTCGTACTACAGTAGCTGGAGACACTTTTTCAAAAAAAACACACGAACCTGGAGAGATCGAACGAAAAAAGTCCGAGCCCATCCCACAATTCGATTCACATGTCGCACGTTGCGCTTTGCAAAGTCCCACTGCATGGATGGTAAGAATTTCTCATTGAAATTTGCTGAGGGTTTAGGGGGTGAAAACTTCAAATTATCATCCCAGCACCCGATCATTATTGCCGCAAGCGTTGTTTCCGTTGAAAACTATGGGATATGTTTGATATGTCTTTGTTGTCCATGGGGATGTAATGGGATACATTGAACATAATCCTGGGATATTCATGGAATGGAAAAAAAATCCTGTGGTGTCATCCAACATGGCAAGCTGGAAACTCTCCGAACTACATTACTGGTTGCTTGATAAGTATCCCTATATTGCGGGTTACAATACGCACGAGCAAACCAGCGTCCAAAAATAGCCGTATAGCCCCCTTTTTTTACCGTAATATGACGGTAATCCATGAACCATCAACGAAGAATCTGTAAATCAATATCTCCATTTCTGGTTACCCTCTGGTAATTTGTTACATAGCTATGGAAAGATCCACCATTTTCTAGCTGGGTAAATCCACTATTTCAATGGGCCATTTTCAATAGCAAACTGTTAGTTTACCAGAGGGTATATCCCATTAATATCCCATTGAATCACTATAAAATCCCATTAAATCACCATTAAATCCCCTATAAACTGTTGACATAACCAGAGGGTACAGTAACTACAGTCAGCCCCAATTTTTTCGGGCTGTGCAACTGCCACCCCACGGAAAATTCTTCACCGTTCAAGTGTCAATTGCGCCGCAGCGACCAACACGGAGACCTCGTTTTCTGTTTCACAACGTTCAGAAAATGTGGAGTCGATGGGGGAAAATCAGCTATTTTCATGGGGTCAGCTGATGATGATCATATGGTAAACATATGAAATAAATTCGGATTCCCCACCAATTAGCCACGTTTGATTACCAGATGGCTGATTTTTTTGCCATAGTTCCAGCGATCCCATGGCGGGTCGGTGTATCATTTCTGGAGACTTACCATCACTGGTTGGTGGTATACCTACCACTCTGAAAAATATGAGTTCGTCAATGGGAAGGATTATCCCATATATATATACATATATATGTATATATTATGGAAAAATAATCCAAATGTTTGAAACCACCAACCAGATCAGATATCCTGCAAAAGAGTCCTTTAAAAAACACAGGCATTATTACATATGTTACCCCGTTATCATCCAAAAAAAACATACCATTGCTCACTTACCATTCACCAAGTGTTGATATTTCCCTGGCATCGCTACCGTTGAATCCCCAGTGCTTTGGAGCTACTGTACCTTATTCTCTTAGCCATAGTCTTGGGCTATATTCCGTGAAATTTCATAGCGAAATTTAGGCCTTAAATAAGGTACTTCCAAGAAATGGCCATTGATTTCCGTGATGTCAATTATGTTTGAGGGATTTCACCAATGAAGTTAAGGGATACCATGAGGATACAATGGGATATACCAGTTATGACTTTGTTATGGAAAATGGATGGCAATGGTCCATTTATTGATAATTAATGATAAAGATGATTCACCTATTATTTCAATGGTGATTTTCCAATTCGCTAACACATTACCAAAGGGGGCTTGGCACATGGCGGAGGAAAACAAAGATCAATTTCTTGGCTTCTCCAAAATAGGTTGGTAAATACAAATCATCATCAAATTCCGTGGTTATTTTATGGCTCTTTCATTTTGACCCATCACTATTTTTTAAGGTTCTCTCCCAAAATCGGGGCTAAATCCAAGGGTTTATCATGAAGTTTCCCTTTCTTTCATGGCCAGGCATTGATTTTAGCACCGAAACATCCGGACAAAATTCAGCCGTCCCCGCCGGTTTCGCGATTTCGCAAAGGCACAAACATGGCGAGCAGAAAACAAACTAAAATCAATGAGAGTTTTGTTGGGAAATCGCTATATAGTTTCGATGATGGAAAAAGCTGCGGACGGAGCAAGCACAGGTTACCCTCTGGTTATGTCAACAGTTAGCTATTGAAAATGACCATAGAAATAGTGGATTTTCCCATTAAAAATGGTGGATCTTTCCATAGTTATGTAACAAATTACCAGAGGGTAAAAATCCATGCAACAGAATTTGTGAGGCGGCCAACGCCCGAAGTAAGCTGAAAAAATTGAGGTCATCCCATCTGTCAGGCTATTCTCTGGGCATGACCAAAAACATCAAGGGGGTAGAATAGTGATTATTATCATTATCAATAATAATAAGTTCAGTAATAATAATAATATAATAGTAATAGTAGTAATAATAATAATGTCAACAATAGATAATAATAGATAATAATAGTAATCGTCATCGTCATCATCATCATCATGATAATGAGAATAATCTTGTATAATAGGGATTCATACCCATTGGAATGGGATTCTCACGTGAGCAACTCCCCATTGATTGAAGCGCGGAGTGAAAATGGAGGTTTACCCTTTGGCAATGACTAACAGTTTGCTATTGAAAATGGCCCAGTCGAAATAGTGAGTTGTCCCATTAAAAATGGGTGGATTTTCCATAATAACTATGGAAAGATCCACCATTTTGTAGCGAAAATCCACGATTTCGACTGGGCCATGTTCAATAGCAAACTGTTAACGTTTACCAGGCCGGGTAGTGACAAATGATTGATCATTGGCTGATACACCGAGATTGCAATGTTAAGTCGGAAAAGGATGCACTACTATTCCATGTAGGCAAAGATTGGATCAGGGTGAGTAAACTCTGAGAAAAAAAATGAGTGAAATTACCAAAAATGAAACTTAAACGGACACAATTTTGGGATGTCATTAGAAAAGCATGGACAAAATTAGCAAAGATGTGCGTTTTGACTGAAATCTGAAATTATTCAGCAACAAAATAATTGGAAACGAACTATTGAATTTTTAATTTGTGAAATATGCAGAGGCATCTATGGCCGAAAAATGGATACCCCGTTTGACCATCTCCCACTTTTGCACATTCTGATCCACCCTCCGCTAGGCATCCATTGGATTTTCCAGCTTGCCATGTTTGGTTACAACTGCTGCTTTCACGTAACTAGCCCACAGCACAAATTCTTCGTCCCCAATGTTGCAGCTTAAATCCCTTTTTTTACATATGCAACTTCACGTTTGTGGGTTACAACCCAAATTTTATGGTTCAACCGTTCAACCCCATTTTTGAGCTTCAAACCTCTATTTTTTCCATCTTAGACCCACACGACATGTTCCTGGTTCACCTGTTTGCTGTCGCTAAAAACCCCATTTCACGATCAAAAACCCATCTTGGTTCCTAATTCAACCCCTCATAGTTCAACCCCATTCAAATTTCCAGAAGCATCCAGATGTACCATATCAAACCCATGTTTTCCCACCATAAAAACCACCATTTTTCCCCATTTTTCCGGTGGTTTTCTCCGATTTTCCCCATGTTTTCCCACCCCAAAAGTCGCTGCGGCCTGGACCCCGGCAGCGCGGCATGTGGCGATCATCTCAGCCAGCTGCTGCGCGCTGCCGGAACGGCTGTGCAAGCCGAAGCCTGCACCATTCGAATGGCGAGATCTACTTAGAGTTATGTTATAGTTGGTTGTATAATAATGATGATAAGAATAAGAAGAAGAATGATGATAAGAAGAAGAAGAAGAAGAGAATGATGATAAGAATAAGAAGAATGATGATTAGAAGAAAAGGCATGTTGGTAAGAAGAAGAATAATGATGATAAGAATAAGAAGAAGAATGATGATGATAAGAAGAAGAAGAAGAGAATGATGATAAGAATAAGAAGAATGATGATAAGAAGAAGAAGAATAATGTTGGTAAGAAGAAGAATGATGATAATAATCAGAAGAAGAATGATGATAATAGGAAGAAACATGATGATAATAATAAGAATAATAATCAATAATGATGATAGTTATAAGAAGAAGAAGAATGATGATGATGATGATGACGATAATAATCATCATCATTGGTTATTATTGTATAAATATCTATTGATTCGAAAAACTTTGTTTGAATATGATCAACAATTATATATATATATATATATCGTTTGTTGGCTGATGTTATGTATAATGGTTTTAATAATTGTCATGTATAATAGATATGTTATCTCAGCGAATAATTGTTTGCTGGGCTGATAATAATTTCTTGGCTATAAGAATATCTAAATGAAAATCAGAATAATCATGATAATAATACAAATGATTGTAATGATTTGCACACTGATTTGTAATGCTAACCAAGGGAATAATCCGATTATAATCATATGTACAATTAAATAATTAATCAATTGTAAGAATATTCTCTCACCAACAATAATGGTTTTGCAGCATCGGTGCTTTGATGGTGTTGATGGTTTTGGTAGTTTTAATGGTGTTGATGGTATGATGATTTGATGGATGGTTGTATAAACGCAAAAAATAAAAATAAAAATCATGCCTGTTGGTTTTAATCCTGACTATATCCTACAATATCTGGTGGTTACAATGGTTTAATAGTTGAATGGTTTTCATTGTTGTGCAACCCCCAAATATCTATTGCTTTTATGATGGTTATATTAAATTAATTGTTTGCATGATCGTTGTCATTGACCACAATGGTATTAAATTATTCTAATGGTCAATGGTTATGGACATGTAAATATATACACATATACATATATATATATATATTGGGTTACATATATATATATATATATAGGTTGATATAATGGCTGTTGTTGTAACCATAATGCTATTCACCAACAACAATATTGGTGAGTACAATTGTTATTTTTTGAACTTGGGGGTGTAAACTAATCTGACATCTGACAGGTGCAAGGCTGCAATCAAACAGAGTCGGCAATACTTTTTGGTAATCCCCCAAAAAGATAGAAAAAATCATGCATTATGGAAGTGTTGTAAAGATTAATCAAAAAAAACTAAAGATCTTGTCTTGCAAAGATTTTAGAATCATTGTTTTGCATTCACGAATGTCGACGTCTCCTAATGGTTTATATAACCAGCGAGTTTAGGAACCAATGAATGATGGGATGTTTGGTCAATGATACACAACGGGAACAGAGATGGGATAGAACCAACAGAAAAAAATACCCGGCCTGGTAATACAAAAAGCGAACTGGAAAATCACCATCTTTCAAAACAGTAAATCAACGAACTAAATGGGCCATGGCTTCAATAGCTATGTAACAGTCATTACCAGAGGCTACAGAAAGTCTTTTTGAGGGATGAACTCCCGAAATTATTTCGATAACACTCTGGAAGGGAAAATGATGATCTTTTCCGTCAAATATCCGGCAGCCTATTTTCAGACGGAAGCCCACTTTCATGATTGGTGGCTGTTTGCAATTCCACAAAAATTTTGTGCAAAAATGTGTGGGTTCCTACTTGTCCAATGCCACGCTGTTTTACATGGGAAAAATGATATTAACTATCTGACTATATATAGCTAAACAATTGGAAAAACGTGACTACTCAAATTGGGATAGTAATAGGATTTGGACCGACAAAGACTGATTTGTGGGGTTGGGAACAGATTGCAGAAATATGATGGTTTACTATGGATTCTTGATCTGTTAATGCTATATGGGCTTAATTCTTCATAATTGCACTACAGGTTTGCTATTGGTCGTGGAAGATAATGGTTCTACCAACTAGAGGAAGTAGCTTGCAAATGTTGAACGACTGGTGATTTGTCAATAATTGGGCCAATAGAAATTGGAAAGTTGGTGGTCTTATTCAGAAAAATTGGGGAATTGCCCAAGTACCTGGGTCAATGGAAATATGATTCGAGGACCGTGTGATTTTAGCTTATTTATGCTTATTTGATGATAATCCATTCATGATATTATGGGTTGGGAATTATCCATAGTCAATGGAGCATTGATAATAATCTGAAGGTTGGGGTTGGGGATGAAGAAAGATTAATGGAATAGTGATGGGTTCTAAATGGATGTTTGTTGGATTAGGACGATAAAATTTGGAGCGCACAGCAGTTTGTTGTAAACGTTGCTGGTTTCAAAACATCAGACAGTGGAGGAATTGGGGATTTTGTTTCCCATTGTCATAGTCAAATGGGGATGGGTCAAAATCTAAGCCCTATGGGACCACAGATTTAGTATATGATTACTATTAAGCATCTAATTGTTTGGGTACCCAATTTTGACCTATACCCAAATAATGGCATAAAATCCTCCTGAGCATGAACCCCAAGGCGCTTAACTCGCGCCTATGGGTTGATACTTGGTATACCACTCCTTGGTGGCTCAACTGGCTCGGACCAGGGAGTGTCACAGCCCCTTTTGCCAGGTTCAGACACTCCATTTTGGAAGGTTCAGACTAGAAGACCTACCACTTAGATCCACTAAGATGGCAAAACTGGGAATGGTTTATGGTTTTGAGTTTGCCCGTAGTTTCTTCACCCCATATCCTCACCCTCTGGTAATTTGTTACATAGCTATCGAAGCCATGACCCAGTCGAAATAGCTGATTTACCCAGCAAAATGGTGGATCGTTCCATATAAATCACCATTTTCCCATGGTTTTCCCATGGTTTTCCCATGGTTTTCCCACTAAAAATGGTGATGTCCCATAGTTTTCCAGTTCGCAAACTGTAAACGTTTACCAGAGGCGCCAGTCGGGGATGCCATTCCCAGCGGTTCTGACTAACAGTTCGCCATGGTTTTTCGATGGCCCTAATCGAAATAGAGGTTGACCGAACTTCAAAATGGGTGGATCTTTCCATGGCGAACTGTCAAATAATCAGAGGATGTTTGGTCCCATGATATTCCATGAAATACCATCTGGTGAACTAACATAGCAATGGAAAATCACCATTTTTGATGGGAAAATCCACTATAAATAGCCATTTTCCATTGCTATGTTAGTTCACCAGATGGTATTTCATGGAATATTCCTTGGTTACCCTGGTAATCAGTTCCGTGGCTGGAAAATCCACCGAGGCACCGATGATGTCCCCAGCGAACGTCACGTTTGTTTGCCTAACGGTTTATTGCTATAGAAATATGATTATCGCATAGGTGGCCCATTTAGGAAAGCATCATATCATAGACTTATGTCATAAATTGCTAAAACTGTTGATCAAATCATAGATATACATTGCATTACATTACACTACATTGCATTACATTACATTACATTAATACATACACACATACCAACCATACCATACCATGCCATACCATACCATACCATAAAATAACAGAACATCACATAACCACATAACATAACTACATAACATAACTACATAGCATAACATAACGTAACATAACATAACATTGCATTACATTTACATACATATATGGTAAATATATATATATATATAGTACACGCATGTTGTATAGTATACACCAAAATGATTTTGCAAAAGTATGAGATTCAGTGTTCTATGGAAAGTGATTTTTCATGGGGCCCATGTAACTGTAACCAACAAATACCAACCATATTTTTCATTTTTCAATTGGGATTTTGGGGGTTCCCAAAATTTCAGACAGACTCAAATCCCGTGTATTCCAATGTTCGGTCAGTTGGTGAAATAGTTGCCCCCCAAAAAAAAACGGATGACATCGCAATAAGGTCGTTATAAAAAAAATCATCCAGGTTATATTGCTGATGGCCATCAACCCCACTTAGTTGGATATCGTTCTGTCCCATTGTGTCCCCATGTACCCATTTCTGTCCAAGTGTCAATCTCCAGACATGAACTAACCCCACTTCCCAGATATCAAGCAGGGGTCAAGATGATCAACAAAATCTGGTTGGTGGTATACCTACCCCTCTGAAAAATGATGGAAATCGTCAATGGCAAGGATTATCCCATAGATTATGGAAAAATAAAAAAAATGTTCCAAACCACCAACCAGAAATTGATCATGTTGGATCAACAGCTACCTCAATGATTCATCCCCGGCGTTCTTCAGAATAGGGATCGATGGAAACCCGCTTAAATGCGTCATTCATAACTCAGCCATGTTTCATAAGTTCCTAATTATAACCCCAAATATTCCTGCTGGATTTCACCAAAAAGTGCCTTTTTCACCAAATATCACTGCTGGATTCCTCTGGATTATAACCCCAAATATTCCCTGGATACACCCATCCAAGAGTAATCAAATGTCATGATCGTTTCACAAATCTCATGTTGTTTTTGCAGCTCAAATCCCAGTTTTGGATCGCCACTCCGCGCCACGTTAAACAATGGTACAACCACTCCTTTTCCTCAATGCCCAACTGGACCCATGAAAAATACCCCAGGATTTAAATCAATATGTTCTACCAATTTCAAGTACATACGCCCCAAAGAGGTACGTTTGCCTGAAAATTGTGTACTCCTAAACCCACTCTTTCATCATCTTTCCTATGCACATTGCCATTTTGGGGTATACATCATGCAAGAAATCCCAAGTGTTCCCAGCTAAGTCCCAGTTGGTGCCAATTAAATCGCCATGATTCATCATATTTTGATGGTTAAATCGTCATTTTTCCTCATTTTCCACAGTCTTCCCATGTTATCTTTACCAAATTCAAGTTTTCCCCAGTTTTTTCCATGGGATCTTCGCAGTTCACCAAGTTTCGCTACCCAAGATATGCTCCGTCACTGGCGAAATCTGCACTGCCCCAATGCCATTGGGGCCAAGATAGCGGGCACATTCCTGGATTGAACACACGAGATGCCGGGGATGGATATATATAAATAAATAAATAAATATATATATGTATATATATATATCGGATGTCGCAACTAGTAAGTGATGTATGTGTCTATAATAAATAGATATATGTATATATATAACTAGTGAGAATAATAATACTACTGAAAATAATGTGTATTATGTGAGTATGCATGTAGGTAGGTATGTAATGCATGTATGCATGTATGTATGTATGCATGTTTGCATGCATGTAGGTATGTAATGTAATGTAATGTAATGTAATGTAATGTAATGTAATGTTATGTATGTATGTATGTATGCATGCATGCATGCATGCATGTATGTATGTATGTATGCATGTATGTATGTATGTGTATGTATGTATGCATGTATGCATGTATGTATGTATGTATGTATGCATGCATGCATGTATGTATGTATGTATGTATGTGTATGTATGTGTTTGTATGTATGTATGCATGCATGCATGTATGTATGTATGTCTGTATGTATGTATGTGTTTATGTATCGACATGGGTATGTACGAAGCTGTACCTGCATGTAGGTAGGTATTTGTGTATGTATCTAGGTAGGTATCTATGTACATATGCACATGCACATGTATGTATGAGGGTAGGTATGTAAGTAGGTAGGTAGGAATGTATGTAGGTAGGTATGGATACATGTGTGTCTTTGTATCTATGTGGGTAGGGGGGGATTCTATGGGGGGGGGTGGCCATCACCATCTCGGGGGGAGGGGGGGACCACCAGACGCTGGGCCATATATATATATATATATATATTTATTTATGTATTTATTTGCTTCAGGAATTTCCAATCAGGATTCTTTCGCTGCCATGTCAGCCTCGTGTGCAATTCAAGCAGCATCCATCTTCTACTTGGACAACCTTTTGGCAACTGCTTCTGCACAATATACCAGCTCCTGCTTGTTGCTCTGACTATTTTTTTCTACATCGACATTTTTTCCAGCCACTATTCTGGATTTGTCGTATTCAACACCTTCCTCAAGGCTGTGGGGGAAGCCTTGCACAGTCTCTTCTACATCTCATACTCTGAGTTTGCTGGAACCAGTACTAAGTCAACCATCTCTTACTTGGTCTCAGAGTGTCTCGTTTGGGTTGCCATATTCTCCTGCTTGCAATTCCAGCCAGTTTTCTACTTCATCGACATTTTCTCCACGCACATTTTTCTCGATTTTTCACACTTCACTCCAAGGTGAAGACACAGGGGGAAGTCTTCCGCATCAATTCCTACTTTTAACTCTCTTCCTTTGCTGGAATGTACACTCCTCGTCATTCTGTACTGAAGGAAGGGGCCATGGCAATTTCCATTTCCTGTTTTCACGGGACTGAAAGTCTCTGTTTACAAAGTGAAATTTGTTATAAGGATTTTTTTGCCTGGAGGTAAACTACCACCAGGAAGCTGTTATCATCAGCTCCGACTAAACCATGCCACATCAAGGTGGCAACTCTTTATTAAGCTCTCTCCACTTCAACTTTAGGGGCCAAGACAAAATTTTCCTTCTAGCCACATCAACTCCATTACCTTGCAGCTAAAGCTCGCAGGGGCCGCCAGAGGCGTGAGACCAAGGTCACTCCAACGTTGTTACTTTCTCCCTTTTCTAGTTTTACTCTACAAAGCGAGATACAGGTGGTCACGAACCCTGCTGTCCGTCACGGGACCGATCTCCTTAAGTATATTTTCTCTTTTGTGATTTTTGCTTCTCCGCCGTTTCTTTGGTTTTGGGGTCTGCCTGCACAAAACCATCGGGTCCCGTGTTATAGGTGCTGGTTAGTAGGTCATCCTGCAGCCACATATTCTCCTGTTCTATTCATTTTATTGTTTTTCATCTTGTTTCTCCATCTGGCTGACGGAAAGCTGCTGCTCACGTGTAGATCGACATGAACTGCATATCCCTGCGGAAAACATATATATATATATGTACACAAGGTGAGGATCCCGTTTAGGATAGGTTGACGCTAACTTGGTGACAACTAGTCATGCTACTGGCGGGGGCCGCACCAACTTTTAGACTGGTTGCATCGGACAAAGATTTACTGTAACTAGTGAAACTGGGGATATAATTGGATGCGTAACCAACCACTTGGTATGTGAGATGGAATATACATGTGTATATATATATATATATTGTATATATATAGATATACAATCGAATATAGGATGATTATTTCAAGGGATATGTATATATATATACAATCGATATACATTAACAATATGATTGAACCAACCATTGATAGGTGGGATATGCATCAATCTCAAAGCTAGAGATACGTATCAACACGGGACTGGGGATATGGATGTATATGTATATGTAAATGTAAATGTATATGTATATGTATATGCATCTAATTATCACTATAATTATAGTTATCGTTATATATTTATAAATACAGAAGGGGTACCCATGGGGGGCGCAGGTGTGCAAATTGTAGAAACGCGCATTTTTTGAGAGGTACTGTGATGAAAGCATCTTCACATGAAAAACAAACAAAAAACCATGGAAAAAACAAAAAAAAACAAAAAACAAAAAGTTCAGACCCATGTCCCCAGCCAGGCCTCTCCCCAGACCTTGCCCATGGGTCTGAACTTTTTGGTTTTTTTGGTTTTTTTGGTTTTCTCGAGGTTTTGGCCAAACTGCAAAAAACCATGGAAAAACCAAAAAAACAAAAAAAACAAAAAGTTCAGACCCATGTCCCCAGCC
>Ga0126342_10010216_pt1 | contig 16793 bp, 17 predicted proteins | sample Cyp1metagenome_FD_92528 | JGI IMG/M metagenome (GOLD analysis project Ga0126342, IMG submission 92528) | Coral microbial communities from Lord Howe Island, Old Settlement Bay, Australia - Cyphastrea 1 metagenome | ecosystem: Host-associated > Invertebrates > Cnidaria > Coral ... | reverse complement strand
TTTTTTCAGCCCCATCTGGGCAAATCTGGGTTTAGGGCCAAAAAAAATTAGCACTATTCAGGGTAGTTTTATTATTTAGTTTGGGAGTTTGGTTAGCACTATTCAGGGTAGTTTGATAAATCGTAGGTCAACATTATGTACTGGGTGATCCTTGGTTCATAATTCGGCGCACCACCGCACCTAATGTGGCCTTCAACTGATTTGAGGGTATTCCATTTAGTTTGGGAACGACAGCCTGAACGACATCCAAATCATATGTATGAAAATTAAAAAGGGAAACTAGAGGTGTTGGGAGCTAGCGTTGAGTTGTGGACTGACTCCGCGGCCGCCACAAGGATTGCCAAAATATTCTCTGTTTATGCTATTTGAGACAGCAATAACCAAACAAGAAAGTTGTTCAGCCGCCTTTCCCTACAGGTCTGCATCTTGACAGTATAGACTTGTTTCTTGGAAAACCCACGGATCTGAACAACATCCGAAACGACATCTGAACATATCTGAACGACATCCAAAGCCGTCATAGGTGACCATGTGCCCAAATTGCTTTCCTTGTTTTGCAAACATATAGGTAAAGGGGATAAAGGCAGAATCAGAATCAGAAGGCAAAGGCTGAAGACCGTTTCCCCCGGCCATTTTTGCCACGAGAGACTTTGGAAAACAAAACAAAGAATGCTCTCGAGTAGAAAAAGCAATGCCAGGCTGCAGAGACGAAAGCAGCATTTGCAAAGATTGTTGCCATTGGCTAATTGCAGGTGAAAGCGTCACTCCCCTCCCTTTTTTTTACAATCAATTTCAAATCTCGTGAGTGATGAAGATTTCTTCAACAAGGAATATTACAAGCATGTGAGATTTTATAAGACCACGCGAGTCCCATTAAGAAGACGGCCGCCGCATTAAATGACGATGATTTGTGGTTGGGATCAGGATTTTCAATTTTTTCCGACTCAAATAGCCTATTTCTAGATACGTATTGTCAGGCCAGTGAGTTACTCACAATTCAACCAGATATAAGAAGGTCTTGAACTATATTTTGGCAAACGCAATGGCAAACCATTTCTTTTCTTTACCACAGGTGGTAAAGCTTATTCTGAATGGGAGATTGATGGCATTGGGTTTGCCACATTCATTTGGTTGGCGGTATTTGGCTCGTGCTTCTTAGAAGATGATGATGATGGTGGTGTTGATGATGATCATGATCATCATCATGATACTATTCTTTTTATATCAGCGTGCCACTCAGGTTCGCTCAACATCCAGTTTGCCGCGTCTCTTGGTCAATTCCCACTGCGGGCTGAAAAATTCGATCGCTTCTGGCTGGAATTATTTTGGAACTTGTGGAAATGTTTAGCACAACAAGGCAGGAACTGAAGCAAATCCCCTAATCTAGTTTTGCAACTTGGTTCCTGGCTAATTGTGATTGCATGTTATTGTGTAGTATTTGCGATGTTTTAACCGAATTCAAAGGCCAGAATTTTGTGTCAGCTCTTCTGGGCTCTTGGAGTTCCAAACGAGATGGAGAATAGTCAAACCCCCCAATATGGGAACCCAAAACGAGCAGATCCACATCAAGTTTTTGGGCTGTCTATTCGGAAGGGATTGCAAGAACACTAAATCCATGGTTTCCAGGGCATGAACTGCTGCCAAGGCTCAGGAGGCCATGCCCTGCCAGCCTTTCAACAGGTGCCGTTGCATACCGCCGTGCCATAGTTGGGGGGTTAATATATTCCTGTTTGGTAAACCGGTAAACCCCATAAACCATCCCAGTAACGCGCCATTTGCTACACCCATGTACACCCCAACCACTGGGATAAGCCTAGGGCCATGGTTTCTGGTTTCTGAATGGTGCCTTTGCATGGCCCTGCTACTTTATCAAAAGGCATGGGCTAAAATGTGGAACCCATTCACTGATGTTTGTCAGTTGACAGTGGCGATACACTGTTAAGAGACCCAACGAATCCCAATGATAAGGTCAATATAGGTCAATGGTTGTTAAACAATTGGGATTACAGATAGGTGTCAATTGACTATATATAATTATATAATATATATATATAATCATATGTATATATATATATCATATCTTTATTCCATGGGATGAATGGTAGAGTTTCCACAGCGCAATTTTCATAAAAATCCCTTGTCCAGGCCGAAGTCCTGGACTCCGACGAGCAGCTTGGAAGCCATGGAAATCATGGCCCTAATCGAAATAGACGGTCTATACCTATGAAAAATGGAGATTTTCCATGGCAAACTGTTATCATAGAATTGGATGATGGGAAAATTTACAGGAAAGCCCTATATTTGGTGGTAAAAACCATGGTTTCCTGTAAATTTTCCCTTAAATCAATCCAATGATGTTAGTCACAACCAGAGGGTCTGGTTGGTGGTGACTGGAACCATGGATTTTTATGGATTTTTTATTTTCCCCAATAGGAACTGGATGATGATCCAATCTGACTAATATTTTTCAGAGGGGTTGAAACCACCAACCAGTAGTAGCTATAACCATGTGCCATTTTCAACAGGTGAGGGTGAAACATATCATGTTATACGATTTATAACTCTAGTAAAATGTGTGTTTTACGTGTGTATTCTCCCGTTTTTTTTGAGGTATTTTCGCGTGGTGATTCGGGTGCGTCCACCCTTGGATCGCGAGTTGGCATCGCCTGTGTGGCAGCATGTGGTGTGCCTTGGTCAATCGGGGAGTTTGTAGATGATTTCCCGATTAAAAGATATTAAAACCCCCATAAAAATAGAGGATTTCCCGTGGCCACATTTGATTACCAGAGGGTTAACTCCTCTTTTTGTTGGTAATCATGGGAATAATATGTATATATATAAATACTGACCAGCTACAAACCTCGTTTTTGTTGCGAGGTATTTTTCGGATAAATTGGCCATGAATCAATCCTCAAGGTTGTCTCCACCAAACTCTGGTTTCGAGACGAGTTCCCACTTACCCTCTGGTAAGCTAACATGGCCATGCAAGATCTCCATTTTCAACAGGTAAATCATCATAATCATCTATACAAGTACCATTTCCCAAAGTTATATTAGTTTACTAGAGTGTGCACCTCCTTTTTACAGTGCTTAATCGTGTTCTATGTGAACTGGCTTGATGGTCCACCGCATGTCTGATTCACAAATGCATTTTTTCCTGATATGCAAATACCTATAGACACTCCGTTGACCAATGGAATTGGTATTTGACCCACCATGTCTATGATCCGTTTACACATTTTTGTGGGTAATTGCTTGGAGTTTCTTGGTATATCTCATTGTATCCAAATATATCCAAATATGTGCTGGTTAAATCCCGGTTTTGCTTGGTTAAATCCTCATTACTTCCCATATAAAATGCCCGTGCCAGCCATGTTGCAATCTGTTTTGACCAGAGGTCCGTGCCCGGATCTACACAGAGACTTGGCGTTGTGGTTTGGACGGGCCCGCCTTTCCCATCGAAGGTTAGATTCCAACGTGGAAAAACCATGGGTTTCCCTTAGAAAATGATCTCCAAATGGGTGGGTTGTCCACTTTGAACATCAATTTTTTAGCCAGATCTATATATTGATATGAAATTGCGGGAGGGTATATCCTTGGGGTAACCTGGGGTGGCTACATTTAGTACTAAAAGGTGCTTTACTTTTTCGCTACGCTGTAGATGGGGAATGAAGGGGATATACAGTGACCGGCTAGTGTTTTTAATCAGGGTATGCAAGATTGGCCAAGTATCCCCGAAGTACAAGTACTTATTTTATCAACACAAGTCTATCATGGGATACAAAACTGGCATCCTGTTTTCCAGAGAAGCGGAAGCCTTTGAAAGAGAAAACATGTGGAAGAATGTCAAACAATGTCAAACGCAAATACCAAGGCTGTACTCCATGCTTCCCCTTTTTATGAAGCAGGCTGTGTATTTTCAGGGCTTTTCCGGAGGCCACCTCCATGGCCTCGTCCCATTTCTCCCATGGATCCCCTTAGGATTTGTTTGTACGAGACGGTGCCGGAGATGAACGCCGCGGATCGCGCCAGCGGCACGAGGAACACAGTGGTCAACACGCACAGTTTCTCGTTCGACCACGTGCATCTTGGAGTGACCGTTTTTTCGGCTGGTGAATCCCAAGTCGTGATGGGTTATGATGGGTTGTTTTGAAAGGGGTGCAACATTGAGCTTCAAACAGTTCTGAATCACTTTCACGTATACTTTCACCACAATGGGAGGATCTGGTTAACTACAATGGGAGGACATCCAGGCATTTGTCATTTGAGCTGTTAGTCCGTTGCTTGTGTTTACCGTAAGAGTTTATGTAAGGAGTCAGGGGGAAGTTCCCACCAGCCACGAAAGCAATAACTTTCTTCCATCAGGGTTACTGTTAGAGTGGGACAAGGGCCAGTTTTTGTCACTTGTGGGATCATGTGGGATCTGCAAAGTTACTGGTTTATTGATGGATACTGGAAACTTTTGAGAAGAGATATGTTGGACGCTCACATACTCTCACGATATATCAGGATCGTTTTTGAACATGTTGCTGTTTTCGCCCCCCCAGGACCTCGATCCTGAGATCGCACCGTCGAGTCGAGGTATGATCAAAACGCCTCGCAGCCAACCGTCTACGAGAGCACTGCACGCACATCCGCACCTCAGCCTGTGAGCTCCGGTGAGGGAGCCGTGATCTGAACCATGGTTATCATGTTGTACAGTATCCATATTCCACTAGATTCACTAGATTCACTAGATTCAATATTCCAAGGGAAGCCAGGTGGAGCTACAAATAATGAGGGATTTCCATGGATTTCCTATGATTTCCTCAAAAGCACTTCTTTGGATTTTCGTTCTTGGTGCGCAATTCTTGACTCAACTCTGTTTTTTTTAATGATCAAACAGCGAAGGGATCAAATACCAAAGGCTTCTTTAACCAATGATTCTTGCAATCGTGGTGGGATCAAGAGTCCATGCCTTTTTTAACTGTTTTCGCAACCCCAAAAAATGGTAGAAATTGTTCATTTTACCAGTTGTTTACATGAGTTTACCACATTCCATAAGAGTTGCGAGTTTCCATATGTGTCCATATCTTGGATCAACGCCGTGTCCCCGGGTGTGAGGTGATGTCGGCCCTGGAGGGCTACAATGCCACCATCGTGGCCTACGGCCCTACGAGTACAGGTAAGACGTACACCATGGAAGGCGGTCTCAAGGCCATGATGGAGGCGGGACATCTCAGATGGGGAAAATCCACTAGAGAAACGTGTGGTTTTTTAGTGCCAACATAGGGGTATACCATGGTATACTCAGATGTTCCCTTGAAGCAGTTCTTGGAAAATCACAATGAAAAAAGAGCAACATGTGAGTACTGTTAATATAAGTATTCCTAGGCTGGGAGATAAGGAGCAATGTTTACGTACATTCTTATGGATATCAGTTCTTTATGATATTTTATGATCATCAATTCTGCTCACCATTCTGCAAGTGTTCCGAGTGTCATCGCAGTTGTGAGGATTCTCGCGGCATCATTCCACGCTCCATGGAGGACCCTTTTTTGATGCTGCTGGTTTCAGCCGGAATTTTCCATCATTGCCATTGGATGCTGCTGGTTTCAGAAACCATATGAATGCCATTAATTAATGTTTATTTTACATCTGATGGTTGCTACCTCTTATGGTTTCTGATGGTTTAATGATGTTTAATGTTGGAGTGGTCCATATTGAGGCCTGTTAGGATTCAATCCCATCCTCACGTCCCATTTTGGGTGCTCGGTTTGACTTCCAATGGTCTGAACATGTCTGAACTTCGAGGCTTTCTGTGGCTTTTGGGTTTTGAATGTTGAAAATTGATTAAAATCATGGATATATATATATATATGGATATAATGGTTAAATCACACCGTTCTTGATGCTTAAAATCCCATTTTTATGGTTGAAATTAGATGTTCCATGGATAAATCCATGGGTTTCTTATGGATTTTCCTATGGATGTCCTATCTCCAGATCGAGTCGCCCGAGGAGATCTTTGAGCACATTCGAGGCGCTCGGAATGAAGCGGCGACCTTCCAGGCGACATTTTGTTGTTGCGGTTCCTACCGGCAACCTTTAGAGGGATAAATGGAGGTATCTATATCTATATCATTATACAGTACATATATATATATACATATAGATATATATATATATATATGTATGTATATATATATATATAAACACATTTATATTTATTTTTATTTATAGATACATTATAGTATCTACATATATATAGTGATAGATATCTAGTGTGTATTTTGGAGCGCTCTGGAGCTTCAGCTGCTTGATCTACTTGACTGCTTTGCGGATATCATTATAGAGTCATACAAGATCCAATATAGATCAATACATCAAACTATGCGCGAACGGCGAACACCATTTTTTGGGGTGGCCAAAGCAGTACAGAAAGAAACAAGACCTGCCTAGCTGCTTGCGAAGTTCAGGTGTTTAGATTCCAAAATGTTTGGTGGATGTATATTGTCAGCAAGCATTTCATGATGAAAGACAGGTCCTTGAAGCTTGATGCGCTCTTGGCCGACAATCCACCATCGTTTACCATTGATTTTGCATTTTCTTTGCTGGGCTTTAGGTGGGCTGATTCATGCGGAAGCCAGCAGGTTCGCGCGTCATATCTCCAGATCTACAACGAGGTGATTTCGGATTTGCTGAAGCCGGACCGATCGCACCTAATGATCCGCCGCTGGGCAGGTGTCATCAAACATGTTGGTTTTTGGAACCCCCCTATAAATGGAGGTTCTAATGGGAATATTATTATGGAATATGATCTACAAATGATGGATTTTCCATTGCCGTGTTTGATTACCGGAGGATACATGGATGGGTGCAATCAATAATCGTTCCAAGCAGCATGGCTGACACATTCCCTAGTTCAGATGGCGGTACCTCCTCTGGCATCTTATTTTGGCCATTTGTGCATCCTATGGCCAACCCCCAGTTGCCATACATGGGTCCATCATCTTCCAAGCCATTCCTCTTCTCATCTGCGGAAAAGCGGATGGTTCAATCTGTCAACGTTCAGATGTGGCTAAACCTAGCATGAATGCATTTTTGCCGGGCGGGAAACCAAACATGTTCCACATGTTTTTGTATGTTTTCCACAGAAACCACACATTTTCCACGAAGTTCCCCCAGGGTACCAATTCTGTTGGTCCATGGGGTAGCCGCATCATGACAGACATATTTGGGGCCCAGGTGAAGACAAACGCCGTGGAGTCTTTGTGGAGGGCCTCTCAGAATGGTTGTGCCGAAGCGCTGACGAGGCGCCTTTTTTGGCCAGAATGCAACATGGTGTTTCATGGGCTATATATATGTATGTATGTATTATTTGTATCATCAGCACAACACAGATCATACATCATGGACCATAACTATATGACTATGGAGTGAGCTTTGATGACCGCCCCACCCCACCAAACACCCAAAAACAGAGTTGCGATTGGTGAGCCATCGCTGAAGGACTAGTTCATCCAGGTTGTACGCAAAAGCGAACCCAGACCATGAACAACCATGGGATACATCATTTAAAGCCGAGATATTTTTTCCCCTCTGTTTTCGTGCCTTCCAGGCTCATGTCTCATGTACTAAGCGCACATCTAATTTGAACATGCACACTCGCTCGCAGCAGCCAAAGATTGAGTAATCACGATGGAATTTGACATAGGAACCAATCGGAACACCATTGTATGAGTTAAGAAAAAGCATATGAGTTTTTAACTGCTAAATATTTTACAACACTAGTAACATTAGTAGCAAAAAAGAAGCAACCATCAACCTTTGGGAGTTGCGAGTTGCTTAGATGGTCCCTTGGGAGTCAAGTGTCGTTAGGGAGTTATAAGTTGCTAAATGATGGATTGTCACCCAGTTACTATACTTATAACATGTTAATTATAACTATTTATGGTCAGTTTTATTTACAGAACTAGTATGAACTAGTTATACTAACCGCTTTATAGCCAGTGGATGCCAGTGGTTTATACTAGCCAGTGGTATCTTATACTAACCACAGTTTTCGTTGATTTATGTTGATTTATATCCAGTGGCTAATAGAACTAGTTTTACTAACGTATACTAGCCACAGTTATGATCGATTCTCCATGGATCATCTCAATGGGAATTTCAGGATCCTAAAATGGAGGTACTGTACCATATAAGGCCTATTTTTTAGGCCTTAATTTCAGGGGATATCCCCACAAAATATGGCCTTATATGGTACTAACGTACCTTCATTTTAGGATCCTGAAATTCCCATGGATCATCATAACTTCCCCAATCCCATGGCCCATCACCTGGTGCAGGTGCAGACCTTGATGGAACATGGTTCCACGGCCCGTGCCACCGCGCAGACGGGCCACAACGACGCTTGGTTGCGCAGTGGCGATAACGGAGATATAACGTGATATACCCTCTGGTTATGTCAAAATAGCTATTGAAAATGGCCATTTATAGTGGATTTTCCCATGAAAAATGGGGATTTTCCATAGTTATGTTAGTTTACCAGAGGGTAGCCAAGTATGTTGGAGTCTTGGGTGTGTTTGAACATAGATATATACCGTGTAAATATGTATAAATGCCGTATAAACATAGCCATTCAATGGCAAGACTGATGATAAACCATCGAATTTTTGGGGTGACCCTATTTTCAGTGAAACCCGTGTGGGTGCCATTGGGTGTAAAGCAACCCAGAGAAATACATATTGATGAATTTGGTGAACTCGAATCGAAAATAGTTTGATATTAATTATCCGAAATAGTGATTCACAGTTGTAATTATTATAAATATATATATATACGTAATGTGCTTCATTGTTTTTTAGACTGTATGGCCTTTCATGTATATCCAACTCTGGATGACTCAGTTTAGGTTTGCGTTGTTCTTTGAACATGAAAGCAGAAACAAACTCACCATGCGCACATAAAACCATGATCAACCTCGAGAGCTGTATGACTTGATTGGGAAATGGCCATGTTTGGGATTCATCTTGAATTTGAATGAACTTTCGGAATGTATTGATATGTTGTCTATGCCTATGTTATCTATGAATATCTATGAGCCATGCCATAAGATTTTGACATAATAACAGGACTCATGGATTTACCAACTGTGGCGTGTGAATTGCGGAATCGATTCGACGGTACTGTAAAGTTCCAGACCAGGGTGAAAATCATGGTTCTTTTAAAGTGCCCTGTGTTCTTAGAGAAGGAAGGGGACGGAAAGGATGTCTCCATGCACAGCCCTGCGGGATGGAAATCATCATCTTTCTGCTGTACTGGGTTGGTTTATGAAGGGAGGAGCTAGTGAATCTGTAGAAAGATATGTTTTACAGCGACACTTACCATTTCTTCAAAGTATCGATAGGGCATCCTTAAACCAATTTCTGGTAAACCCGGTGTTACCTTTCCCAGTCTCGAGTGCTTTTGCTTTGCCTTCAGGATACCTCAAGTCGATCTCATGCAGTGTTTATCATTGCATCTTAGCTGAAAGAGCTCACCAGAGCAACAAAGCATTGCCAACTTTGAACAGGGTTTCTTGGAATTTCCATGAATTTCCTATTTCAGGGGTCAAACGTTGGTTTTTTGTGTACTTGTTCGTGAGTTTTTTCTGGAAAAGGTCATGTTGTGTCATGTTGATGTTCACTGGAAATGTAGGGAAGCCAAGCCCTGCTGGAATCACCAATGAGTGGGCCAAAGTCTAGAGCTATTGTCCCAGATGGTTTTGTTCTAAACTGGGGAGATGTAGACATTTATTGAAGAGCATTAATTTCTGTGTTTTTATGTGTGGCTTAACATGCCAAAGTAGCTAAGTATATACCATATAATATTGTATAACTTATACAACCAATGCAAACATACAAACTGAAAGGTTATGTTCAAATCGAAGGTCAAACCACCCAACTGGGGATACATCACTGTACTTACTACACCCCCTCTTTTTTTGGTGTGTGCAGTCCCCATGTTTAACTCAATTCAAGGTTCAACCCAATGTTTGCTGCAACCTTGGATGTTCCATGAGCCAGCTAATTGTTCCATGAGCCACTGGAATCATTTTTAGATTCATCTTCATCCCACGTTTATCCCATTTTCCCATTTTTTCCAATTTTTTTCCCATTTTCCCATTTTTTCCAATTTTTATGCCATTTTTATGCCATGTTTCTGCCATGTTCTCCCGTTGTGCGGGCCGTGCCGTTTTTCAGGTCGTGGAGCGCCACTCCGGCAGTCAGGGGCGGCAGAGTCTCACAGGGCGCCTGAACCTGGTGGACCTTGCCGGCTCCGAGCGGCCAAGGCTTACAGGCGCCGAGCGGACGCCTGGGATGGGATGGGATGGTTTGGAAGGCACCAAAGATAGCCATGGGAAAACCATAGGAAAACCATGGGAAAACCATGGGAAAACCATGGGAAAACCATGGGAAAACCATAGGAAAACCATAGGAAAATGGTGGTTTAATGGGATTTTCCATGGGATTTTCCATGGGATTTAATGGGATGGGAACCCAACCTGGTTATGACTAACATAGCCATGGTATAGATGGCCCTAATCGAAATAGATGGTTTACCGAACTTAAAAATGGGTGGATTTTCCATGGCGAACTGTTAAATAACCAGAGGGTAATGTGTAACATAGATGTGGATGATTGGAGGATCAGAGATTTCGATGATGTTTGGACATGTCTTGCCTATATTTGCACGGTTTTTGATGGAATTGTTGGATTGATGTATGATACCAGGGACACGCATTGATGCCTATAGCTGTATGTCCAAAAATATTTTCATCCTCAATCCATGTTCAAGCATTCTGAACTGGATGAATCAATCAATGATTCTTTTATTGGGTGTTCAGTTCAGTTCATTCTCAACTGCACCACTTGGCTGGTAAAAAAAGTGGTACCGTCGTAGCATCTCGTCTCAAGGTGCGACCGGGCAACGCTTGGAGGAAACCAAGAAGATCAATCAGAGTCTGTCGGCTCTGGGCACCTTGGACGTCGGAGACCGCTGACCCCATTACTGGGTGATACCCCTTTGGATCCTTTGGGTGATTTACTATGGCTATATGGAAAATCACCACTATTTTGGGGAAATTATCTACAAATGGGCCATGGCTTGGATAGCTATGTTAGTTTATTGGAGGCTACTCCCACTATATCCCTAGCAGTTACCTTGCCTGAGAACCAAGGTAATGTGATTTCTGCCTTGACCGAACGAAGAGCAAGATCTCACGTACCCTATCGGGATTCCAAGTTGACCCGACTGCTGGAAGACTCCTTGGGAGGAAACTGCCGCACGACCATGATGGAACTTTAGCCGCAGGGACCTGGACCAGGTCATCCGGAGTCTTTTTTTTTGAAGCAGAAAAGCAACCCATTCCATGTTGTTACCTTATTTTGCCCATATTTGCCCAGTGTTTGCCATATTTGTCAGATGTTTTTTCCTATTTGCTCACCTTTTAGTTTCCATGTTTTTCATGTGGTTTTCCATTATCAATAGGTAAAACCATCTATTTCTATGGGCCATCTATACCATGGCTATGTTAAATAACCATGTGAAACACAGCTGTTCCCCCCCTCCATTTGGGTCGCGGCAACGCCGCTGAGGCCATGGTGAGCCCGGCTGCAGAGGCCTTCGCTGAGTCGCTGAGCACCTTGAAATTCGCGCAACGCGCCAAGGGCGTCGTCGTCACCCCACAGGTGGAGATGGAGCCGGAGTTCCCATGGCGTAAACAGCGGTGAAAGATGATGGAAACATGATGGAAACATGACGTTTAATGACGTTTATATAATGGTGTTTAATGGTGGTCAATGGTGGTCAATGGTGTTTATGTAACTACCAGTAGAGTAGTAGGTGCATCAATATCATGATCTATCATGATCTATCCCTATGTTCAAAAAGGCGAACCGGTTTCGCTTCTGAGATCCCTGATTATAACCTTGATTGATAAAGGTGTTTTAATAGTGGAAAATGGTGACTGGAGCAACAAGAATGCTAGCAACAAGAATGTCAGCATAACTGGATATTAAATTGACAACGACGGGAATTTCGATGCTATTAGGTGTGTTCCTTACTTAGTCCCAATTTTAGGGGATGCTAGGTTTATTGTCTATGAGCCGATTACAGCAGTGATGAAACATAGGGATTACAGCATCTTAATTGGAGATATCATGGGTATATACCCTCTGGTTATTTAACATAGCCATGGAAAATCACCATTATTAATAGGTAAACCATCTATAAATGGGCCATCTATACCATGGCTATGTTAAATAACCAGAGGGTAATACAACCAACATCAACCATTGGCTGGTCAGTTCAAGTTGTTCAGAGTTGAGACCAACAAGGGTTGTTTGATCTATTGCTGATGGTGATTGTTGGTGTTGTTGCTGGTGCAAAAGTTGCTACAATGTGTGTTTTCCCCGCATATGTTCAGTTGTTGGGACTGATGGTCATGACGGATTGAATGTGTTTTCACTATATGTTTATATTGAAATGCATTTGTTTAGGATGATAAATAATGATGGGGACTAATAACATCTAATAACCTAATTATATCGTCTTCTGGGATCTCATGTTTTTTCCTTGTATTGTCATTTATTATGGTACATTAAGTTTTATTGTATGATTACCGGGGATGATTCTTATTATTGAGATTTACCAATCATTGTAAGGATGATTATGAAACTAGTGACGATGGATATGGCCCATGGCATAAGAGCCAGTGAAGCTGTTTTGTTCGAACAAGAATCACCACTGAGAAAAATCATGGTTTATTGGTTTACCCTCTGGTAAACTAACATAGCTATTGAAAATGGCCATTTATAGTTGATTTTCCCATTAAAAATGGTGATGTTCCATAGTTATGTTAGTTTACCAGAGGTATTGGTTTAATCCATGGTATCCTAGTTTGTTTCCTGTGGGTGAAGCCATCTAAGTGGATCATCCAAGAGGGGGCAGATGGGCAGGGAATGTGGGTTTTGGGCTTTGCCAAATCTATGATGGAAGATGTGATGGCAATGGGGAACCTGCTGAAAGCATTAGATGATGAATGATGTGTAATGTGGGAAACTCAATAATAAACCTTCCATTTGGGTTGGTTGATAGCACCCATTGATGGTGATTTTAGGAAGGGATTATCACATTGGGTTTAGCACATTATCGGACTTTAGTTTGTTCGGATGCCTCTGTTGAATGTGCACTGCTGGAGCAAAACATACATATATAATGAAATTATAATCATTATAATGTGTTTATAGTACGATGTTATATACTATCATGATCTATCATGTAGAGATATCTATTGAGGATATCCAAGACATAACTGGGCTAAGATTCCTTGTGAACATGGCAGGTCAATGAGGATGTAGATCCCCGGATGATGGCGAACAGGCCTGGTGATGAAGCCATGGAAATCCCAGAGGTTTTCCGGTTTTCCCTCCGGTAAAGCAACCAACTGTAGCTGTTCCATGCTCCAGAAAACATACGTATGAAAACATTCCATAACTATCGCTGGAGGGTAGATGTTTTACTTTTAGACCATCTCAGAAATGATCGAATGTTCATTTCTGAGCTGCTTGTCTCTCAATATGATAGATCCCGGGCGCCCTGGGTGTTGGGGGTGCAATTTAGATTTTACATCAGTTGTTTGAGGTCATCGTTTTTCAAAAGTTACTAGTAAAGAAGGCAAACATCACATGTCAACCCAGCTCCTTCAGCTCTTGCTGATTGTTTCAAACAAGTTTCTTTCCATCCCCGTTCAGAAAAAGGGGGATCCCCCAAGTCACTTCTCTTCCAGCAATCCAAGGTCCCGGGATCCCGGGCAACGTTTGTCTACGTTCGAAGGTACTTTCTGTTCGAAGATGTCAATTTTGGTAGGTAAAATCCTCATGTTTATATATGTTTATCATGTTGGTGGGAAAGTGCCTCTCGTTTTTTTGGATGTTTGTTTGCCACAGGGCCCCCTTCGGTAAGCTCAGCTAACCTAATGAAAAATGATCAACCCAAGGTGTTCTGAAAAGAAGTCATGGCGGTTTATAATTCATAATGAAAGTATATTATATGTTAGTTCCCCGCCAGCAAATTCACATAGACATAGACTAGACCCTGAAAAATCGTCCACTTTCAGGAGCAGTAGTCTTCTAACCCCCAACTCATTAGATTCCCATTCTATTCCCATCACATTCTCCCATTATATCCCATTATATCCCTTATATGCAATTATATTCATATAATAATCATATCATAATCATAAAATCATCATATAATCATCATATGATCATCATATATATTGTCATATATTCTCATATGTTATCATATATATATATATATATATTCATCATATATATATATTGTCATATATTAACATATAATCACATATATATATATAATCATATATATTATCATATATACCCATATGTTATATCTTATGGTATCCCAGTATATCCCCGTTTGGGGTGGCCCGAAGGTACGAGGCGGAGATTCGTCGCCTGCGTAGCGAGTTGGCGGAGCAGGCTTCGGCGCGGAACGGCGCCAGGCGGGCAGATTTAAACGGTGGAAAACGGTGGTGTCTAAGACATCATTGGATTGGTTTAAGGGAAAAATTACAGGAAAACCCAATATTTAATGGGAAAATCTATGGTTTCCTGTAGATTTTCCCCTCAACCAATCCATTGAAGATAGCTTACTTGGTGGATCATCCTACTTAGTAAGTAGGTCATAACTTATAACCCCAGTTTTGTTAGTGGATTAAGCATTATTAATCTAAGTAAGTAGGTTATAAAAAGAGTTACAACCCCAGTTATAAGTGAATAAATACCCGACTTATCTCACTAACTGGCGATATCACCTTGTTAGTAAGTGGGATGAGCCACCAAGAATAGTAGCTGATTGGGGTTTTACATAGTCATGGGGGTACCCCATAGCTGGATGGTTTATAATGAAGAATCCGAAAAATGGATGATTACCTGGAGCTACTAAGTTCGCTGTGAGTTTCACAACCACAAAATGGGGATGTGGGGGTCAGGTTGTGGATCCATCGAAAAGGTGTGTATTTAAGATGAGCCGGGAAAACATGTGGATCTAAATAGCCAAAAGATGGGGCTTACAAACAAATTTTGGGTGTTGGCAGGGTGTTGGCCATGAAACACTAAATATTTTATATAAATATGATCTATATAACAGGACTTAACCCACGAAAATGGAGACTTTGTGCAAGAAGGGAGTGACATTTAACTATTTTTACTAGAGCAAAAATCGTATTTATGCAACAGACATTTGAGGATTAACTTGCAGACTTTGAGATTTTGCATGCAAAGGCAAGTGAATCATTTTGGAGCAAAAGATCAGCAACGATCTCATTGTCTTGTCACGGCTCCACCTAGTTGGTTGGTTGGTTGGTTGATTGGTTAACAGACGCAGATGGGACACACCCGGACAAGAGGCCACAAGTGTTTGTTATATGATGGGGCTTGGCGGCCCCTCGAATTGCACTGACTTTCCAGTAGAGCTCATCGAATTGCTTGGTTTGTCCCTAATTATTGGTGATGCTGGAAACAGACTATTTTGATCTATTTCGAGATCCAACCCCAACCAACATTCCAAGAGGGAATGCTAGAGAGGACACTAAAGGAATGAATACAACCAGAAATGACCAGAGAATTCTTGCCACAGCAATCACACGAAGTGTGGTCAGAGGAAGCACGAAACACACACATCTCAAACACTTTAAGAGCAGTAGATGACCAACGTCCAATATTCCAGCAATATCCAGCAATATCCAGCAATATCCAGCAATGGAGTTTCATCACATGGTGGTTTGGTGTTGAACCATGTTCACCCTCGAAGGGATCCTTTCATAATCCCCGTTGTCAGGACACCAGACGTAGCTTGGCTGCACCATCAGGGGACAAGGCATGGGCCATTGGCTTTGAGTTGCTCACCCTGTGCGGATGGGCCTACCTGAGGCGGGGCCAAAGATCGATGGTGAGGCACTTTATTCCCGCAGCCTGAGTGACTTTTCAGGTGGGACACGGAGGGACTGAAAACCAGGTGCTAATATGATGAAGTTCATGGAAAAACGAAGGACAATGATGGGGAATGGCCGAACATCATGATTAAACATATCAAACATGTGTTTCTCCTGGAGACCTTCAAAGCTCTCCATGAACAGATCCTTTTGGTTCAAAAGTGGTGTGTGAACAATCTACCACTCTGAGACAAGTCATACTGCATGCTCAATGGATCTGGCTTGGATCTTGCCGGCCCATGCAGCTGAAATGGGAGCCCCTTCACCACAAAACATGCCATCAGGGATTAGCTCTGCCCCAAAACAGGGCTAGATCAAACCTTAAATATGAACTTAATAAACAATCCCCAATATTGCCATAAATGGAGTGTTGCAAATCCCCAGATGCTAGTTGTTTTGCAGCCAGGGTAGAGCATCCCAGGTGGAAGAGCTGGAAGTTCCAAAATTCCCGTGGAAGAGGCCTGACATGACCTGACTTACTGTAGTGGATTCAACGATGCCATGCGAGCGTCTTGCGTCCTGTTCACATGTTCATCAAAGAGTTCAGGTTCTTGTGTTCGTTTATATATATATATTATGAATTGCCAAAGTAGGTGTAAACGACTTTCAGGCTGTATAGGCAATGTTGGGTACGTACGGTGTGTTGGTACGATGATATATGGTACGGTACGGTGGTACGGTACGGTGGTGAGGTGGTACGGTACGGTGGTGCAGTGTGTTGGTACGATGATATGATGGTACGGTACGGTGG
>Ga0126342_10010215_pt1 | contig 16795 bp, 17 predicted proteins | sample Cyp1metagenome_FD_92528 | JGI IMG/M metagenome (GOLD analysis project Ga0126342, IMG submission 92528) | Coral microbial communities from Lord Howe Island, Old Settlement Bay, Australia - Cyphastrea 1 metagenome | ecosystem: Host-associated > Invertebrates > Cnidaria > Coral ... | reverse complement strand
TCTAATCTATCTAATCTATCTAATCTATCTAATCTATCTAATCTATCTAATCTATCTAATCTATCTAATCTATCTAATCTATCTAATCTATCTAATCTATCCAATCTATCCATCCATCCATCCATCCATCCATCCATCCTGTACATCCATCCATCCATCCATCCATCCATCCATCTATCTACTGGTATCTATCTGTATGTAACAGATTAGCTCTCAAGCCATTCTTTGAACACAACCAACACAACCCAAAAAAACAACTCCAGGCTAAATTCCCTCCCAGTCACAACCACTTTAGGATCAAAAAACATCTAAACAAAAAAAACAGCAGCTGTCGCTCCTGTAGTTTCCACTTTAATCCCAGGCAGCTGGTTCAGTTTCAGCATCTTCACATCCCCGCTGGCGCGCCAGGCTCCAATTGCCCGCAGGAAGCCAGGCAGGAACCAGCGGCTGAGCTGAGATGGGTCGAACAAGACCTGGGACTGCTGGGACTGCTGAGGTCGCCCTGAGATTCGACAAGTTCGAAAGAAAGTTTGACCATTTGGGGAATCATTTATGAAGAAAAAACACGCAAAAAAGGCTGCATTGGGCTTAGCACGTTGATCAAAATGGCACTACTCTTACTGATTTGAGGATCTGCAATTCTAGCACACCCAAAACATTCAAGAAATAATCAGTTGATACCCTGCCTTGTGCTTTGCTTCTTTGGCATACTCAAAACCTGAGCAAGACCCGCACGATCAATGTCTACAAGGATTCCACGGCAAGAAGTGTCCGGTCTGAAATTCAGGAAAGAAACCTCTCTCTCGCAGTTCCCGTGCTTGTTTCAAATGCCAGGGTTCCGCTGGTTGCTGCCCTGCTGCTACGATCAGCTCGGGAATATCCTGAAAGCAGAGGTCACTACCACCGTGGGTTGAATCATAAAAGGTAATGGGGAAAAAACAACATGTTCTGGTTGATGCGGTTGATGCAAGCTACCATCACACTGGGATAATCTGAAGAATTGGAAGCCCCTTCCATTCCCAGTAAGACCTATCACCTCCCCAGGAAACTACCAGCCTTCGGAGCCAAGACCTCCTGGCCACTGGCGTCCAGCTCAACAAGGTATGGCACCCGCCCAGAGTCCTGCCAGTTGGGTGTTTTCCATTGTTTTTCCCAATGAAAATTGGAGGGTTCCCGGGTTCCCCTTCTTTCTTGATGAAAAATCACTGGGCCCATGTGAGCTACCCCAATTTTCATGGATGTTCTGAACATCTTTACTTTCTATGCACGTTCAGAATATCCTAAAGATAGAAAATCTTGCCCAACATCGATCCAGATTTTTGGGGTCCTTGCAGATTTTCCTGCTGAAACATCTGAAAAAAAGACATGGTTTGAGTAACGCAATATCCCCAGTGCCGGGGCCTTGTCGCCATCGAAATCCAGTTGAACCACTGTGCCTGAATTTGAAAGATTTGTCAAAAGAAACTCTCCAGCATATCATCCGCCACTATACCAACAACAAATGTGCAAAGAAAAAAGACTGATGTCATAGGATTTTGAAGACTTGAATTGCACTTCTATGGAATTTTGGAAGCTATCTTTGCATGAACCCAATCGCTGGCAGTTGACCTTCAAGCCATCCGTGCGCCGTGAAACACGCAACACGGTCTCCAAGGTTGAATCGCTTCGAATCTGCCGCCATGGATGACCCAGTCACCAACGGCAGCCATGCAAAAATGGCCTAATCAATGCTTGACAATGCAGAAAAGTAGCTAAAAAACATGATCATAGCGGTTGAGAACAATTGCCGGTTGGATAGTGAGTGTGAGTTCTTGGAGATCTGTTGATGAATTCTATTCCTTACGTACTGGCATCGTTCATATTCCATCGGTAAACCTAACCTTTCTCTGCTTCCTTGTGCCAAATATCTTGCCTCGAACAGTCGTCCTAGAAGCTTAAGAAAGAAAGCTAGCAGGCAGAGCCATGGGCCATGAGTGAATTGGCTACACATGGCTGGAGACAAGGTGAATATCATCTGAAGCAACATTCTAATTTTTCCATGAAGAAATATAAGTACCTGAGCTAACCGTGAATTACAGCCATCAACAGTGAGTACCCTCCGGTGTCATCAAACATGGCGTGCGCCGGGTTGGATTTCCCAGCTTGCTATGTTTGACACCGTTGCAGGTAATTCCCATTAAATCAAAAAAAAACATTAAATCATTATTAATGGGAATTGATCACTATATAACACTATTAATAATAGGGAACATTAAATCCATGGAATTAATAATAAGGATCAATAGGGATTAACTAAGTTCCCTATTGATTGTTTAAAAATCCCATGGTGTCCAAATCTGGCCACCAGAACTCCTCACTGGTGGGGTCGATCACGAACTTGCCGAAGCGGGGATAGCGTGGTGGCTGTGGCAGGGCCTATGGCCAAGGCGGAATCCATGGCCAAGAACTGGTTGGGTGCATTTGGGTGTCTCTGAAAATAGGGAGAGACCTCCAAATCACTAATTCAGCGGTTTTTTTTAAAAAATCTTTCTTATACATCTTATGCCTGGTTGATTTTGGAAGTACGTACCCTATTTTCCGACCGATTTGGGAGCAGAGATTTTCGGTTCTCATTTTATTTGCGTTCTACTTTCGCTTAGACATCGACTGGAGGGCCGAAATTGCTTGCTTAGTCCGCTGACTGAGGCCCTGACCACACAGATCTCGCCAATTCCAGCCTCAGCTGCCAGTTCTCCTTCTACCATGGGCCTACCTTCACCATCCTTCACCCCCCCCCCCGGGCTTCCCAAGCAGACTTCAGAACTTCTGCCTTTCGCGCAAAAGCTTCCTGGCATTGCTTCAATGCCTCAGACGATGCCGAAGGCGCTGTGGTTCCAAGGGTTCCAAGGCTCGGTCTGAAAAAACAGGACCCATCCCATGGAAGGGAGCCCCCCGCCTTCTTCAACTCCTCATCGCTGTTGTAGAAGAGCGTCCGGTCCTCTTTGGAGAATATGGTTTGCATCAATGCATCCACACATAGAATGAAACTATTTCAATGTTGCCAGAAAAATTTCATCCACATTTTAAGGTTGCTGACATTTTCCCCGACTAAGCCACTGATCTTGGGGGGTACAGTACCATATATATATATACAGTACACATCATATATCATCATATATCATGTTATCAGATATTATCTCCCGATTCTGCTTAACGTCTTCAAACCTTGCCCAGTCCGTGACGGAGGCGAAGGCATCGCGCCCCACCAGGATGTGGAGAAAGTTCAGCGGAACGGTTCCCTGAAATTCTCCTGGCCGAAAATTTGGACCAAAGCCGGGTGTCCCGGAAATTCTCCAAGATCTGATGGTGAAGAAATGGATCTTGGACGTGTCTGAAAGCTTTGGCCAATTCAACACCCAGTGGAAAACTTCAGCAAAGAATGGATCTCGTCCATAGACCGTTCAAGAATCATCCAGCTAGGTGATGCGGTTTGAATGCCGATCCTTTCAACCGAAAACATATGTGAACGAGTAGCTATCTAACATTGATCAACAATTCTATATATTAGAATGTGTCCAAAAATTGTGGTGTGTCTACCCGCCAAGTGGCAGTTTTTACATGGAATTTACGAGGTATAATTACCCTATTAAAACATATTAAAACCACGATTGTCCATAATTACCCTATAATCACCAGACAACCGTCACCACAAAGGGCCGGGCCTTGGAGCTTCACCAAGGGACCTGCCGTACCGCTGAGCCATGGAGGTTTTGGACATGGTTTCGTTGGGAAAATCATCCACTTAAAAATGAATATAAATGGTTTGTAGCTGGGAAAATCATTGAACTAAATTTACTGAATGGATCTCAATCTCGAAAACCCTAGGTTCACGGAAAGGACATCCACAAATTTGGGAAGGTCCCATCGCTTACCACACGTTTGTACAATAATGATATATTGTAAACTTGGGGGGTATCGCTTGCAGGAAACTGCTACATTTATATACATATATATAATTCACAGAAATCAACGTCCAATTTGGGTATCGCTAATGTGGATATTAGAGAAATACAACGACATAACCTTGAAAAGGGGTATCGCTAATTTGGGAAGGTCCCATCGCTTACCGTGTGTTTTTAACAATTTCCATCAATTTCCATAAACCAATGTCCGTCCAATACATATTTAGTATTCCCGGGGATTTTGCGGCGGCTCAAATGGGGGGGATGTCCATTGCGATGTTTGATGATCGGAGGGTAGCATGGAAACGATCATTAAAAACCACTTTCGGCAATTGGCAAGGTCTTCAAGGTTCCTCGGAAAAACTTAATTACCCCCAAATCCCGTCATGTTCCCCGATTGCCATTGCTTTTTTTGGGTACCGTACCCCTATTTTCATCCAATAGCTCCATTAAAAAAAAACACATTAAAACCTCTTGTTCTCAACTCCATAAAAGGCTATGAACCCAAGATATTCCAAGATATTATAGCTACATGTCCCCATTGAAAACCAGCCTGTCCGCCCCCAGCTGAAGTCATGCTGAAGCCGCACCTAGCACCGCTTGGTCCAGGACGCTGTCCAGTTGCTGCACCGAAGGTATGACGATGATTTGACCGTGGCGGTTATGTTCCTGACCCGAGGCTTGGCAAATGTGCCATGGAAAAGTGAGTTACGTGGCTCTTTTTGGTATGTAACCAACAATCATGGGGATATTCCATTGAATTTTGTTGAAAACAAGTTCCATAGGATTTAACCAACATGTTTTTTTAATGAGGTAATATAACCAACAATAGTAGGGGGTAAGATAGTACATAACGGCGACAATAGTTGGTATGTGCCATGTTTATGGGAATTCACCAACAATAGGGGCATATTCAATGGGATATATCATGGGATATTATCATTCAAAAAAACAAAAAAAAACAAGATTATATTAATATGGGATGTGGTCATCCCATCATCATGCATGGGATTCTGCAGAGATTCCTCACTATAGGTAGATATATTTGTTTGGTTTGATGACTATGCCTCGAATATGGGTTACATAATATATATATATATATATATTATGTTATGTATATTTATTATATATAATTGTATTATATTATATATATATGGGTGTATAATCCAGAAAGCTCAGTCATGATTCGACAGGGAGTAGATAAAGAGGTAAAGTGACCAATTTCCCGTGCCTATGTTGGGTCGGAGCCATCCTGCTTGAAAGGGCTGTCTTGTGGAAACACCATCGTTCTTGTCCAGGATCCGTAACACCGCACCCAGTATCCGAACTGCCTATATCAACTGCTGGCGCCTCCTGCTTCTTGTCCACTGGGAAGTACTGCGTCCACAACGCTGATGTGCTGACGGGTGCCTTTGCCTGTGCAGCTGTTGCGGGCTTTGGGAACTGAACTGAAGATATTGGGGCTCTTGGAAACCTTCAATGGTAAATCTCGAAGAGAAAATTGTCAATTCGTCCTTCGTTTGGGGAATGCTCAACTCTTACCCACCCAGACCTCTCGCACAATCTCAACAAGCACGGTGGCAACTGGCAACTGGCACAGCTAAGACTTAGAAACATGAGTGGCCCTAAAGGAAAGGATAGTGGGTGTCCATGTGCACCACCATGCCCCCACATGCCTCCAGCATTTCCAGTTTGCGAATTCCTCAGCGCTGAAGGTCTCGAGACTTTGTGGAAAAGGATGGACGATATGATATGCAATGGGAGTGTCCAGAAATTCGAGATTACAGATTGGTCTCTTAACAAAAAGAACACATCAAATGAAGGAGTTGAAGACCGTTCGATTTTTTGTACAAGCTCCTAGAAGTGCCTCTAAAGGCCAGCATACGCTTGTCCTTTACAAGAAGCAGGCTACAAGTTCTGTGTCTCAGGTGGTCTCTGGGCTGCCCGAACGGCTGGGAGCAGCCATCCAGTAGAGGTATGCGTGCATGGCCCTCTTCTGGATCCTGAGCTCAGCAGTAAAGGTGGTACCCTCTGGTAATTTAACATAGCTATTGAAAATGGCCATTTATAGTGGATTTTCCCATTAAAAATAGTGATTTTCCATAGTTATGTTAAATTACCAGAGGGTAAACGAATCCTCACCTTGTCGGCCTTGTCGTGGCTGTTTCTGAGTGACTGAATGTCCACAGTTGAAGACTGCCCAACCAAAGCTCCAAATATGTGTTCATCATGGTCATCATCATGGTCATGGTCATCATCATCATCATCATCATCATCATCATCATCCTCGTCCTCCTCATCATCATCATCATCATCATCATCATCATCATCATCCTCATCGTCACCGGTTCTGTCATGCTAGGTCCCTGGCATGGCATTGGAATCATTGAGGGCCTCCACCAACAACTCCACTTCCTTGGAGAAACTCAGCCCACAACTACCGTCGCCTGTGGCTTCACTTCCCAGTAAAAAATGCTGTGCCGCCCAGTCGCCAAACTGCCGTCCATGGTCCCGGGAAGCTCCTTCCCAGTGGATCGGGCTGTTTGGATCCCAACGAAACTGGTGAAACTCGGGATCCAACCCTCCCAGCAACGTCTTTGTCTCCTGGGAGGTTGCGAAATCCAGGGTCTTCTCATCCAACTTTTCCAACTGCTCTCGGAATGCCTTCACCTTGGAGTAGCAGCCATCATGCTAACCATCATCAACCCTGTCATAAACATTCATAAACCATCATAAACCTAGCATGACTATGGTTGGGATCCCATCAATGGTGATGACTTGGGGATGGCCACCATGGCCATCATGGCCACCATGGCCCAGCATGGCCCACCCCTGAGTTCCTGCACCCGCTCTTCGAAGGACTCCTGGGGCACCACATCCAGTAGCTGTTGCCTTTGCTGGATGTCCCCAGCTGATTTTTTCCCATTTCTTGGGCAGACGTCAATTGATATGCAAAACATGACTCACTTGGTTTGAGGATGTTTGGTAGAATTGCATTTTTCCATGGATGTTGGGAGTAAAATCCCGACTTTTCTAGGATTTTGAGGAAAAATCCAGATTTTCTCAGATCTTTGCCGCGACCCTTGGGCTCCCAAACGCCAGGTAGCGCACATTGCCATAGTCGCCGGCGGCACCAGAGTTGCTTGGCAACTGCGAGAGTTCCATAATCTTCGCTTGGACCTGCGGGACGGGCTGAGCCCGGACTCGTTGAAGACAGTTCTATAGTGAATAATAGTTGTCATAATAGTTATAATAACGGTTATCATAATAGTGAATAAAATCCTCATATTCATAGTTGCGAGTCATAATGGTTCATAATGGTTCATAATGGTTCGTAATGGTTCGTAATAGTTAATGGTAATAACAGCTAATAACAGCGAATAATGGTTAATAAATAGTTAATAATAGTGAATATTAGTTCATAACAGCTAATAATTATTAGTAGCTGATAATGGTTAATAAAAGTTAATAGTAGTCAATAGGAAGTCAATAATAGTTTCAAAAAGTTGAAAAACAGCTGATATTACTAAGAGTTGCTAATAGACATCTAAAAGTAATTCTCACTAGACATAATGGGTTTTTGAAGGATAGCTATAACTAGGACAACCATCGTAATGGATATCAAAACAATAATTATCATTGAAGTTATGGATAATGTTTAGTTGTATAGCCATAATTCTGGTACAATGATATTAAAAATCAGGATAGCTTGATAACCGTGATAACTATCCATTATTTCCTTACATCTAAATAGCCGCAATAGCTTTTGTTCCTTAACCATGGTTATGCTTGAAATGGTTGATGATGGTTGTAATGGATCGTTGATGATGGATCATGAAGGCTGAATTAAATTTGGTCTTAACTTGGATCTTAGACCTATGGATAATCATAAATTAACCCAGTCAATACTGGATCATGAATGGTAATGATAATAGATATAAAAGAAAAGATAGTGAGATTATGGTAATTGTTAATTATTGTTATCTGACAATTGTCACATTGAATTGTGGATAATAATGCATATAATTATATATGACAACGAATAATAGGTAAGAATGGATATTAAATTAAATTCAGGTGTTGATGTTAAAGACTTGAAATGGATAGGATAGCTTTGATCCTTGAACGCTTGGCTGCTTTAATTTCTAAACTTCAAATGGTTGGTTGGTTCAAAGTTTAATGCTTACTGTACCGTGACCGATGACCTGTGCACAACATAAAGGGGGTTGTCGCTGTCTGGATTTTAGGGATGGTCCTGCGGTACGTCTGGTTCTAGCTGGCTGGAAAATTCTCCACGTCATTCGAAAACCTTCCCAATCCACAAGGGGGATTCTACAAGGCAAGCTTTGATGCAGGACCCATGGTTCGTGAGCATCCAGATGGTGGAACCAGAAACTCTGATGTTGTCCCCTCGAAACCCATTCTGGAATGCAACGCGTTTCACTATTTGATGGCGTTTTTCTATCGCTTAGAATAGATTCATATGACTCCGATGACCCAGAAATAACTCAGAAATGTCACAAAATCAAATGGGGGAGATCAGTGGCAATCACAACCAACAAAAGAAAAAAACATCATGGCTCATAGAGGTTCATAGGACTCACAATATCGCAGACTGCTAAACCCAATGATAGTTAAACCCTCCCCAACATTATAACCACTTAATTATAACCAATATTATAACCAACATTATAACCATTACTAACCATTACTAACCACAATGATTAATGTTGGGTGATAACCTAAAACCATTGCTAACATTATAACCATTTGCTAACCATTATTTACGCATTATAACCATTGATGATTACTACATCGGCAATGGTAAACCCTAAGCAAAACCATCCCCAGCCCGAGGCCCAACGGCGCTGTCCATTTCGTCTCCAGTGCCCAGATCCGGCACGTACATGCAGGACCTTCGGGGGGCGACTTATGGGACGACTTTATAGGATATGAAACCATAGGAATCTATGGGATTTATTGGGTTTCAGTGGGTTTTAATAGGGATTTAATAGGGATATTTAATAGGGATATTTAATAGGGATATTTAATAGGAGTCAATGGGATTTAGTGGGATTTAACAGGATTCAATGGGATATTCATGGGATTTAGGGGCTTTAATAGGATACTCGCGGGACTTAATAGGACTTAATAGGACTTAATGAGCATATCATGGCCGTATCATGGGTGTATCATGGTATATCTTGATAATAAATTCAAACATAAAGTTGGAACTGGGGGTTGTGCTTGTAGAAACTATGGCTAGATGGATTTATAAACCAACTTATGAAACTGAGGGGTTTTCTTGGTCAGATGGGAAAGTTCTGCCCCTTCGCAAAATGTTTGGCATCCAAGGATGCCATAGAAATCCAACAGCAACAGCCACCATGGACAGCAAGTCATCCACCTCCAATCACGACCAAGGCATCCCCTTGAGGCCCCACGCATTCCGGACCCCTCGGCAGCCACCATCTCGCGTAGGATGGCCATGACCGCTTCGCTGCCTGAGCGCCAGTAGATGTGTGGATTGGTTTAAGGGAAAATCTTAACCGGAAACCATGGGTTTTTACCATCAAATATGGGGGTTTCCTGTAAATTTTCCCATCATCCAATTCTATGACAGTGTGACTGATGGAGTGAAAAGTGTAAAGAAAGCCGGCTGAGTTCAGGACGCTCTGCCAGCTTGTTGTGAGCCACCATCATGAAAAGCACCTGCCAAATGGAGAAACACGCCCAGGAAAAAATCTCTCCGAAGAGCTCTGAATTATGGAACTGCCAAACTTGTACCATATTTTCATCCAACAATGTCAAGAGCATGAAGTATGACTTGGTATATTATCCATTCTATCTACCCATATTTAGCCACTACCCCGCTCCAAACAAAAGAAAATAGAAAAGTAAAATCGATCCTGAATTCATCTAAATTCTAGTCGTACACTGAACCTGATGTATCCTTTTCTATCTTTTTTGGGGGGGCTAGTGTCAAAATCTCAGAGCTATGTCACGCACGGCGCCTTCTCTAAGGACTCCTTGCCCTCCGCAATCAGCTCCAGGAGCAACTTGTCCTGGCTATGTCATGGTGTTTGATGTATCTATTGTTTTTGTTTTTGTTAAAGCTAGTATTCCAGAAGTAAAGAAAGCTGCAAATGAAAAAAGTGCAGCTAAGCAGGGTGGCTATATAAATGGAAAAAAAATGTTGGAAGTCATGTTTTCTAATGATTTGACATGAATTATATCAGAAAGTATATGGAGGTTTCCTGTTGTAAATGTTCCCGTCGTCCCTGGGAAGTGTCGTCCTGCAGTTGGCGCCCATGAGAAAATAATTATCTGATCTCATTATATATATATATATATGTATTATGTTACCCTCTGGTAATTTAACATAGCTGTGGAAAATTGCCCATTTATAGTTGATTTACCTATTAAAGATGGTGATTTTCCATAGCTATGTTAAATTACCAAAGGGTATTTTCCAATTGTTCATATGGCTGAATGAAGCTGTGGCGTTGGGGGATTTCAAGTTGTTGCAAGGTTGAGTCAAGGGGGAGTCAAACTTGAAGTGCCGGATGCACGCACATGCAACAAATGAAAGAACGACCAATCGAGGGAGGCAACTTCTGCTTAGGACTTCGGCTTGCTAAACAGGTCAGCAAGGACGTAAGGCTGCTTCTTCCTTGGTTCACTATCAGAAAGCAAAATTCCATTTGGTCACGTTGTGTCAAGTTCGTTGCGAATCCGTTGCCAATACCCCAGAAAATGGGGGATGGTTTAAACCAACCAATATTAAACCAATATTACCCTCTGGTAATTTGTTACATAACTATGGAAAGATCCACCATTTTTAATGGGAAAATCCACTATTTCTATGGTCATTTTCAATAGTTATTTAAGCCATCCCCCATTTTCAGAGCCACATCATCCGTTCATCCAAGGTTCTGGATGGAGGCTGCAAAGGGCCGCTCGTTGGAGAGGTACTTCTCTAGCACGCCGCGGACCTGCAATGACCATGGTCAAGATCCAAGAAAACCATCCTCTGGTAAACTAACAGTTTGCTATTGAAAATGGCCATAGAAATAGTGAGTTTTCCCATGAAAAATGGTGATTTCCCATAGTTATGTGAGTTTACCAGAGGGTAAGATGTTTAAAAAAAATTGGGGATGTGATCGATGAAATCTTGGAGTCAGAGTCCCCGGCAGTTTCTGCTGCTGCCTCCCGGTTGGCGAAGCCTGGCAGAGATATCAGCATGGCTATGCCTGGAAACTAACCCCCATCTCGTTCGATGATTTTCCCAGCTACAAACCATGTATATCCATTTACATATATATATATATGTTATATATATATATATGTTATATATATATATATGTTATATATGTTATATATACATATATGTTATATATATATATACATACCCCATTTATATCCGTTTATATCCATGATTCTGAAGCGGGTTTCCCAGCCTGCCATTTTTGATGATCCCCAAAAACGGCCAGAAATCTCCGCCTGCGAACATGCGCTCCACAATCAGAGGACCCTTCGCTTCCGTGCAGTAGCCTGAAGCCGCTCAAGGGTCTGCGGCCCAAAAAGCTGCCGTTTGATGTTGGAAACCTGGAAAATATGGACAGAAATAAGGAAAACATCCTCGAAGTACCATCCTGGAAACACTGTTCATTACTTCCGCATCTTTTTGGGGGGTTGCTAGAAGGGGATATCCTACAGTACCAGACAAGCCTTAGAATTGATGGATAAAGAAGCCCACACTGAGTAATCGTTAAACCCCAAGTATTGATGAACAAATTCTATTTAAAAACATTGGTTGGTGGTTGAATACCTATGCTTAATGGGGAAAACATCATGTTGTCCTGCCTTTTTGTCCAAGCAACCCAGAGTCCCAAAGCAGTGACTCCAAGATCTCGACATCTTTGTTTTTGCTGAGACGTTTGGTCAGTTTCCGAAACTTGGGCGAGCCCGTTTAAACAATCACAATGATCTGCTTAGTGGTGGCATATGGTGGCATAGTGGTGAGCCTTGCTGGTGCGATTCAGGATCCAAGCCAGTTCAGACAAATCAGACTACAATCATCATCATCATCATCATCCTCATCGTCATCATCATCATCATCATCATCATCATCATCGTCCTCATCGTCATCATCATCATCATCCTCATCGTCATCGTCATCATCATCCTCATCGTCATCGTCATCATCATCATCATAATAATCATATCCCATTGGCCTATATTAGATTGTCATAACAACTATCGTAAGTGAAACATTGGAAAACAAATGACTCATCAGTAACTATAACTCATCAGCAACCTATCATAACTGTCATTAACATGTGTAATGTTGTGTATATGATAGTTATGCATATACTGGTATATATCTGTAACTATGATAGTTGTATTATGGTAGTTATGATAGTTGTGTTATACACTATTCTACCATATACACAACATTACACAACTACCATAGCTACCATAGCTATCACCAGCAGCTCGCTGATCGCGCTGATCGCGTCGAGGGACCATCCAACAAGGACAGGAGCTCAGCGCGTGGCACCTCAATGTCCTGGGCATCCGATGGTTTTGGGTTGTTTCTCGGTCACTCTTTAAGTGGGAAAAGATGGGGAAATATGGGAAAATATGGGAAAAGATGGGGAAAAATGGGAAAAACATGTAAAAATATGTGGAAGGAAGAGATGCGAACATATGCTGGGGATGGTTTATAAAACCATTTAAAGACTCATTTATGAACCTGGAAACATCAGGAAACCATGGTTGTCACCCCCAGATCTAGAGGGGGAGTTCCAGAGTTCCGGTTTCGATGTTCCCTCTAACGATTTCTGGGAATCAATTGCAGGCGCCTAACGTGTGCAAGGTCTGTGTAACGTCTGTGCAAGGATGTATCCCCCATATGGGTAGACCATCCTGCCTGTTCCATGGGCGCGCCAATGGTGAACTCACCTTCAAAGGGCAAGATCTTCTTCACCTGGCAGATCCCCCGTCGTCAACGAAGGATCCCAAAAAGGCCCACGGGGCTTCACACCTTGGACGGATCTTTCAACTCCAACCTGGCGATGTGGCGATGTCGGGGGGCTTTTTGAAAGGCCAAGGGGAGACATTGATGGAGTGAGATCAAGTTGCTACATGATCTGCTATGACCATCATTGATATGCTAAAACCTTCCATTTCATAATGCATCTGTACCAGTTTTAAGAAAAGCTTCGTGTTCCAATTGGTTTCCCCCCAATTCCAATGGATTAGAAATGATCATATAGAGCAGATGTTTTCCGCCCAAGAAATCCCTATGAAATCATGGACACTCCGCGCCTGGCCAACAACTCCCCGGCCGACACGATGGAGCCGGCGGAAAGGGCGTGGGAGACCTTACCAGCCTCGGGGGACTTCAGGGCCTCGGAGAAAGCCGCAGAAACGTGGCGATTGGAACCAGCCAACAGGGGGATTCAGTTACCCTCTGGCAAACTAACATAGCTATGGAAAGATCCACCATTTTTAATGGGAAAATCCACTATTTCTATGGCCATTTTCAATAGCTTTTTGTATGTTTACCAGAGGGTAACTGATTTATAACTGATCCATAACTCAGTTCACTGATTTCACCGGGAACATCGAAAATGCGGGACTTCACCCATGATTTTTGTGGACATGGGGCTCCAAGATTTCGACCATGTTATGGAGATAGTATTAGGTGTGCCGGGCAAATCACCGACACAACTTGGAGGCGTGTCCCAAAAATGATCCAAAACCAACATCCAATTGTAGAAAATCAGGTTCTTTATGAAGTTTTGGCAATTCTGAGGGTACCCATGTTCGAACACACCCATATTTTCGAAATCATGACTTTAATAGCTGGAGTACTGACCCCATCGACCAAGTCGTTTCAGTGGTGTTTGGTGTGCCATGAATGATAATGATGTTATCAAGGGAAAGTGCCTTGAAAAACTCAGAATGTATGACGTAAGACACCAAGTAGCGCGAGCCAGTCGGAGAACACAGCCTCTTCATTCTTCCTGCTTTTATATATATATAAACCAAGTATAAACAATGTATAAACCATTTGTACCCGATTTATAGACCATTTATACACCGTGAAAAAATCCCAATGTGTACGCCCCGTAAGCTTTTCGATCAGGCCCAGTAGGTCCCCCTGCCATGATCATCTTCATGGCCTCCAGCTCGATATATGCATCACCTGTCAGCCACTGTTTGATGATGGCTTTCATGGGGGTACCCCAGTCATCCATTTATAGATGGATTACCCTCTGGTAAACAAACATTGCTATTGAAAATGGCCATTTATAATATTTATAGTTGATTTACCGATTCAAAACGGTGGATCTTTCCATAGTTATGTTAGTTTACCAGAGGGTATAATGGAAAATCCATCTATAAATGGATGATGACTGGGGGTGGGTACCCCCCATTTATGGAATAGATCGGGATTTTCCATGAAATCAACCATCCATTTATAGATGGGTACCCTCATGTCCATAAAAAAGTCATGCTCTGATAGGTGGAGAAACCGATCCCTCAGCTTTCGTTTTTCTGGTAGTCAACCAATAACCAATATAAAACTCTGAGCTGGAGATTTTGGAAAGGTTTGAACAAGCGGCAAGCGGCACGGCCTTTCGCAATCTCAGTTCCCTCATCATGCAAGTAGCGTACCACCTGAGTTTGACATCTGCTAAAAGAGCTGGCGATCACACCACACGCACCGTTTATTTAGATGTTTGAAAGCTAGGCTCACCTTTTCTGAAACCATGTTTCACACATGCATCCGAACATTAAAAAAAAACAGCTGTGATTGGATGATGATTGACTGATACGGTGCTTATCTGTAGAAGAACCCCTGCTTTTGCTGGGAAGGCTATTTCCCAATGTCCAAAGCTTGATCTTTCCCATAGGGGGTGCAGTTCCACTAAATCAATGGGAGTTATAATATGTTATAACCATAGTTGTAGGGGTTATATATCACAACTTATGGAGGTTAATTGGAGGTTAGAATCCCATAATTATACCCATAATCTAACCCCAACTGCACCTCCAAGCAGTCCGCCGAGCAAGGCTGAGTAAGGCACTTTGCCATTCACATCTGAACGCAGCTCCGATGGATCGTAGACCGTGGGCACCATGATGGTTTGTGCACCTGGCAGATATCATCAGGGTCATTCCAACAAAACGCCTGAGAAATTCTGAAATTCGGCATGTTATCAGATATCAATAGATCCCATCTTTTTTTATTTAACGCAGCTATCGAACGTCACCATGTCTAATAGGTAAATCATAATAACTCATCTAGTCTATAAATGGACCATCCAAATTCGCTATGTTAACTAACCAGAGGATATCATCCATGGGCCATATTTCACCATGGATTCTCAGGCATCATCCACACAAGAAGTGATCCAATGAAATTATCGGGTCAAAACGTTCTATCCAAATAACTCAGGTTATAACCTGTGGCTATTTCTCCAAATAGAAATTCAATGAAATTCATCCATCCATATCTATAAAATATCTAGAAACAGCTTTGTTGGTCTAATCAAAAATCATCTATAAATGGGGCTCAAAACTCTGTACCCCTGTAGTTCCCACGTCCCAACAACTGTCTGTGGTATCCCACGGCGCACCAATGATCAGTCGCAGCCCCAAGGCTTCTTCCTGCCCCTTCACCTGCTGACTGATGTTGCCTCGCCAGGCACGTCCTTTTTGATCCATCAAGTAATGGTGTTTCACTATAATTCATAGGGATTTCATGGGATTTCAACTATGATTAACAGGGATTAAACTGATTAAACCCTCAACACTAGAGATTTGAGATTTACGGGCCGACTTGGGTGGCTCCCTTGTGGGGGTCAGTTTTGCTATGACTCGGGGATTCCAACCTCCATAACTTGGGATATGGGGCCCCTACTATGGTGATCTAAGCCACTTGTTGACAGCCTGTACCCCCTGCATGGGAGGATTGATTCCCGTCTGGCAATCAAACAAAATCCACGAGACGTGGCCATGGGATGTGCTTCGCACGCCCAGCCTAGGCTCACATAGAGGGAGCCGTCAGGTTGCTCCCGTACCTGACTTTGCCGGACGAAGAGTTACTGTATATGTTTTACATGTATTATACATTTATGTATGTACATAATATATATATATATATACATAGTAACCAAAAAAAATGCTGAAGGATATAACTATTTTAGAAGGATTTGACTGCTATGTCTGTGACTGTTGATGATTCTACTTGCATTGTAGTTCCATCATGTCAACCACCATATTTGTCGAATGTTATCTATATAATTATATATTATATATGTCTATATCTATATGATTTCATGTACATGTATATGTATGTATCTGCAACATTACATGACTAAACAATCTACACATCAATCTATCAAGCAACTGTTGGTTTCAAAACTTATGTCTTCCCATAGCGACACAGCAGCCACAGCCGTCCAGCGACGGCACCTGGCCTTGGCCTTCAAGGTCTTGCCATTGATGGTGAAGGAAAAGGTGTCTGGACGCGTCCTCACAACCGATGCAGAACTGAAGTTGGACCAGGTCCAATGGTCCAAAATTGATTTTCTCTGTATTTTACCAGGTCAACCGACAATGGGGTGAAATACTAAGCTAACACCGTTAAGCACTCAGCTCTTTTGAACCAACGCTATCGGGCAGATCGATGATATATACAATACATGGTTTTGCTGCAGGAGTTTTTACACCCCCCTCGGGCGAGCAGGGACGACTGCGGAGAACGAATAACCCAGAAAAGCATACCCTCGCGGGTAGCCGAATTTCTTTAGTTGGTTTTAGACATTTTGTGCAGT
>Ga0126342_10010214_pt1 | contig 16795 bp, 13 predicted proteins | sample Cyp1metagenome_FD_92528 | JGI IMG/M metagenome (GOLD analysis project Ga0126342, IMG submission 92528) | Coral microbial communities from Lord Howe Island, Old Settlement Bay, Australia - Cyphastrea 1 metagenome | ecosystem: Host-associated > Invertebrates > Cnidaria > Coral ... | reverse complement strand
GTCTGTCTGTCTATCTATCTAACTAACTAACCAACCAAGTAACTAACTAATCTATCTATATGTGTAATCTATCTATCTATCTATCGATCTATCTATCTATCTATCTATCTATCCAATCTATCTATATGTCTATCTAATCTATCTGTCTAATCTATCTATCGGATCTATATATTTAATCTATCTATCTAGTCTATCTATCTAGTCTATCTATTTAATATATCTATCTAATCTATCTATCTAATCTATCTATCTAATCTATCTGTATCATCTATATATCTAATCTATCTATCTAATCAATCTATCAATCTATCAATCTATCAATCTATCAATCTATCTATCTATCTATCTATCATCCTATCCTATCCTATCCTATCCTAATCTATCTATTCGGTCATTCTATCTATCTATCGATCTATCTATTTATCTATCTATCTATCTATTTATCTATGTATTTATTTATCTATCTATTTATCTATCTATTTATCTATCTATCTATCTATCTATCTGTCTATCTATCTATCTATTTACATTTCTGTATATATAAATATATATTTATTTAAAAAGGATATATATATATATATATATATCAATACATATCCCCAATTGTTGCCGGTAAAACCACATTTACTGCTGGCTTTTCCACAGTCGCATCATTTCTGAGGCGCCCTAGCGTCATGCCTGGCTTCATCAATCCTTGCTCAACGTCATTCACCTGAGGGCCCGCGAATGACAACCCAATCATTGTGCATAAACATGTACGTGTATACATTTATATACATATATATATATATATATATGTAAACATGTATAGATACATATATGAGTGGCGAACAACTTTACTTGCCGCCCGCAATGGACATGGCCAAAGTGGGTCGTCCCCCTATCAGTTCTGAAGGTTTGTACTTCCATGCTATGTGCAAAAATATGATATCAGCAAGTCGGTGTTCCCCTATCGGTTGTAAATGTTGTCGCACAAATTTGAACATCTCATGTCCACTCCTCACTACTCTAGTCTTCCGCTAATTTTGTCGGTTACCCATATACTTATTACTTATGTATATATATTAAATTTATGTAGATATATACATATTATGCATATATATATATATATATACACACTGGTTGGTGGTTTTAACCATCTTGAAAAATATGAGTTCGTCAATGCGAAGGATGACATCCCATATCTTATGGAAAATAAAACATATTCCAAACCACCAACCATGCTTTCGCTAGGGAAGAATCCAACTTCATAGAAGGGAAAAGGAAGGCTACGCGGCTACTTGCCATGAACACGCCTATCTGAACAACCTCAATTTCTGTGGAAAGAAATACGCAATTAGACATTTGTCAGATTTTAAATATTTTAAATCCTATACATATATGCCACAATACATACCACCTGGTTAAAAACAAGACAATTGCTTTAGCAACATTACAACGGATATAGGGCAAATCAAACCAATTTCAGAATCGCCCCAGCTACAATAGTTCCTGATGGGTCATATCCGCAGTTGGGGTGCTTCTGTCCAGCTTTCGTACAGCTGGTACAGCTGTATGTCACTCATACGCTGAACATTTATCGTTTCTAGTTTCTAGTGATTGTTTTTTACCTTGCAGACCCAATGCTACACTAGATTACCAGAATACCACACATCAGGTGCATTGGATGATGGAAATATGAAATATGCCTCAGCTCTTTACCCGAGATACACCCCAACAGCAATGATATCCCGAACATATACTCCGACTAGGCACGCCTTTTGGGATTTGTATGGATTTGCGAACCTAAAGGAAGCTGATCTTATACCTGGCATTTCACCACTTACTGTATCCTAGATTATACCATCCAAAATTAGGCCATTTTAGTATGGAAACCGATGGTGACTTGGGGATCCACCATTTTAAGAACCCCCATATCTGTGCATCAGAAGTGCCCCAAGCCGCGCACGTATGGCAGGATCGATGGTCGGCCGTGGAAGTAGCTCCCAATGCCATGCCCTGACACCAAATGCGTCGCATCCCAAAGCCAGGTTGAGAAATGCTAAATAAAGGAAGGATATACTCAGACCCTCCAACTACCCATGAAAACTGGTAAAAGTCTCAAGTCATAATGGGGATATTACATTTTTCGAGGTACGTGGCGGGCCTAGGCGATGGAACAAATGAACAAAAATATACATTTTAAAGATTAACTTTTAAGTTGTTAAAGAACATGAAATGGTAAAATTACCTACTGTATACTTTCCCCTTTCCGTATGGGAAGTAATTACATTTAATTACCTGTTACTAATAGGTTGGACTATCCTGAAGGAAGATTACCTTAAAGCAGCAAACAATCAAGCAGCAAAGGACTAATTACTACCCCAAAAAGTATGGTTGAAAAGCAGCAAACAGAGCAATTAAATTTAAATCCTGCACATCAAACCTAGCTATGAAACTAAACCATGACGTGCCCATTTGCTGCTTAAAAAAAATCGGCATTATAGACACATGGTATCATATACTGATATATTGCTAGGCTAGATGATGTACAGGAGAGTAGGACCAACATCAGCAATGCAGCATCAAAACGATGGTCTTGACTTTGTACAATGGAACTTCAAATCCGAGTCACAACACCTTCACCTATGTGATGTGGTGAGATGACTGGCAGTTATTTAATAAAGCATGCAAATATACCGCATACTAGGAGCAATCGTGTAGATACCGTCCAGTTTTTTTCATAGAAACTCAGTAGTCGCTATCAGATTCCTGGATACGCACACACACACAAGAATTGAAGATCTTGATCCTGCTGACCAATACCATCCTGTTTGAGGTCAAACACGGTAAAGCGATCCTCCTGAGTCCAAACAACCACCCGGCTACTTGCCTGCACCCCGCAATCAAACACAATGGGCCTAGGCCTATGCTTAATCTGAAACCCAGATTTTGGAATTTTCAAGCGGCTCTTCATGTTCGAGCCTTTTTCAAAGATCATGGTTTCCATTGTTTTTCCCTAAAACATGGCATGTTTTCATGTTTTGCTCTTAGCTCCACAAAGAATGACAATGTTGTCTTCCCACAACAGCTCGCACCTTCTAAGGTGGGGTGGACAGTGTAGCCCGCCTGCCAATCTGTGATCCATTGACTCTCAAAGTAGCTATAGAAATTAATGAAAGTGCTGGAAACATCTGGAAACAATATGAACACATATGAATATATATATATATATATACTGTATATATATATAATTATCACATTTGTCTGGGCACTTTGAGGCCCTAAATCCTGTTGCTGCAATCTTCTTGTAATCCTGTTGCAATTGAGGTTGCATCCCGCAGGTCATCCAGCTCCCACCTCAGTGGCTGATCGGGTGATGGCCTTGCCTCAGCTGCGGCCGCGTTGCCGATTTCGAGGTTTCCCCAGTTCCTCCCGCCTCTTTCGCCCAATGACTCCAGACCAGTGCCGAAGCTGATCAAAGTTCAGGCAAACAAAAATGGGAGGTAGCTATTGAAAATTGCCATTTACAGTTGATTTTCCCGTGAAACATGGTGATTTTCCATAGTTATGTAATTAAACGTTTACCAGAGGGTAGCTATGACACCAAATGACTGTGGGGAACATCCATAACCAGCGGAAAAAACAACGTGAGCCAAAGCGGCCAACCTCCCTGAAGTCCACATCAGGGCCGCAAACCTGGTGAAGTTCGGAACGTGTTTTTTTCATGGAAACCAAACATCAATCCAGGGATATAACTTGGATGGAATGGGGATACAATATATTATATGACTAATGGGTATGGATGGAGTTTGTAGCTGTTCCAACTAATCAACTATTTATGATGCGTTAACTAATGGGTATGGATGGAGATCGCAACTGTTCCAACTATTTATTATGCGTTGGGTGTGTCTGAACATGGGGTCATTTATTGGGATTGTACCCTCAAAGTGTCAAATTTAGTAGCCTCTTATCATTTACCACTGGATGGAACGGGGCGCCCTCTGTTCAGACAAACCACATCCTCTTGACACACATTTTCTGGTGCGAGCTTGGGATACCATGACTCCAGTAGAATCCTACTTTAGAAGCATAGTGAAACATATCTGTTCTATGTATTCTGACATTTCTTATCACCAACCTTTGTTCAAAATAATATCGCAGCAGGATATATCAGGGACATCTCAGGGTGTCTGAAATCAGCCCTTTTTCACAAAACAAAGCTAACATATGGTAAGATCCAGGCCAGGTGTAGACATGCCAATAGACTAACATATTCTGGTTAGTGGTATACATAGCGCTCTGAAAAAATATGAGTTCGTCAGTTGGGGTTATGACATTCCCAATATATGGAAAAATAAGAAATGTTCTTAACCACCAACCAGATATGTGTAACACCCAACAGTTTCATCGTAGCTGGTGATCCCAGCCGGACCTTGATCCCCGCCAGCATCGCCTGGCCAAACATCGGGAACGGTCCGTCCAGTTATGTTTGGTGGTTAACCAGAATCCCAGCTTGTCTACAAATCCTGAGTCGCTCTGGCAATCGCAAAAGCATGCGTAATTTGAAAGTAAACTGCATCGATTTTCAATGTGTGCATTTCCATGGGCTAATTTCCATGGAATTTTCCTGGTTCTCCACGCCTGCCGAGTGGCTTTGCACAAGGCGCTGGCGCGCTTCTTGGGGCGCCCGGCGAAGAACATGCAACTGGCGAGGAACCCACCGGTTTTTCATCGGTGATTTCATGGGGATCATGTGTTTGTTTTCGGGATTTAGCTGTTCATCATGTTCAAAGGTTATAATCGGATATTTTTTAGATTTTTTACAACTTGGTAACAATATATGATACATATATATATATATATATATATGATACATATATATATATGATACATATATATATATTATATATATTATATATATATGATTATATATATATATATATGATTGGGTCTGTCTAAAAAATGGGTTGGTAACGTAGGCCACAAGGTCTCATGGCGTTTCCGTTTTTGTGGTTGGCTTTTGTATCTGAAAATCCCCGCGATCGATCCGTTGGATCAGTTGGAGTTGATGGCCCAATGGGATGGTTTATTGGAGGTTATATAAATGTTTAATGATGGTTAAACCATGGTAAACCATGGTAAACCTATAACTTCTGTCAACAATTAAATTGAAGATTTATTAAACCAGTGATTGATCATGTTCATGTTGATACTATATTTAATTTACCCGGTAATCCAGGCCCAACTGGTTTACTGGATATTTACTTTGCCCAGGTACACCAGTTACACAATATGTTATTGATCAACAAAAGGCACATGTCTACATGTTGTTGTATGCACCCTGCGACAACCCCCTCCCCCCCTGTGGTTTTGGTCGTGGCTGTGGTGGGGGGATGGTATAGTACTGGGGGTTATATACAGGTTGTATAGAGGGAAAAAAAGGTATGTAGGCATCAAATGGGTTATAGATTAGGTATGTACTGGGTGTGTATTAGGTTGTATACGGTACATTTTATGTATTTAACTATATAATTAAGTACAGTGGTATTATATAGGCACGTTACTATCAATATGTAGGTTGTCTGTAGGCATGCAATGGGTAACATGTTATTTATAAATATATACAATATAATACGTCTTATAAGTACGAGGTGAGCAACATATAGGTTGTATATAAGCTATGTATATAGGTACGCTAGTAGTAGAGATTTATAGGTTGTATATAGGCATGCAATAAATGATGTTTGCAATATGTAAAATAGTACAGTATTTGGTAGCTAGGTATCTTATATAGCGCAAGTATCATGAGGATCACACGGCAAGGTTCTGATTAGTACCAGGCAGGGCAGGGGGAGGTCAGGGTCGTAGTGTTTAGTGTGGTGGGGGATGAGGGGGTACCCACCCCATGGCAGGGGGGGGTGGAGGGCCAGATCACGGGACCATATATATATATAATATATATATATATACACATATCATTTCTGTATGACATATAGAGATATGTGTAGCTCGTAGTAACACCCTCTTGGGGTCCATTTGAAATAGACATTTTTGGCCCATGCAAGAGAGAGATTACTGGAAGAAACCCGTCGTGTGTGGGGTATTTCGAGAAAATGCAGCGTTTCTATGTGAAATTTCATTCCTAACGAGAAATGACAGAATTAAAGGTAACGATGGGACTTCAATCAGCAACTATTGGGATTGAATTTTGACACCATTAACATGCTGTATAAGCTTTTGGAAGCAACTTTGTAGAGCCCGCATGCTGATGAAACCTGGGTGAATTTGACCAAAAAATCCCGCCCAAGAACTGCTGCTTCCACAGTCAAACTCGCAAAGAACTGGCCTGGTATCACCATGATAGCCATTTAAATAGACCTGACAGCCGGAGTTCAGGGCAGAAGCTGGAGTAAATGAGGATAAACCATGGGATTTGGTCGTGAGGCATTGTTGCAATCATAGTTGTAGGATGGTGCATGAGTGTCTTGCGAGCCCAAGACCAAACAAGAAACTCAGTGTTGACCTGTCCTGAAAATGACTCCCAAATCTTGGCTACAAACTTTACAACATGCTGCTTGCAGCCACATTGTTTCTGAGTCGTAAACCATACGATGTTTGTATATCCGATTGGGCAAGAATACCACAAGGCTACGGGTGGAGTACCTATATATATATACATATAATTATTGTTAATCCGTGTTGATTTCACAAAAATGTATTCTAGTACATCATATTGTCATTATGTAAATAATTATTGACATGATTTAATGACTATTAATATCATACATGTTATATATAATATGATTATATATATAATTATATATAATGAAGATCGTGACTCTTTGAACATATCATTACCATGAAATAAATTAACATTATAATGTATTCAGACTATATGTATTATAGGATGCTTTCCTAAAATAGGGCTACCCCCCAAATTATCCAGCTCTTGGGGTACCCGTTGTCCCCGTTGTCCCCGTGGTCCGTCCCTGGCCGTCACGTCAATGTTGAGAAAGTCGCCATCTTCCAAGGGACGACTGTCCTGGCGATGGGGAAACGCCTGTCTTCAGTGTGCCTGTCTGTGCAGAGGCCGCAGTTGATTCTTGCTGATAGGTACATATATATATATATATATTAAATATATATATACATATATATATATATATATACACATATATATATATATATAGATAATAGAGGATAATAGATAATGTGTTCTTTCTAATATTTAACACCCCCGCTTGTCACATCGCGAAACCGAAACCTTGGTTTAATCGGTAGAGGATAAGTTACACATATATTCAAGTGACCATAAAATTAAGGGATTTCATGGGAAGATGGTGAGATACAACCAACCTGAATTATCCTGTTTTTAACCTGAAGTGAATGAACAACAACATCGATACGGAAAAGCCTGGGGGGAAACCACAGGGAAAAATGATCTAGACGTGGTTGGATTGCAAGTGTATGTGAATGTAGTAGAAGGTAAACGTGTATGGGCATGAGTACAACATAGTGCAACACACAATAGTTAGTTGGAGTATACAGTAATATTTAGAACTATGGCATACTATGCTACTGAGTGGAACTGCACCTCCAAGTGGATACCCCAATCATTGAATTGGACCGTGTTCATCCAGAAAAAAGAGTACTAAAACATAAAACATGGACAGTTCAATTGCAGGAAATAGGTGCAGTGTCTTGTTCCATTTCAAATCATCCTCAGTTCCAAAGATGGAAAGACGTGAGGTCTCCCATTACTGGCCGCATATGATTACTCATCAAACCCTAACTTTGGACCAGTTTGGACCAGTTTGGACCAGTTTGGACCAGTTGAAAAAGGAGGGCATGGGCATTCTGATCACCAGCTACATCAAGAGCCAGCAGCTGTGGACCCGCTATTTCCATGTGTTTCAATATATTAAACTCTCCGACGTCGGAGAATGCCTTCTTTTTCTTGATGATCTCCAATTTCGTTATCATCGAAAATGCAAGGGTAGCCTTTTGTCATACCAGATCTCCAGGAAGAAATCACACTCTGAGGCTGATCGGATGCGTCCGGCCCCTCATTGCCCTTCCATGATATTGAGAAATCATCATGAAAGGCAAGTACATGAACCCCAAATCAACAATTCATGTAGTTTTTTAGGTGCATATAACATACACATACATGTCTATATAAATCTCAAGAATGAAAGCACACTGTGAATTCAACCCAATATCAAACCCCATACTTTGCGCTTTTGCCACAACTAAACATGTCCCCTGCAATAAACATTTATTCAGGTCACCTTCTGCAGATAATGTTTACCAGCTGCGTACCCTGCTTTTGTCTATATAAACATAGACAATTTTTGCTGTGAACTCTTAAATAAGAGTCACTAGAGTTCCTTCATGTTCCTTCGCCGCCAAAGTACCATAGTGAGTGAAACCGCTGGGGATTTCAAACGACCACATGTTTTTCCTCATTCTTTCCAGGGTGAGCTGAGAGAATCGTTTGGACCAAAGGTGCAGCCCGACCACGGCAACCACGGCGGCCCCGCTCCGGGATTCCATGGCCAACGACTTCATTGACCTGCGGTGAAGAGCCTCTACCAATCTACTGTTTGTTTATCTAAATGCAATATTTGTTTATCTATTGCATACAATATGTGTACATTCACATGTGTATGCATGAACATCTGACGATATACAGTATTTATATATATATATATATATGTTCATGATCATATACACATGTATATATATATATATATATATATATATACACATGCTACATATATATATATGTTACCAATTTAAATATATACACTCAAAGACAAAAAAAGTACATATAAATACGTATATATATATAATATAGTATGTTTCCGAACATTTTGAATATCAACGGGCATCAACATCTCTCCCAAGATATCCAATCCTCAGACCCCTGGGCCAACAGGCACTGGTACACACAGCCTTTGGAAAGCCGCAGTACCTGTTCTTTTTGTCTTTGCTGGGCGCAGGTTGATGGTATGACTAGCCATCGAATTGAATGTAGTTGAAACTTTGCTAGTGGTTGAATAGTGTCAATGTTAATAGTTAAATCTATACTAATTAATTTACTATTCACAATGACTAGCCACTAAATACAACTATATATATATACATAACTATATATAGTTATATATATAATATTAATTTTATAGTAAAATTATTAGTCTATGGATGTGATGGATTAGACTGATGAGACCATTTTCTTAACCATCGGGAATAGATGATCACTTCATGGTTATTGCCTGTGCATTGATGTGTGTTGGATAGTTCATTGATGGATTTGATCATAGAGGTTGGGATGGGTTGGGTTGGATTCATTTTTTTCCTTAATTCACCATCCAGCTCGGATTGGATCAATGAAAATACAACCAGCTCTCCATGCGACTGTGACTCAAACATCTACAACAATACATCGTTGGGACTTGGACCTCATGACTGCTCGCGCACATATGAAAGTCCCCCATGGGATCATCCTGGTTTTCCTGGAAGATGATTGGCGACCACATATTCAAAAAATACTTCGAAGGAAGATCCACATCTTGCACCATGAACTCATCTGTCGAACGCCCAGGCGAACTCCAAAGGGCTCGGATATGCACCTGGGGTCAACGTTCATGGACAGTGCTCAAGGACACAGTCAGACGAAACGATCCATCATTTCAAATAGTTAAATCTAATCATGGCAGGGGTTTAAAACTATGAACAAATGGTGGCATAATGGTGATAATAAATGATGATATTCTTGGTGATGTAATGGTGATATACTGAGCCCATTCTTCTTCGCCAGGTCAAGGCTTTGGCCGTCCCTTTGCAATCTCCACATGGTGGTTTAACCATAGTCATGGGTATCCCAATAGCTGGATGGTTTATAAGGGAAAGTCCGAAAATAACATGGATGATTAAGGGGAGCCACTATTTCAGGAAACCTCCATGTTTGTTGCTTATACTTTACCCATCCGACATCTGGATGAAAACATCCATCTGCAATGCTTCCCCATGGGCCCACCTGCACGGCCAGATTTCCAAGTGCCGCACCGTTGGCCACAATGAAATCATGTGCTCGCCGATCGATCTCATCCGTTGTGACGCCTGGGAATGTAAACAAAGATTCAAACGGAAACGCGAATGTTACTATAGATCCTCAATTGACCCATTAAGAGTTGCAAGTACCAAATATATATATATATATGTTCATGTATGTATGTATGTATATATATATTATCTACTGTATGTTTTTTTATGGGTGCATGTGTTCAGTGTCAGACTATATGGCCCTTTTAGCACCAAGCAATGAACATTCACGCATACTTTTAATGGTGGCAGCCTTATATGTTTGGTTTAGCAACGACCAATTCTTTCATGGATGACTCCCCATCCAGCCGACATTGCACCTTTTCCCTATCCCATCCCATTATGAGCCACGAAATATATCCCCATCCCATCCCATTATACTGGTTGGATGATAGGTAGCCCATGAGTTACTATAGTCCAGAAATAAAATGAGTTGGGGCAAACCTTTATAAACCCTTCCAACAAGCAATCTATATAGAATGATATCTTCTTTTCTTCGTATGGATATGGGTCAAAATTAGAGACGTCATAAAAATGGGATGTTTTAATACTAAAAATGACCAGAATCTGCAATCCTCTGGGCCGGTTACTGTTTGATCCCATATATATATATATATATGTATATAGATATGTATATATATAGTACACCTGTTTTTTGAAATCCATTATAAATCACCAATAAATCACCATTTGTTGATGGTCAAACCGCCATTAATATGGCTAAAACACTAATAAACCATCCCGCAGTCATTACCATAAATACATAGGTGGTATGTTTACCATTCCCAGTCATGGGTGGTTTATTATAGTTCCCAATCGTATTAAATCTATTTTAATGGCTATTTAAACCAATTTAATCACCAGTTGTTGATGGTTAAACCACCATTAACTCCAACGGTCGCCACTCAAGCCACCCACCTGGAGTCACAGCACGGCCAGCAACTTCCAATGTCTGTCGCGCCTGCATGGTGTCGTTTTTTTTTCAGTGAAATCACTATAGTTTCATTGGACATATATATATATATGTATATACATACACCGTATATATATATATAAATCTACTATATACTATTTATATAGAAATATACACATCAAATATTGGAATTGGATAAAACAACGGGGCTCAACATGTGATACAGTAACATATGGGATGCTTCTGAAGTTTATTCCCAGCATAGGTCCTTATTTGGGCAAAAACAGTAATTGCATCATTTTGAAGGACCATAAAACATGGAGGGATTGTAACAACCACGAAATAGTGAAGATAAAAAATCGTGAAATTTCAGGGGTTCTTACATATGTCATTATGATGGACCATGTCAAGGATCGCCAACAGACATATCATGTCGGCCGGGGGTCATAGATGTGCCAGCTGCACATGCTTTTCGGGGCCAGGTCAAATGAGGACTAAACTGGAGAGTCCGAAATGACCAGTCCATGGTTCTCATCTATAAGCTGTATCCTCTGGAGCATGGCAGCTGGGTGCAGTGCCTGTTTTCTTTGTGTCCAGCTCATTGGTAATCATATAACCCGAAGCTTTCCTGTGCTAACATGGACTGCTGAAAAGTGGTTTGGATATGCTATACGCTATACAGGGCTATACACATATAAATGTTATTGTGCTGGAAAACATCCAAGCACCCTCCAGTCCGCATACTCCTCACACTTGACTGACCCATTGCCCACTGTGAAAAAATGCTGAAGTATCATCACAGTTTCAAAAACAGACGCGGTCAATCATATTCAGGCGTTCAATCCCTGAACACAAGATATCAACAAGGATAGTTGCAGTACGCAATATGTATATATATATAAATACAGTATATACATTAATTAATCATTAGTATATCATAAATTATCATTATATAACAGCACATATTAAATATATCTATGGTGAATATTGCTAGTACTACTTAATTAAATATCAGTTAATTGTCAATACACCCAGTATATTGTTGCCACATTTGAGAAGTTACCGAAAATTTACTGGTGCTTAGTAAATTGGGGAATGATCTATAATAACCGTATAACCATTATCCTATTTGCTTACAAATCGTTTGTGTGAAACAGAAGATCGCAACGAAGGAAATCTGGGCACCGCAGGATTGTTTGGGGCCCCCGCCAGCTGGCAGGCCACACGCATGCCCTGACTAGCAACGACGCATGGCATGGCTATCATCCGGATATGTGGCTGAGATGTTTATGCATTAGCCCTTAATTTGTTTGTGGATCAGACCAATATATAGATGTATATATTTTGTTTTAACCATTATTATTGATATTATGATTACTGTTGAACCATTAATATATATATATATGTATCCCCTAGATAATTGATAGTGTCAACCTCCATTTGTGACCTGAAGACCTTCGCCTTTGGGGATCATCCTACGGATGGAAAACAATCTACATGGTATTGATTGAAGGAACAAAAAAAATCATAGAAATATCAACGGTACATGGGAGTTCCTCACTCTACCATGACCGAAATCTGTGTCTGGAACTTCGTCGAGGTCATCCAACGGTCCAGCAGTTGGTGGAAGAAATGCGCTACATGCCATGTACCCATGGACGAAGGAAACAATATAACAGTTGCAATTTTGCCCAATGCTTGAATGTGTCCCTAAGCAAAGCCAGAAGTCAAAAGAAATCACATGAAGCAGCAAGCAAGTTAGTTCCGTAGATCAATAATGTTACAGAAATAAACACAAATAAAAAACATATTTATATATATATATACACGTATGCAGGTCTATATATGCATATATACATATATAATACAAATAATATGTGTATATATCATGTGTATATATACTTGAAATATATATATATATACAACACCCCCAAGACCTACCTTTTGTGTAGCAGATATTTTCCTGAATGCCTTGTCTTCCTTCTTATCTTATCACCTATTGTAGCACAGCATCAGGAAAGTACCTTGGAAGCATGCGCCTGGACACATCCTGCCCACATATGTAGCTGCAGCATAGCGCTGTAACATCTATATTTGACATATTTATTTCATTATATTTATATAATGTTTTATTTTTTAAGCTTTCAGACATTTTGAATATATCAGCAAAGTTTAAATCTATAATCTGATTCTTGCAAGCCTGCTTTTTCAATATATTCTACAACATTTGGTATTTTTACAAAACCTTTAGCATTTGAAGCAATATGATTAGGGAAATAGATGGATTGAAATTGTGTTATCCGTTTTTACAACAGAGTATAGCATATGTTTTTTTTTATCGTTTTTGATGAATACATTTTTTTGTACGGTAGTTGTTTATGCCCTTGTTTATAATGACTACTGGTGGAATTCATGTTTACTAAATGTTCTGTAACAATTTGAAACCTTTTAGCTTCTACCAAAGCTGAGCTTTGTGCAGGATTAGGTGATAGAGCTATTGCATCTTGAGATTTTACATTTTCATAATGCAATTACCTTTTTAATCCACCTACAATTTCAAATCATTCCATCAAGCTTTGCATAGTAAATTGGCAATAACCAATCATATTCTCATTTGATGTTAATTGTCTTTTTTGTTCTTGTGAATCTACGTTATTTCCATCAGTTTTTTTTCTGGGCATCTACATGTTTTCTACTTTTTTTGTAGAACATGTTTTGTTTGCTGTAATATTTTTTTTATCTGTGTAATGCAGGTGATCTTGTAATTTCATTGCTTTAAATCCAGGAGTGCTTGAGTTAGAAATTATATTTGATAAACATAAATGTGTTTGATGATAACAGATTAAAAAGTAAAAACACACAAACCTAGATCAATTTTAAATAGATGTGTCATATATTCTTAAAAAAAAAACACATATTAGTTCTTTTAGGTCTATATTCTGAGGATCTAGTTTTACGTTAATCTTTTTTTCTCTTGAATATGATTTTTTTCAGATTGGTTTGTTTGTTTTTTTAGTGATAATATTCTACCATTGTGTGATGTAAACTTTAATAGCATTTCAGTTTTTTTTCATAGTATATTACCTTTTTTCTAAACATAAATTGCTACCATTTTTTTAAAAGAAAGTTTTGTTTGCCGATCTATCTGCAACCCTTTCTAATACATTTTGTTGGGATGGTTTTTGATTGATCTGTAGATAAAGAGGTATTGCTATCGGATGGGCTCATGTACTTTTACTTATTATTATTGTTTATTTTGTTCTTCTTGTTCGTTTAAAAAATACTGTTTAAGATTGCGGAATGTTTTTTTTTTTTAAGTTTATTTTGCTTTTATTATGATGAATGTAATTTCCTTTATTGTTTTTTTTTTTTATGTTTTCGTTATTTTTGCCTGCTTGGAAAGCAAAGGCATGGGCTTTAGACTTTTCTTTTACAGCATAGGCAAGTTTATTTGAGGAATGTCCTCAGCAAACAGGCCGATCATTTGCAAGAAATTGCAATTTCAGGTGACTAATATTGTTCTAAGCATCTGGATTCAAGATTCAAGATTCAAGGCTCAGGAAAAACTACTTCAATCCAACCTCTTTGGATTCAAGATTCAAGATTCAAGGCTCAGAAAACAAACTTAAATCCAACCTTTTTAGATTCAAGATTCAAGGCTTAGAAAGAAATATTCAACCCAACCTCTTTGGGTTCAAGATTCAAGGCTCAGGAAAAAAAACTTCTTCAATCCATCCTCTTTGGGTTCAAGGAAAAATCTTCAATCCAACCTTTTTGGATTCAAGGTTCAAGGCTCAGAAAAAAAAAATCTTCAATCCAACCTCTTTGGATTCAAGATTCAAGATTCAAGGCTGAAGGCCTTCGGATTCAAGAAGTTTTTGTTGGCATCTTGAATCTTGAATCTTGAATCCTACCCCTTGGAATCAAGAAGTTTATTTTGGGATTTTGAACCTTGAATCTTCAATCCTACCCCCTTGGATTCAAAAAGTGTGTTTGGTGTCTTGAATCTTGAATCTTCAATCTTGGATCCGATCTACTTAGGGAAGGATGGGGTGGTAACAAAATTGCAAGGAAAAAAATGATCACCAAAAAATGTCCTAAGTTTTAGAGTTGAAAGGGTTAAGGAAAACAATGTAAATATCATTAAATTTGCTTGAAAGGTAGGTCTTGGGGGGGTGGCATATAACTTTTTAGAAACAACATATATATATAGTATCAGTATACACATACGTGAATAGTTACATAATATAAAACATATAGACTAGATATTATATATATATTATATATATATACATAAATCGTACAATATGTATATATATAAAAGCACTATTATAATATATATATAATCACATATATTAGATATGTGGCCTTGATTCCCAGTACAAGTCCATGGATGGAACATCAATAACGAATCCCTCCTGAATCTGCTCAGTCTCCTTCACTTCGATGTGAAAGCGCTCTTCCTGGTTACGAAACAAAGGAGAAAGATATGGGGGGGGTTCCTGAAATGGGATACCCCCTGACAAACGTTTACATAACTATGGAAAATCACCATGCTATTAATGGGAAACCTCACTATAAATGGCAATTTTCAATAGCTATGTTAAATTACCAGAGGGTATCTCGAAATAGATGGTTTATAATGGCAAATCCGAAAATAAAATGGATGATTTGGGGGTACCCCCAATTTTGGGAAACCTTCATATAATGTGAATTTAGCATAAACTAGGAGAATCCTGGATTATATGGGATATTCTTTGGCAAATTTAGGCGAATTTACGAACATACACAACCAGGAATCCGGGAGTTTTTTGGTGCAGATGGGGAACAACTGGGTCTAATCATAATATGTCCACTTACAACTGGACAACCTTTTCTTCCGTATCCAAAACATAAATCTTTGGGACATACTTAGAATTAATGGATAGTTATTGATTGCAATTAAACATCGAAACAAACTTGTGACAGGAAACATCAACATTGACCTAATATGACTTTGGGGTATATCCAACAAGCCCATTTGGGGGATAGCCATGTGATACCCATGCAGGGATGGTACAGGCTATCCAGTTGCCAGAGTGCACAATGATAGACATCTGCCATGCATATGTATGTAAATACGTATAATTAAATGTGATCATAAATGAACCATGAATAAATTATCTATTATTTAATATACTATATATAGTACATTATAAAAATTATACAATATTATGTATAATATATTATAATGTCATATTCATTCACATATATACTATATTTATATACTAGATTAAAATTGTAATATTGTATCCCACCTATATTCAAATCGGGGGATGGCCCTCCCGCCGGACCCCAAATCTCACCTGCGTGGGATCAGGACCACTGTAAAACCTCGGACGATGGACGCAGGAGGCTGGTGGGTGAAAAACAATTCAACACCATTAACAACCAATCTGGTTGGTAGCTTCAACCCCTCTGAAACATATTAGTCAATGGGAAGGATTATCCCATATATTATGGAAAATAAAACATGTTCCAAACCACCAACCAGCAATGTGTGTTCGCACATTATAAAGCGGTGGCACAATGAGGCACAACAAGGCTGGGTTACACGCAAGGTCAATGCTGTTTCACCAGTGAACAACCTCATCTATCCAGCGGCATTCTCAAGATCTCCAACTGGTGATTAGTCACCACATGTCATGACAATCCGCACTGACAGAATGGTGGAGAAGTCTGACCTCCTCGGGTTCATCATGCACCGCAGCAATTGCACGCATTCAACAACTTCAACTACTCAGCGGCGTTCTC
>Ga0126342_10010213_pt1 | contig 16795 bp, 20 predicted proteins | sample Cyp1metagenome_FD_92528 | JGI IMG/M metagenome (GOLD analysis project Ga0126342, IMG submission 92528) | Coral microbial communities from Lord Howe Island, Old Settlement Bay, Australia - Cyphastrea 1 metagenome | ecosystem: Host-associated > Invertebrates > Cnidaria > Coral ... | reverse complement strand
CCCCTAAGTGGAGATTCAATACTCTCAGCTCTCAATTTCCGGGAAAGGAGCAGCCACCTCCCCCAGTACTAAACTAGTACTAAAGTACATAGAACTCAGGTAGCCTAGGCTACCTTTCGTGACCTGCACTCGATTGAGCATAGTTTCCCAACACACAAACTCAAGCACCCCAGGAACAGCTCGGAACAGCTCCTGCCAGAAGATCCGAACTGCAAAGAAGAAGTTTGCCAGGCGACTGACGCCAAACGAACCTAACAGCGCCTCAGTGCGAAATTCTTGAAGGCAACTCAAGGCGTCAACTTGCACTTGGCACCCAACAACATTTACAGCTTGAAGAACACGGGCAGGGCTCTTCCTCACATCCAGTAAATACCAACAGCTGAAGGTGCAGGATACGAGCAACGCAAAAAGCGGAAGGCATGACAAAGGCATGACATCCATCCTTCTCCGCAGAAGATTGCTCAAGCGCAGGAAAATGTTTGAGAACTCCGCAAAGTATGCAATGCCTCGCGGGACAAAATGACTCCATCCACTCTCAGGTCTCAAGTCTTGTAGAAGCAGCTTTGGACTGAATACATCTGAATACCGAATACCGCTTGAAAGTTCAAAGGAAAACTACTCTAATCACAAAGAGTCTCCCGACAAGGGTTCTCCAACTACTCACCTGCTTAGGGCCCGGCAAAGTACCGAGCGCAAAGCAAGTGCTTCGGACGGCTTGGTTCGGAAGATGCATGGTGTATTGGCACACGTCTGGGCGGAGGCTGAAATGCACAAACTCCGTCTGCCTCTTACTGCTACTGATGGTCATTGGCGTTCATGGGCTTCACCAGGCGACACTGCAAACTTACTTCTGAGGGACTTTTTCTTGGGAATTGTTGCAAATGGCAAACATAAACACGATAAAACAAGTGGCAAACTTTATGTTGATATCAATGCTCTCACCCCACTTGCCTGAATCACATGGTGGATGAGCCGCCCAGCCCACATGGACGGCAAACTTCCAGAAAGCCCACCGAAGAGAACCAACAACACATCCTCGAACAAAGATGGAGCTTGATGCTCCAATCACTGCACTGCAACCCGCTGCGGAACTCGTGGGTCAATGAAATGATATGTACTGGAAGTAAACTATGATTACACTGAATTACAATTACAGTTTTGCTGGGCTCAGAAGCTGTGGAGCTTTTTCGGCGGTGTCACACAGAGAAGGGAACTTGAAGCGTCCACTTCTCCAAGCATCGACCCTTTGAGGCTCCGGGCAGCCAAGAAGTAGCCCAGGGAATGACAAAACATCCGTACCACAGGTCCCCGACCTCGCCTCAATAGTTTGAACATGGAAGTTCATGGAAGCTTGTTTTCTTTGTAATGGGAAAACCAACCATGATGCCGATGCCCATTGAAATATTGTTGGAAACAAAATGAGAGAGCTATATATAACCGGAATTTTGTGCAAGTGGTGTTGTTTTGGTGGCTTCCCCCTATCCCAGCATTGGTTGAAACCGGTGAGGAGATACTTCGAGGTGGGTGCACTCACATTGGACCAAATCATAAAAAAAGTTGTCACTGTATATTCTTTACTCCAAAGGGAACCTAGAAGTTGTTTCAGCGAACCATCATCTTATCGACCGATGCATCCGATGGATCCTGGATGATCCCACTTGTTTCGGGAAAGGTGCTACTCACCACTTCCCGCCAAGTTGCGACAAAGGCGGAGGAAGGGCCACCGTGTGCTCGGAATGGGGCCTCAGCTGCAGGCTATCGCCAAAAACGGGCCAAATATTTGGCGAAAGAAATTGCCACATTCTCCTTTCATGATGGATTAGTTCGAAGGCCCACACAGAGAAATATTCCGATTCCCAAACAAAATGGTCGAGTTTTGATTGGGAAAATCACAGCTCACCTTTTGAAACTTAAAACCAAACATATAGCCAGGCCCCGGAACTCTAACGAGGCAATGCCAGAAATGGCCACTTTAGAGGTGTAGGCGGAGTGCATCAGATCCACAACGTCCTCTCAGATGTTGGATCTGTTTGGATCAAAAAACCAAAGCGCAGGTGTAGATTGACTGTGCTGGTCACATCGCTGGAGTCTCGGCTGGTTCACTCTGCTCCAAATCCCAGACATGTGAAGTTTCACTATCATACTGATACTGGATTGTGCCATCGTCAAGCGTCTACCCAAGAATGTGAATTGCAAGCAACTTTTTTGAAGTTAAGAAACACTGATACCTTCTCCATATGCAAAACTTTCAAGGCACACAACCCGCGGTGATATCGGTCCTCGGCGAAGCTGCTGTCTCCTGGGCGGATGTTGTCAAACTTTGGCGGTGCTTCAGTCAGCCCATCAACATCCTTTCGAATGGTGAGTTTGTCTGGGAGCCCCATCTGAATAGCATCGGATAAACCTAAAGCTTCATGAACGACAGCCTCGATTGGGATTTGGCGGGCCAAATGACGCCCGCAAAGTTGAACTTGGCTTCTTGTGTCTAAGGAGTCTAAGGACAATGCAGGTATCGCAAGTAACCTGAATTTTGCTATGTCATTGCACCAACACGCGGCTAGTCGCGGCTTAGCGGCTAGTGAATTCATGGCTTGAGTGGAGCCCTTCGAGCCTTAAGCCTTATATCTCGCAATTTTTGGCAAACAATAGACAGGTCTAAAGACTGGATTATTGGTGGGTCCCCAACTCTGAAAACCAAATATAATGGGATCACCCGGGTCTTTTCCTTTGGCGGAAAAGTCTGGTATCAGTCCTTGTGCAAAGGTATCAGCAGCACCATATGAAATCATCGCAGCACCCTCAGGCAACTTGGGACACTCAGCAGTTGAACAAGTCTGGAATCTGAAAACCAAACAATTTATTTGCAGGCTTCTTCTTCTTCTTCTCCTTCTTCTTCGATCTGAAACATCTACTCCCATCAGCAACTGTGAATATCATAGCAAGTTTTTCAACTCCACAAATGAATGATCTGCTTGGAAGTAGGATATCTGTGGTTGGGGAGGCAGGCAACTGTGCACTTAAAATCAATTTCACCTTCAAAATTCCTGATCACATCCACCTTCAAGTCCTCAGTGTTTTTCTGAATGCAGAGTGAATTGCACGCGCAGGACATTTTGAAGGTCCTATGTTGATTTGTGACCTTTCTGACCATGAAGATCACACTCGTCAGTGCTTCCCTGAATGGGGTATCATGCAAAAGCCCCGCATCTAGTGAGAGGAGCTTTCATCTTCTGAAGCTATAGAGTGTCTCATCAAAGAATGTTTTCCAAGTTGAAAAGTGACGACAAGCTTAGCCCTCCACCGCGCCCACAGCAATGGCACGGATTTTGGACACTGGCTCCTGTGGGTGCAACGACAGGGTACCCCGGCCCATCAACTGTCCCTAGCCGTAAATGGATCCGCAATGAAATTATGCAGAGACACGACAGCCCAAGTTGGGAACCTCTTGAATGAAGAAAAGATATGCCAAATTATGCCAATAACAATCTCAGTTTTGCAGCCCCAAACCTAGCAGCTTAGCACATGCACAAGGTTTTGACCAAACTCAACTCCAATAACTTCCAGATTCCCTCCTCCTCTTCATCTGCATTTTCCTTCACAGGATGGAGGCACGCAAAAATGCTCTCGTCTCGCACAATATTCATGATGGAATATGATGGATTTGATTTCTATCGGGCCAGACTGTCACCAAGCATACGTAAGGTTTTGCTTTGTCGTGATAGCGTCTGCACTTGCTGCACTTGTACAACATGTCATGACTGTGCCAAATCCAAAATCCGGGCCTTTTCTGCAGTCTTTTCTGGATCCTCTTGATTTGCACCTGAAGTTGAGACAGATAGCCATGGCCCAGAACTCAGCAAGACTTGCCCTTGAAAATCCCATAGAGAGATTCTGCCTTGTGGCAAAACACTCCAACAGCCGAGCAAATTTGGATCACCATCCTATAAATCTGAATGCGGACATCAATTCTTTTTCAACACCACCTACGGATTCACGGGACCTGGCCTGTGACGTCGTTGTTCCAGCCCGTCATCTCGAACTACTTTACAAGTGATGCGCAAAGTAACGACTCAAAATATTTTTTCAACACCACCCGGAGGTACTGTTGCATGTTCTGCATGTTCTGCATTTGCAACTTCTCCCTGAGCCAAAATCGATCCAAATCAGGTCAAACACAGCAGCTCAAACGGCCCGAAGAAAATCAGACCCCAAGCCTGCAGCAGCCCCGTCAACTAAGACGTGTTTTTTCAAGCGGATTAAAAGGGTTTCGAAAGGTCTGAAACGGAAGCGGTGAGATGTTCTCCACTTTGTGAAAGCTTCCATGGAAAGTGAAACTGTAACACTTCTGGCTCATGCGAGCGGCAAACTTAAAAGTACACGCCATGAAAAAGTTTGTTGCGCGGCCAGTTTTGAAAGGAACCTCCAATGATTTTTGTATTTACAAAGATGACTTCGGTACAAACTCAAAATGATGGATGGCACGGACTGGAAAAAAAAGGCATGGGGATGTTCCTTGGCCTGGCAGATGTTCCTCTCACCCGGCCACTGCACAGTTCAGCGATGTCCTGGCGGAAAGTGTCTCACTTTTTCCCAGGCGAAGTTTCGCCAAAAAGTGCCATGCTCTCCAATCCGAAAAATTGCAGCGTCGGAACCCCGGGGCCTGGCGTCAAGAGGCCACGGGTCTCACCACTGATCCTGTCACAAGAAATCTGCCAGTGCTTCCATCCCAAGGCTATGGCCACCCGGTCCTTCCCGTGTGGCATCCTGTGTGGCATCTTGTTTCCTGCAGCGTTCTGGTGTGATCCACACTGAGGTTGGCAAGAAATCATTGCAATCGCCGTTGAAATTGCTAGGTGGATCTGTGGTCTGGATGGTCGCACCAGTTGGCTTTGAGCTCATTTCAATGCTGGGAAATAATACCCACAAACTGTTGGCATTGAACAAATTCTTTCAACATCCAACTGCGGCTGCTGGATCGCCCACCTCTGGGCCTCTATGAACTGTTGTGCCGTCTGCGGGCAGTGGTTGGGCACGTATCACTGGCTTAGGATCCCCATCTTTGATGGTCACAACCACTATGAATCACCAGAGTCTGTTCTAAGTAGCGATGGATTGAGATTCTTTTCGCGCAGATATGCTGATTTCAAGAATTCAGTATTGGGATGATTTGGTTGAAAGGTGAATTTCAGTGCTCAAAGGAAGATTTATTGGAGGACTTTGTCCTGCAGCTTGGAATCACCAACATGGCTATTGCTGCCCATCAGGTGCCCATCAAGTGGACGGTTGCTTCGACATGCATCTGAGTCTGCTGAACCCCCCACTCAAAGTAGCAGACGATACCTTGTTCATGATTTTCAGACTAATCCTTCTGACTTCTAATTCTTTACACATTAGCAACTTCCATTTTTATCGCTCAAGATGCCTGAAACTGAAACGGCCCAGGCCCCGCAGGTCCCGCAGGCCCCGCAGGCCCCGCAGGCTGCGGTCTCAAGCGCCTGTCGGCATGCCGTCTCTCGAAGAGATTCTTCAAGAGAGTCACCTGGGAGCTGGGTGCAACTTGCGACGCAATATGTGGGTAATATGATGTAATTCGGATGTTATTCTGATGTAATATTAATCACAAGTGGCAAATGGTGATCGACAGCAATGGTAGTACTCCGACGGCTTCACTGAGCAATGCTTAAAGGATACTGCAATGCATCCCTAAACTAATGTTTTTTTGTCACCTCTCGGGGGTCATGTTTCTTCCATGTGTTCTCCATTCTTCTCACTGCCTACAGGCCAAACTTCTGATGTTGGCCAGTTGCATCAAATCATCCCAGCGGGGGAAAAGCAAAGGCTTGACACAGTCCCGTCACCAAATTGGCGCCTCCCATCTTCCCCAGAACTTGGATCTGAAGTTCTTCCTCCCTGAGATCCTGCACCGAAATCCGAACTTGGATCCATTTGGATCTTTGGATCCATGAGCTGAAGCAGGATCAATATCAACCAACATCAATGAAGAGAAACGAAGTAAGATGAGCAGTTTCCATTCCCAAACCAAATGATCCAAGTTGGGTGAATCCTGGATCTCCAAATTCCGAAAGAATCTCGCCTCAGGATCTCGTCCATGCAATTGGGCGCGATACGCCTGGCATCAACGATTTCTCATGGATGAACAAAGCCAAAACATACCAAAACTAAAACATATCATGAATCACAGGCATCCATATGTTAAGGTCACATAACTATGCATAAGTGGTAAAGGTCATCTACCAGTGAATCTAACAACATAGCAGCATTAGCAGCTCAGCTTTTTTTGATTTCACCCATTTCACCCACCACCTCCATCTGCGGGGCCCGGACCCTGGGATTCTGCCAGTGCACAGCTGCCAGCGCTGTGGCGCGGGAGAGTCGCTGTGCTGCCCAGCCGTAGTTTCCACGGCCTGCACCTGATGGGTTCCACAACATATCGAAACATCTCGAAACATCCGGAACCAATTTCTATGGCTTGTGGTTTTAGATGGTGGCTTGGTGTGGTTTCATATGGTTTTATGTTCTGTTCACTCTAGGATGCTCACAAAAGTAGGGTTGCATTTGCCAATGTGATTCATGACAACTGGTGAAAACATCATGGAGTGACTCTATGTGTCTCTTGTGAATCAGAATTGGAATAGTGACTGAATAGTGGCAATAGTGGTCATAGCTGCTGCAATGGGTGAAATCTGCAACTCTCGATCAAGAATCGATTTCAACCCTCGTCTGAAATTCGATTGTCACATTTTGGTGGCTGCAAATCATGCGGGCACATACCAAGCATGATCTCATGAAAGGTGGTTGCTCTGGTGGTGACAACCCCCCCCAACACTGAGCATTAAAAAGCGATTAAAACTTCTCTAATTGCAGGATGTTCGACCGGAGATCCGTTGAAAAATGATCCCCGCCCCGCCTCTCAAACGCCCTGAAGCGATAAAATTGTTTTGAAGTGGCGCACCTACGGGCAGGTGAAAACCTCGGGGCCTCGGGGCCTCAGTAAGTTTTCTGCGACTTGGATTGTCACGATGGCTGAGAAAGTATGAGGCTTGACTGTGCGCTTTTTGAACAGTTCAGACATCTCTGTTCTGCTTCTTTTCATCCATGGCTACATTCCCCGATGGTATGGTGTTCTAACAGCATTGGGGGTGGTGCCAAGCATCAAAAAATATCCAACAATATCAACACAATAACCTTTCCAATCTTTCTCATCTTGCCATACCGAATGATAGTTTCTCTGTTCCCGTCGTTTTTGTTTGCATGTTTTGATTCCTTCTAATTCTCGGCCCACCTGACACCCATCGGGTCGGCGGCTTGAAGCCCCTGGAAAGGGGCCATGGATAGTGTCCAAGAGCTTCAAAATGCGAGCAATTGTAACATGATCAATGCCCATCCCAAGACTCCTTCGCAGATGGCTAGGCCCATTCTTGGCACCCCATTGATATTCTTGCCCAGATGGGGTTGACCCAGCACCTGCACGAAGTCAACTTCGATGCTGTTGGCGCTGCACCAACTCCACCTCAGCTGCTGTGAAATCGACATGGGTCAAAGTTGGACCAAGATAAGGCATATTCTAGCACCAAAAATGATGCTGAAATTTATTCAATACTCAAGAAACTTACAGTAGCCAAACTATGGGGATCCAAAAAAAAGTTCCAAAACTCAACCCCATCTCAGAATGAAGGCAAACAAATGCTAACAATATTTCCTTTATAGACTGGGTGTCCTGGCAGGATTCCATGACCATCCGGGGGTCGGGGACTGGCTCCACTTCCTTGTTGAAAGCTGTCAGCACCTGGGGGTGCTAACCCCGGGCCAGATGGATCCAAAACGGCCACGATCCTTTTACAACAGATTGGAACGGGCATATGACGAAAATCAGGGGAATTCCCGGGGAATATCCTGAAGCTTCGAATCCATATTTCCATATAGTTCCATTGCTTTCCATCGCCTATCCGACCAATTCAGCACCACATCTTCGTCCCAGAATGCCTGTTGCTGTAGCTGTCGTTCTCGGTGGGCATCAAGAATCCTGGGAGAGATGGTCATCCAATCCATCGAATGCTTTAATGTCTCCATAGTATCCATGTTGATCCTGTAACCAACCACACATTCGATGGATTCATAATGAAACCAGGGTTTCTGCGAGAACCCTCCACTTGGAGGGTCATCGGGGTCAGGGAAGTTCTAGCAGTTGGGCTCCCCTATTTGAAAAAGGCTTGTAAATAAGTTATAAACATACCTTCTATATCCCACTGATTTTGAATGCGATGCTAAATGGGATGAACCTCCACGTACTCAGAATGGTATCACCGGGCCAAACCCAAACGACAAGATTCTCTTGTGGCCACATCCCTTTGATCTCAGCCACGTAGACCTGCTGAGGAAGCTGGACCGTATTTTTTCTAGTTGGTGCTTTCACCCCAGCATCCAATTTATTGGCTACGAACCAGATTTGCAGGCGGCACCCAGCTTGTGAAAATAGGGTACCCCAAATTCTAAGTATCAATCAACAACAATCCTATTAAATCGGCCCCAAATTGGAGAGTAATCCCCAATTGTGAAGCAAATCCATCTCATGTAATTGATTCATATATCCAGTACCTAATTCATTATGATACAGTACCTCATTATGACGATATATTATGAAACATTGTGAAATATCATGATATATCATGATATATTATGACATATTATGATAGATTAAAAAAGATGTGATATATTCTGATGAATTCTGATATATTATGATATATTATGATATTTCATGATATGTTATTCTATATTGTGATAGATTCTGATATACATGATATATTATGATATCTTGTGATAGATTATAATTTTAATGTATTGTGATTTATTCTGATATATTCTGATATATCATGATATATCATGATATATTGTGATAGATTATGATATAGTGTGAACTATTCTGATATATTGTGATATATTATGATATATTTTTATATATCATGATATATTATGATATATTGTGATGGATTATGATATAGTGTGATATATTCTAATATATTCTGATAAAACATGATATATTATGATATATCATGATATAGTATGATAGAATATGACAGATTCGGAAACACTCTGATATATTATGACAGATTATGATAGATTATGATATATTATGATATATCCTGAAACATTAAAATATATTGTGATAGATTATGATAAATTGTGAAATATTCTGATATATCATGCTATATTGTGATATATTCTGATATATTATGATATATCATGATATATTATGAATATTATGATATATAATGATATATTATTAAATATTTTGACAGATTATGATATCTTGGGAAATATTCTAATATATTCTGATATATCATGATATATTATGATCAATTGTGATACATTATGATATGTTGTGAAACATTCTAATATATTCTGATATATTATAATATCATGATATATTATGATATATTGTGATATATTGTGGTATATTATGAAATGTTATGATATATTATGGTATATCATGATATATTATGATATATTGTGATAGATTATGATATATTGTGATATATTATGATAAATTGTGGTATATCATGATATATTATGATATATATTGTGAAATATTATGATATGTTATGATACCAGTATCTCATAAACGATGACCATAAAATGGTTGAGCACTTCCAGCCTGTGGGCGATCCCAATTGGCTGCTGCAACGGCAGCAGCATGTGACAGGCGCGCCTGGGGCATGATGTGTCCCCATGATTTTCATCGTTTCATTCTGCAGGCGTGAAATTCCTATTGGTTTATTCATGTTTTTTCTGGAAAGAAATGTTTTTCTTTTAGCTTTCACTTTTACTCTTTCTTGATCTATATCATGTTTTGCAAATCAAAATCTTCCTACTTCAAGACTCGAAATCCATGGAAGCTCTTCCCATATCCCATCCCCAACTCCAACTTCTCACCACCTCGGCCCACGGCAAGGTGCGCAACTTGATCTGACCCCGTTCCAGGTCCATTAGAAGTGACTGGTGACTGTTCTTTGCCGCTGTTTTTTTGAAAAAACAAGAAAATATTTGAATTCATTAGCTTTAAATGTGATTCACTGACATGGTGTCCAAGCTATTTTGGGACTTGCTATTGATGAATTGGAATGATCCACCAAACACGTCTGTTCAAAGAGGGATGATTCCAAAAAAGTGCTGGGCGCTCCATGTTCTTTGTGATTCTCCTTTGGTTCCGTGACTCTTGGTCGCCCTTCCTTGATAATAAACTTTGCGCGGTTTTCAAGAAAGTCTCAGCGGTCTTGCCTCGAAACCCCCAAATGATTTCCTCTTGTGCTCAATCATCCCAAACAGAAATATCAGGGATACACAGGTGAACATATTTTGAAACCACCACGCACCGTTTGTTCTTTGTTCTAGCCCACTTTCTTATGATGTTATTTGAAGAATCCAATGTTCGAACGCTCCATCGTCCGCACCACACCTGCGACCGCCAATTTTTTAAGAGCCGATGATCGTCTAGGCAGGTGGCGCTTCCTCCTGTGCCAACTTGAAAACCTACCGGATTCCACAAGCGCACAAGGAGAGATCCAATGTAAAGTGTATGTTAAAACCAACCCCAAAATTCCCAAAAATCCTGGCATGGCTTGAAAAACCCAAAAACCAAACATGGGGATTTCAACCAAAAAATGCAACTTTTATCCAAAATTGGCTCATGGTAAGTTAAAACATTTCCCGCTTCGGAGCTCCTTGGGGGCCTTGACCCAGGAGTCAACCTGGATGGGAGCACCGCCCAGAACACTCCTTGGTTTTCACAACAGAGATATGTGGAATTGGGTCATCTGGTCATCTGGGTGATATATGGGGGATATATGGGTGAGATATGGATGATATATGGCTGATATAAGTCATAACATGTGACAACATGTGATAACTAGAATTCGAACCTGAGAGATGTATCTGGCTTGGAGACACCGATGAAGACTTTGCGGTAAGTGAGAATGACCCTGAAGCACATCACAAGCAAATGGGAAAGTGAGCTCAGAAGTTGGAGAAAGAGCTAGCATATGGTGACACTACCACAAAACAAACACGCACAAATGCAGTGAAAGCAATCAGTCATTTAGGGCTCTTTGCCTTCTATCCTTACAATTCCACAACACATCGTAACCATCGGATAAGCTATCAGCAACTACAAATGGTTCAAGATGACATCTGTCATCTGTGACAGACACACATCTGCTTCAGTCGAATTCCATTTTTCTACAACTTCAATGTGTGGCTTGAACCACATTGAATCCTGAATTTTACAAGTTGTATACCGGCCTTTAAATACCTATTGACTATATATTATACATACACATACACACAAATAAATAAACAAATAAATAAATGAATGAATGAATGAATGAATGAATATACGTGTATATATATATATAAATAAACAAATTCATAAATACATTAAATGAAAAAACAAACGAACAAACAAAAATAATGGGCGGCACACATAGTCCTCCTCTGGAGATTACTTACAATCGTTCTCAACTCCGAAACCACTGGATGTTCATCTTTTTGGCCCAGTGTCCTGGTGTCAAAACCATTCTCATGGTGAGTTGCCCAAGATTCCCATCATCACCACTTAAGGCCTTCATTTTTAACCGCTACCATCCAGTACCATCCAGTACCATCCAGTACCATCCAGTCCCTTTCCCCACGTCCGGCCATCCCCAAGGCATCCCCAAGGCATCCCTGCGGCATCCCGTCCAAGGCACCCGTTCAAAGTGGCGATGGCCTGTGCCACTTCTTCAGGCGAGCTGTAAGCCGCTGTGCCGGTGCCAGCACCCTTGCCCTGGCGGAAGAGGATGGACCAGGAAAATCATCCAAAAATCAACGAGTCCTTGGAAGATGTTGGAAGATGAATTGGATTCAATTGGATGATTTCTTTTTGGACATTGTTCCGTTCAAGATCACTGAGATTCGGCACCGAGCCGCGACTCGGAATCATGGATCAGATCTGTCCCTCATCGGATGCTTCAGATCTCGCTGCAAACAACTGATTCCAGAGAACTTGGCAAAATCATCATGAAAATCCAGGGCGCCCTCGAAGGTTCCCTCAAAAATTGGGCTTTAATCAACCCACAGAGGGGACTGATGAGGGTTTAGAACCCTGCCACGAAGCGATGCATCTTCATTGCCGCACCCCAGCCTCAAAGACTTCGACCCACTTGGTCTTGCCCACCTGATTCATGTGCTCCTGCGCGATGTATGGCTGTAAACCACGAAATGTTGGGATGTGAATGACTGCCCAATCTTTACAAAAGGTGTACGTATAGTGTTGATCCATGACCAAATGGGATCGGCACTTTTCCTCACTTTTCTATCTTTCCGACATTTGCTTTGATCATGTTTGATCCTGTGCCGCCGGAGCAAGTCATAGGTAACCTGTCAAAACAGAGGTAGCCATTTCTGCTTCAGGCCCCACCGCAACAAATCAGTCCTGCAGTTCCTGAAGGGGCTGACCACGCAGGGTCAAGGGCGGGGTCGAGATTTGAATTAGAACTCTAGAACTAACACTGCAAAACTAACCCTAAAGAATATGGACTTGGTCAGAGTGATTACAAGCTTCAAGATGTTTCGACGCCACACAACTTGGAGCTGTTGGCAAAACTCGAAGTGAAATCATGTGAAATCCATGTCGATCTTATTGGATTCTGCGTGCGGTGAACGACCCGTGCCTTCCATGTGGTTCCAGGCCTTGGTGTGGGAACTCCCAGTTTCCAACTTCAGGGAGCATTCCAACCAAGAAATGAGGCAGTTTGATAAGTTTCATAAGTTTCAATGATTGCTACTAAAATGAATACATTCACGAAGCCTCACAAATTTGGTGTGTCAATCTTTGTTGTCGCCTGGAACGCCGTGGAAGGCTTATTGCGGCCAAGGCGCGAGATTCCTCCGATCCACACCTGGCTCGTTTTACCAACAACTGGAGCCAGGATCCAAAAACAAACTCAACCGGGGTATGCCCGGAAATCACAATGCCTGCAGTTCAAAGTATTCGGAAGGCTTTGGGCCAGTTTTGCTCATGCAAAGGTGAACAGAAGGATAGAAATCCACCATTCTTTCTGGGGCGGGTATTTTTCCAATTCTATGCTTGTTTCGGGTAGGGTACAACTCACGCCCAAAACCATGGAATCATCTGCAAATCCCATTTTCAAGTGACAAGAACTCTGAAATGTTGCGAACCAAACGGGAGTAACTTTCTGAAGCATTGCGAATCACGGTAGTCTGGTGCCTTCTCAGATGGATCCACGCGTGGGCCCTTGCCCTTGAAGAAGCCCTGGGCACGGCAGCATGATCTGAGGATGCTAGGGGATTGCATCTGTTGTGCATCTTTGGAAGGGCATACCATAACAAATCGAAGGTCCCATTAGTTCACTCACACAAATCCCAGTGTTTGGGTCAGCCGTTTGATTCCACCAGCTACTCCCGGAAACATCCATTGGCAAATAGCAGTCATCACCATACATTATTCCAAGCATCGCCAAAGCAGCCCCATTCATCAAGGCAACTCCACCCATCCAAACTTTCCGGTGGATCAGGCCTTGCCCTTGCCAAAACCCTTGAAACCGCCATAGAACGCCATCTGCCTCATCTGTTGATACCTCATAGCAGAAGGGGAACTTCCAAAGCCACCTGAAATTGGTCTAGATGGATCCCACAGGCACAGTAAAAATCTGGTGTATATCACCAACTACAGTACAACCCAAATAATCTTGTGTATTGGGATTCCGGGCCTCATCATTTTCCAACACTCTTTCTGGATCACCCTCTGCATTCCCAGCTTGTTTTTTTTTGGATATCAATCCATCCATTTACCAAAACAACAATTTTGGTTCCATTGGGAATACAAGTAATTACCTCATCACCAATTTGGCAACTACAGACAAGTACAGCAATCTTCACATTTCCAGGGACCATCCCAGTTTTTAGGGGTCAGAAAAACACGGTTTTTTCAACGCGAGTTGCTGATTTCCCGCTGCCCCAAGGAGCTGCACTTCCGTGGCAGCTGGACCTGATGCAACCACGATTGGCTGGTTGTTGGAATACGAATTTTAGTTGGTTATTAGATTTAGTAAATTTATTACCTATTTAATTTCAATATCTATGACATAATGTATCATAATAATGACAGGTGTGGATAGTGTACAACTGCCAAAGGTTCTTGGCCGCTCTTGTCTTGTTTTAAAGACGGTTCTGCTTGTAATTTGCACATGTGGATGTAGAAAGAAGCTTGGAAAAGTCAAAGACCACGCAGCGCACCTTTCTCGCTATCCGTCTTCACCTTGAACTTGCAATGGCCTTCCAACACGCAGCAAACGACCACGGGCTGTTTTGATACCTTTTTGGCGAGCTCATGTTGTTGCACACTTGCAGCAAAAAGGGGCCAATGAGCACAGCAAAAACTGACTTGTAGCAGCTACTGAATGTGTGGAACCACGGTTGCAAAAGTCAAATTGAAATCAAAGATTCATATCCAACTGCGATATGGAGACATTAGTGGGAAACTACACACTAGCGGTCAATCCGAAAAGGGCTGCAAAGTAAACAAATCCTCAAGTCGGATGAATTTTTCTGGGTTCGACACCAAGAATATCAAACAAGTCTGGTCTGGTCGACAAAAATGCCCTAGTGGAAACTGATCCTCCAAATATCCCAGCACCAAACACCTCCTTGCGGGGCGAAGCCACCTGGGCTGGCGGGCATCCATGGTGCTAGTGCCGGATTCTCATCAAAGTACATGTCTAAAATTCTGCATAACTTTCAGCCACCATGATTCAAGATGATCCAAGGGTCCAATTGTCGGGTGCTTGACACTTCTCAGCTCTGCCAAGTCCGTGGCCTGGGATTTCGGATTTCAGCACAAAGACATCCTGTCCTGGGAAGGCCTGGGCGCACTTGGAGAATGTGTCGACCCAACAGTTGAGAGAGCTCCAAAATTTTATTCTAACCTTTTAACCCTATGGAGCGCCTATGGACATATACCTAAAATTCGCTCATCCCAGTCATAGTAACGAGTTCCAAACCGATCAACACAGCCAGGTGTGTCCAAAGGGACCGTGTTGCAATCGGCATCTCACACCGACTAAAGAACAAGAACAAGATATACCAGTGTCGATGGTTCCAATTCCTTCCAAAGTGATCAAGAACAGTGGGTCCATTCTTCCGAGTGGAGCTGGCATAAAATCGACGACCATGAAAACTGGTGCGGAACTGGCGCCTCGCAACCCACAAATCCATAGCCCTTACTGGGGTTGAAGGACTTGATTTCACCTCAGGTGAACCACAGACTCAGATCCCATCGCCGGAAATCTTGCGGAACACAAGATTTTCTACATCTTTCAGATAGAACAATTTTCCTGCACATGAAGCTCCCTGAGCCCTGTTGCCCCCGAACTGGAGTTTCCACACCATGATATGTGGCCTCTTCAGGAGGGACCATCACTTTCACATCCGTGGCCAGTTGTCCCTGCGAACTGAGTCATGGCAGGGCTGACGCTCGAAATATGAGGTTTTTGGGACTGGAAGAGCACTCACTTTGTGACGGCTTTTTGTTCATCCTTTGAACGACCCAAGGACTGGATCGATACTCACACATTAAATGACATCATAATGACATCAAATGGCTACAAAGGATGGTGGGCGGCCTTCTCACCCTGTGTGACATTGAAAGCAACCTTCATGCCCTTGGAGAGGCAGTAGCCTCCACATTGACGCCTGGGGCTGCAAGGCATCGGTTTCTGGGCAAATCTGAGTCTGGAGTCTGATCTTTGATACAGGGTCCGAGATGATCCACATTCCAATTGGAAGCAACCAAAATCGACCGATTTACGTATGGTATTCTTTTATATTGGAACCATTAGGCATGACCTGTGAAGATTTTTGGCGCACAAACTTCTAATCAAAATACCATCGATTCAACCTCGTCCAAGACCAGTGGACGCCTTTCATGTTGATCTCCTACTTCATTGGGAATGCCAACTGGGACCAGCAACCAAGTGCGGGTGCTGGGCCAATGGCCATGGCCAGCAAATGGCTGCGGTCAGGGAGTCACTTCTCAAAGCAAAACATTCATGAAGCAGCATTTCAATATGTATTTCAGAATGGATGGTACCAATCCCAAACATAGCGATGGGGTGAACTTGCCTCGTCACCAAAAAAGACCAACTCTGGGCCATTGGCTTGAGAGGTAGTTATCAAATGCCCAATTCTTGGTCAAACTCCTTGAACTCAAAAACCCGTGCCTGTTGACAAAGACATCTTGACCATTGCATTCGATGAAGCCCCAACCCTGCGGCAGGAATGAACTTGCTTATGAAGAAACAAACAATGGTTGCCTACCAAACAATTCTGTACTTGACACAAGATAAACACCTATAACTCTACTGATTTCTACATCTTTATCCCAATCGTTTCAACTTTATGTTGCCAACCTACAGCCCTCCTAGCCCTGTATGTTGCCACCTACAGCCCTCCTAGCCCTGTATGTTGCCAACCTACAGCCCTCCTAGCCCTGTATGTTGCCAAGCTACAGCCCTCCTAGCCCTGTATGTTGCCAACCTACAGCCCTCCTAGCCCTGTATGTTGCCAACCTACAGCCCTCCTGGCCCTGTATGTTTCCAAGCTACAGCCCTCCTAGCCCTGTATGTTGCCAACCTACAGCCCTCCTAGCCCTGTATGTTGCCAACCTACAGCCCTCCTAGCCCTGTATGTTGCCAACCTACAGCCCTCCTAGCCCTGTATGTTG
>Ga0126342_10010212_pt1 | contig 16796 bp, 8 predicted proteins | sample Cyp1metagenome_FD_92528 | JGI IMG/M metagenome (GOLD analysis project Ga0126342, IMG submission 92528) | Coral microbial communities from Lord Howe Island, Old Settlement Bay, Australia - Cyphastrea 1 metagenome | ecosystem: Host-associated > Invertebrates > Cnidaria > Coral ... | reverse complement strand
CTGTAAAGTCATGGTGATTTGTCCTGCTAAATGGTCATACGTTGGAACATAGTGGACATACATACATTCTGCAAAATTATTATATCCAGTTGGTAGATGGTGTATCCAATGATAATCCCATTATTTACAGTGTTTCATAGTTTCCAGTATTTACCAATGTATGGGGGGTTTCCATATTCATGGGGGTACCCCAAAATGGATGGTTTATAATGGACAATCCCAATCTAAAATGGATGATGAACAGAGGTACCCGTATTTCAGGAAACCCCCATATGGATCCATATGGACGTATGGAATGAAGTATGTCATCCTCTAAACCAATATCGTTGATGATGCAAAAATTTCATGGAAGTGACCATCAAACGTTGGAGCTCGTAAGCTGCAACAAAGATATCATCTACAGTGACGGAAAACGACATGAAGTCGTCATGATTTCAACGTCCACCCAGAATCCTGATCCATGTTCAACCCAAAACTTAGATAAACTTAGGAGTGTTTACTGTAGATATCTTCAGTTTCTATTCATTTTAGGTATTTGCGTATATTCACTAAAGATTTCTGAGATGTTTCCGCTTCCATGGATCAAGGAATGAAATAAGATCATGTTCTCATGATATGAAAATGAATATCCCAATTTTCCTCTCCCCATTCAACCACCATTTCCCAATTATCACCATCATTCAAAGAAGGGTTCCCAGCTCGCCTGCGAGAAGTTGCATAGAAACTTCTCGCGATTCCGTATAAATTACCATAGAATCCATAAAAAAGTAAACAACTAACTGGTCGGTGGTATACCTACCCCTCTGAAATCAGTTGGGATTATTATTCCCTGGGTTGACATTCCATATTTGGCCTACTCTGGGAGAATCTGCGCCAGTTTGCTGTGGAAAATGACCATGTTTATGAGGCAACTCAATGTATATAATCATCATCCACTCAATATGGGCCATGGCTTCCATAGCTATTCTAAATTACCAGAGGCTAAATGTTGCACAGAAACGTTTTTTGCCTTTCAAAACATCCCCATGTTTCCGTTGTTCCAACCCGAATTCCTCAGGGTCAGGGAATGATAATCACCCACCAGCCAACCAACCAACCAACAACGCAAGGAATCAAAATCACGCTTAAATAGCTCCAGTTGAACTGTTGGGTTTATGGTAGATATATCATGATATATCGAGCATTCTTGAACTAGTTAATGGATGTTAATGGGGTGAAAGATGGTGAAAGTAAACCGACATGTCTAACTGGAAAGGGCCCACCAACCGCACCAACCGACTGGATAGAAAGACTGGAAACCCCCATGGGATGGAAAAAAAAATCTACGTGACTGCGAGCAACTTAGAATGAAAATCAGATCAGTAAAAACTATCCCTGGTTAGGATAATGACATTCCCAATTAATATGGAAAAATAACATAAATGTTACCAGCATTTGATGGCTAGTTCAATCTCATATATATATATATATATATCTGGTTGGTGGTATACCTACCCCTCTGAAAAATGATGGAGTGAAAGTCAGTTGGGATGATGACATTCCCAACTGTATGGAAAGTCATAAAAGTCATGTTCCAAACCACCAACCAGTTTATAAACCATTATTATTAATTAACCATCATTATTGACCATCATTAACCACTAAATAATATTCACAATTGTTATTAAAACACATTATTTATTTACCCACTTGGTTGATATCCCCGTTCCCCATCTGTTTTGGTCCACCACTATTATTGACCATTATTATTCACCACTATTATTGACCATGGAATTCACCAACCAGATCCCAGTGATGGTTCTGAATCAACACACAGACGATTCCTACGAGGATGCGCCAGGGCCGCCAGGAGGCCAGTTCTACAATGTGAAGAATGAGACCTCGACACCACAAGCGACCCACCCGACCGAGCCCGGTGGTTGCATCGACGACTCGTGATACAACAAGCGATTGAAAGAAAGGATGGAAGGATACTACAACCCCCCATGAATACTTGATTTAAAAGGGAATATAATGGGAATAAAATAATGGGACTATATATATATATATGTATATGTATATGTGTGTGTGTGTGGGTGTATGTATATATATACATGGGACCACTACAACTAGCGATATATGACTCATGGTGGCAAGCCATCGAACTCACCAAGAAAAAAAAAACAACCACCAACTTGGCTATCATTTGGTGGCCCCACATTGTACTATGTATATATATATATATATGGCTATGGGTCAAAACCCTGGCACCAAGTGACCCCGAGGATAGCTGGGATTTATGGATGTTCATCCCACGGCTGGCGATGTTGGAGAGGTCTCGCTGGGCGATGTTCCCCGGGGAACCCCCGCCATGTTTCGTTCTCCCGCCATCTGTATATTCCATGGTATCCCACATCACCATCATGGGAAAAATCTTTGCTAGTCCACAAAAAATCTGTGATGTTTTGCTGTTGTTTTATTTATCTTCCATTTATATTGGTTATGTCATGGTTTGTCATGATTTGCTGTTTATTTTTTGAAATATGTTCCATTTAAGTAGCCATGAACCTATTTTTTTTATACACCGACAACCAAGGTTAGGGATCAATGATATTTACCATTAGAACATATTATAACCAACTATTCCCATGATATTCCCATCAATGATATGCCCAAAAAACTCCAGTAATGCCAAAACACGGAGTCTGCGAGGTAGGTCTGTGTTAGCCTCAAAAATCAGCAGCGATTCTTCGTTGGTAAAACGCAAAAATCACAAGAAAAACTTGGACATGGGGATGTAGAAACACATCAAAACACCATCTAAAATAGTCCTTGAATGTCCTTGATGCGTCTTGTTTTTTGCGGTTTTTTTTTGCCATGAAAATAGCTGTTTTCTGCCAGTGTCCCTGGTGGATTCCGGTGGTTTCTCAAAAGGAGAATCAGCAAGTCTCACCACTCCAAGCGATCATCGCAGTAAGATCCAGTGGATTTTTGTTGGTATTTAATGGTGATTAGTACGGTTAATAATGGTATTAATATGTATTAATGGATTATTATCATTATCATTATTATTATTGTCTATCATATCACTTATGATTAGGATTATTATGGCTAATGGTGATTATATAATGGATGACAAATGATTATATTATGTAAAACAATGGTAAAATAAACCAGCCATGACTGGGCATGGTTTGAATCCCTATAAAAAATCTGATGACTGGGCGACTGGGGGATGGTTTATGACATTGTTTTAACCACATTGTTCCATATATCTGGGTAAAGGCCATAATATTTCACTAACCTGAATCAAAAAGGCCAAAAAAGGGGATGATTTCCCTAACATAAACCATGATTCCAGTGAGGGAGAACAGTGAGGTCGTTATAATTTACCCAGATATATGAATGAAAAAAAAAACCTAGTTGAACTCACCACTGCCCTTCGTGGGATGATCCTCGCTGACGATTTTTTTCGGAGAATCCCGAGAATCCCACGCCGGGTTCACAAAAAAAACGCGTCCAGCGCCATGTTTTTAACCAATATTAATCAAGTTATTAACCACTATTAATCAAGTTCAGGAACCATGTTTGTGAACTGAAAGTGTTCACATATGGGTGGAAGAGTGGTCACATGCTGGAAAGTCAACAAAATCCATGGGTTTATGGCACGAAATTTCCGGGCCTGGCACCATCCAAAGCTGCCAAGTTTCGCCTATCATTCAAAAGGTCGAAACTCACCCAACTGCTAATGCTGAAAGATATCTATGAAGTTTCTATTGGAATATTTGTTTGGCATTTGGCTATGGGTCAAAACCCTGGCACCAAGTGACCCCGAGGATAGCTGGTAAATGGATGTTCATCCCACTAAAATTCATAACAATAGGTTCTGACCCAGCCCCATTTGACTTTAGTATCTATTGAAGATTTCTCAGATTTTCTCAGTCCCATTAAACTTTAAACAAAATCACTAACCTGAATTTCTCGGCTAATATTGGCACAAGTCCAAAATAAAACACTCATTCCAGTGAGGGAGAACAGTGAGGTCGCTATCACTTACCCAGACAAAAAAATATGTAGACAAACCATTATTATAGTAGATGATATATATGTTATGATGAGATATAAATACTGTATGTAGACAAACCGCTTTACATTGTTTCATTAGATAAATCATTAAATATAGATATGTAATTAATTAATGTACCCAAATATATTAATCATAGATATGTAGATAAACCATTAGCATTAGATAATACTAAACAATAGCTATCATGTCAACATATGTTAACTATACATAGCTATTGAAAATTGCAATTTAGTTCATTGATTTACCCATGAAACATTGTGATTTTCCAGTTCGCAAAATGTAAACATTTACCAGAGGGTTTATCTATTACCTATGGCTTCTATAAAAGGTATAGATCTATTATAGATATACTATACTATGGATTTCTATGGATTATCTATAATAGTATATGGATTTATCAATAGATATCAATAGTATACTATGAAATCCATATACTATCTATTATCATATAGTCATGCAAGGTGGTGCCCGATAGTTAGCTAAGTTGACGCACATAACTTGCTTAAGAATTTTGGGTTTATGGCACGCACCACCTTGTATCATCATCCCTGTTCTTGGATTATGAACTCATCCCCAATACATGAAGGGTAGTTTTTTATCCCCCAACTAATCATCAAGCAATCATCATTTATCAGTTATAGTTATATCATGTTATATCCACTTATTTCCCTATTTGATGCTTATTTTCCCATATGAAATGACATGAAATGACTATAATATACTATAATCATCAACCAACCAGGGTTTTGAACACTGCTCATGTTAGTTTACCAGTACCAAAGAGGAATACCCGTACATGTCCCATTGGACCCCTGGGACTGGGCTGCCGGGCTTGAAACCTTCAGGCTCCAAGCCCGGAGGGGGTCGCAGCGACACCACCTGCAGGATTTATCCCACAACAAATGGGTAGTTTAATGAGATTTATCCAAGAAACATGGTGGTTTACGTAATGGGATGTTAATTACCAACATGGAGATAATTTTGGGCTAATCATGGGAAAAAAAGAGGTTTAACCAACAACAATAGTTTTTTTGGAGGATTAGTAATTGATTACCCTGTGGCATAAGGTTGGATAATAGTGGAACAAAAACATGAAAAACATTGGGAAAATGGCAATGGTGATGTATATATATATACATATACATTGTTTAACTAAGAAACATATGGAAACATATAATATGTATGATCTCGTTATGACTAACAATTTTCGAACTGGAAGCCATGAACGAAAAAATATGATAAAAATAGCCATGGATGTTTTCAAAAATATGGTGATGTTCCAGTTCCCTATGTTAAATAACCAAAAGATAAACCACAGGGACTTACCACCCAGGTGAGAAACTCACCGGTTTCTTCCGCGATAGGCTGCATGCGAAGAAAAACAAGGTGCCCTGGTGCCCCCAATGAACTGTTTATTAATTTAGTTTCACCTGAAGTGGAGAATTATCTACAAAATCGCATCTATAATTAAGTAACTAAGCCATAGTTTTTTCATACCTCTGAAGCAACGTAGAAATCTACAAGGTCCCACCACAAGATGGTGCCCACAGAACTGTGCGATTCTGAAGTGAGTCACCGGCCCGGCCTGGTACAAGCTATCTATCATGGCTGGAGATATCATTAGCTTGACCTGAAACTTTCATGGCCAATCTAGGATACCCTGCAATAAAATTAACGTCTAGCTGATGAGTAAATATCTTCCATTTACTTAAACAAAAATGATAGCAGTAAAGAGTTAGAGTATAGCAACCCCCAAAAAGCTAGAACAGCAACTTGGCACTATTTTGAGTAGGATTTGTCTTGTCTATCTTTTTTGGGGTCCCTATAATCCCTATACCCATCCAAGGTTCAAACCCACCTGGCTACGGACATGTCTAGTATTGCAACCCAAAATGAAATAGTCAAGCAACCTGAGCCATAGCACTTGGATATGTGCGTACCACTTAGTATCTGCTTTATAAGCCATATAGGCAGAAACTGGGCCCCTTTCCACCCATTCATCTAGCTGGGGATCAACCCAAAACATGATTTTTTTTGGTTTATAGTCATCTGTAAAGAATACCAGAGACCCTTTAAATTGTTTTTGACAATCCCTCTTTTGACCATGGCACATGTGGTGGTTTCCTAGGTCATAGGGGTACCGCAAATCATCCAAGTCATGGATGTCCATTTTGATTCGTATTTAAAACCATGATGATTTGGGGATCCACCATGACTTAAGAAACCACCATATGTTTCTATGTTCTTCCAATGGTAATCCATATTAATCCATATATTCTGAATCCATTATGAAAACTATATTATGGGGATGATATATTCAATAAACATTACAATATACTACAGTATGGAAATATAGTATTCATCCAACTTCCACATATCTGGGCAAATTATAATAATTCTCTGACCTGAAATAAGACCATATTAGGATAATTACCCTTACTAACCATTATTCCAGTGAGGTAGCAGTGAGGTAGCTATCATTTACCCAGATATATGATACCCTCTGGTAAACTAACATAGCTACTGAAAATTGCCATTTATAGCTCATTTACCCATTAAAAATGGTGATTTTCAATAGCTATGTTAAATTACCAGAGGGTATATGGCAATACTACAATATGATCCTTAGCCACTGAACCTGCCGGAAGCTGCCTTCCATGGGAGCCCCATATCACACGGCCCTGGCCCTGGAGAATGTGGAGCCCTTGGTGATGTCGCGACATCCATAAGCCAAAGGCAGGGGTGGTGTTTATGATTTATGTACGGTGAATTCATGACCACGGATCCCATTTAAGGGGATTCCGTTTCTTTTTGTATGGAAAAATTGGGAAACCCTATTTTTTTCGCATGGAATTTCGTCAAAGTTTTTTCTGTAATGAAAAACCCATGGGTTTCCAAGCCCATTTGACTGTTAGATATTCACAGCCTGCTCCAACCCTGCCATCAGTGCTGATCTCTGTTCAAGCTGGGCAATTTGCACTGTGAAAATCAGCTATGAGTGGGTAAAACAATGCCATAAACTATCTCCAATTTCACCTTTTTGTAGGTGGTATGTTTACCATTCCCAAATAAGTGGTCTAAGAGTCTATGACATTGTTTGTCCCACATTAATGGGCCTCAATCTTAGGAAACTTGGCATGTTACACTCCGTTGAACCAATGACTAGTAGATGATTTTCGCATCTGAGTGTGGATGTCCCTGATGTCCCATTTTCTACTGCCATGTTCTGTTCGATTACCTGAGCACAACCACATTTAGTGTCATTTTGGAAATATCACCTTGGTTCTTCAACACATGGAACATCTTGGACTGCTGGAAAAAAAATAGGGTCTTCCCAAAATGGTGGTACCCCAAATAGCTGGATGGTTCCCTTGGAACTATGAAAGTGGATGATTTGGGGGTAACCCCATAGGAAATCCCTAAAACTGCTATGATTTTTGGGTCCAAAGTTGGTGCCAAAACTTGCTGATACTTGGATGTGCATCCAACGAATCATTACTGGTTTATCATCCATATAAAACCCCTAGTTCATCCCATGTATAAGTGGGGATATTCCATTAATCTAATTGTTTTTTTTGAGCCATTTACTGAGTGGGGCCCGCACCCAAGTACTTCCATGGGCCATGGAGTTAGTTAATTGCTTGACAACTGGTTTATCATCCCTTACTAACCCACTTATCCTCCGGTATCCTCCGGTACTCAAAGTGGCTTGCATCCCACATTATAAAATTTCGATGATTTTCCCAGAACCATAACCAACTTATATGGGATTGTCCAGCCATAACCGTTGATTCCCAGAGGGTACATTGGGTTATGAATGGTTCTCTGCTTGGCGGTTTTAACCATCTTGAAAAATATGAGTTTGTCAATGGGAAGGATTATCCCATATATATATTATGGAAACATAAAATTCATGTTCCAAACCACCAACCAGCTAAGGCAGCTAAGGGATTCTTTGGCAAAACCCTAACCACTAACCAGTTATGACATGTTATCATGTTATCACCAACTTATTGCTCAGTGAACTCAGCCCATGGTCAATCTCGATAAAAGCCCATCACCCATCAAGTGCTCTTCAGCGTGTCCAAAAAAATGGGATGCTCCAAGCCATACTGTGGATGGGCCAGCGAAAAAATAGCACCCGTTGAGAGTCGTGATTTATCCCTGTATTTGTAGGGTTTCTTCCATCCAAGCTGGGGTTTTCTTCGATTTCGTTCCATCCACAGAAACGGTTTCCCATGGTTTCCCCTTGTAAAGATGGTTCCCACAGGTTCCCAGCTTAAGCGAAGTTGGGTTGGTTCCAGAACTTCCCCGAAGTTGGTGGTTCCCACTTCCAGTGATTCCCCGGTATCACACCAACTTATCAAACAATTATGCTTCGGTGTATCAAACCAACTACTTAAGTCTGCACAGTGTATCAAACCATTATAGTTTGCTGGAAAATTCACTGTTTACCACCTAGTTCGAGCCCCAGTTCGGAATCGCTAAGTTGGTGCGTTTATAACTCCCATTTCACGAACTGGTTTATGGCAGATATAACTATAATATACCACAGATGCTCCATGTATGGTATATTTACCTACATCTGGGTGATTTTTAGGGCAAATGTTGGTAAATATTCCATACATGGAGCATCTGGGTACTACAATACTATAGTATTCATGGGGTGAATCTAAACAAACGTTCACATCACGTTTGGGGGCACTGTTTACCTGCACCTAGTTCGACTAGTTCGCGAACTTCCCAGCCATGGAAATGATGACACTGAACTGAAAGGTACTTCTTTATACACCCCAACTATACTATAGCCATCATTAAAAAAAACATTTTAGCCATGTATATGTATATATTATATACATATATATATATAATCTCGGAATAATATCAATAGATCGAAAGCCCAATATCTATAGTTATAAACTTCATATCCAGTTTTAGCCCTAGTTGTATATATCCCCCGAAAACAACAAACAAAAACCAGCTTAATGGCTTGGAGGATAGATATTTCCATCATATCCCCATTCTACTCCCATTATATCCACATAATATGTTTAACTAACTATTATCATCCATTGTCTAAAATCAATCTAATGGATAATCTCGCTTCCATGTTTTTGTTACTAATCTTACCCTCTGGTAAACGTTTACATAGCTTTTGAACATGGCCCAGTCGAAATCGTTGATTTACCCATTAATAGCATGGTGGCTTTCCATTGTTTTTTGTATGTTTAACAGAGGGTATAATATACTATAATCATCTATAATCCATTTCCATAGCTGACCTTTTAGTTTAAGTGGGTGAAAATAAACCTCATTAATGCCAACCCCGGATTGATAAACCATGGTACCCTCTCAATTTCACAGCCCAGGGGTTTGTTAATCCAGGGTTGACATTATAAGTAATTAATAATGGTTAATAATAATGGTTACTGGTGAATATTAGTAATATTAGTGGTTAATGATGGTCAATCATGATGGTTAATAATAATGGTTTATAAACCAAAAAAAACAGTTTAATAGTTTAATATGGTTTATAAACTGGTTTAATGATAATAATACTGGTTTAATACTGGTTGGTAAGTCATCATGCCTATTTATGTTAACCTTCTACAATGGCCTTAACATAATGTCCCAAAAAAAACGCTGCCACCAGGTGACATGCACTTGCCGCGACCAGGAGACTCCTGGACTCTGCCCATGGACCCAGGGCCCCCCGGCCGTTCGAAAACGCGTTTAGTTGGGCCGTTTATAACTAGAATTTCACTACAATAAACTAGGGTTTATGATAGCTAAGTTGGTAAGTTGGTTTATACCTACAATAACTAGGGTTTATGATAGTTATAACTTATAACAAACTATAAAGTTAGATGGGGTTATAAACCAACATACCAAAAAGACGATGGAACATGGGTAAAATCCTCAGTACTTCGTTGGTTTAGCTATTATTTTAATGGCAAAGTGTTCCAGTTCGCAAAATGTAAACGTTTACCAGAGGGTTTACCATATATTACAAAAAAAAATAGAAAATAAGTGATTCACCAATGGACATTTTGTGGAGGATACAATGAGAAACCACCAACCAGTATATCTTCATGTTGGTTCTTCAAATCTCATCAAAACATCATGATATCACCGTGATCCCAAGTGAACCCCATGGAAATCACCTGCAGGATTATCTCAATAAAATCCACCATAAAATCCACCCTGATCTGATGATTTTATTGAGATTTCCAATGTGGATTTTATGGGATTCAATCTCATTTTTGTGGATTTTATATAGCTAGTGAAATATCTCATCTGGTTGGTGGTTTCAACCTACCCCTCTGAAAAATATGAGTTCGTCACCTGGGGTGATGAACTTCCCAATTAATATGGAAAAATCACATTCATGTTACCAGCATTTGATGGCTACCCTCTGGTAAACTGTCCCATAACTATGGAAAATCACCATTTTTCATGGGAAAACTCACTATAAATGGCCATTTTCAATAGCTAGTTCAATCTCATGATTCTCCACCGGCCCCACATGGTTCCAGCCATTGGTGCACCTCGCTACCGCGATCCGCACTTTCAGTGTCTGAAGCATCACCTGGATGGCCGCGCGAAACGAGTTGCCTCCATGAATCGTTCAACCGTTGCAGCCATGTTTCGGAAAACCAAATTGTGTATAGTTGATGTGCAGAAGGGTAGGTTTGATTACCATAGCTATGTTTGATTTTTAAAAAAACTATATTTGATTCCCGCTTCGGGTAGCTGAACCTCTAGTGGTTCTGGTTGGTGATCTATCAAGAAGTATCATGGCTTCCTCAACAAAGCGGATCCATAGATCCATGGGTTGGATATATGGCCTTTTTTTACATCTACTTGGTGGATCTCGGTGGCTCATCTCACTTAGTACCCATTATATCCATTCTATTCCCATTGGATCAAAAAAAATCCCCTGGGAATAGCCTAGCCACTTTACATACCATACGAATCCCAGTAAAACACCATAAATGGGTATTATCCCCCTTGCTTACAAGAATCTTTAATAACCCCTTATCAACAAAATCGCGTTTTTGCTGTTTGTTCAACCTTATAATCATCAATTAACAGGATCAGTTACTTAATAATAATCAACTAATCCCATTAAAACACCATTATGTATACGTATATATATATATATGTAATTATATGTATATATTAGCCATTCTATTCTAAGGTCAATGAACCTTTATAGCTATTGATCCATAGCGAATTAACCATTCTATCTTGGTAAGTCTTGGTAAAACACCATTAGACACAAACTCCAGCTGGGAATTATCATATGTCCATTGATATCCCCATGATATTCCCATTAATGATCGATATATTCCAGTCACTGTTCCAATCATCAATCCCATTAAAACACCATTATATACACATATATATGATTATGTGTATGTATATGAATATATACATATATACAATGTGAGGCCCCCCAGTTATAAGTTGGTTTATAAGCCCCAGTAACTATAGTTGTAAGTACCATAAACCATAGTTATTGGACTTATAAACCAATTTAGCTATCTTGGGGGCCTCACATATATATATATATATATATGTATTAACCATTCTATTCTAAGGTCAATGAACCTTTATAGATTTTTTATAGCTATTGACTATTGATCCATAGCCAACCGTTCCCACCATCTGTGCGTCCCGGCGTTCGTTCCTTCCCCCGGTGCTCGCCGCCGTGCTCGCCGCAGCAGAGCCGTGGCGGCGCCGGAAGGCGGCGCTGTCGGGGCGGCGCTGGCGCTCGTTGAGCAACCAGTACATGGCCCAGTTCGAAGCCTGCACGTCCTTAGGAAATGCTGGGAAAACTGTGGAAAAAGGTGAGAAAACTGAGGAAAAAGCTGAGAAAACTGGGAAAAAGATGGGAAAACTGAGGAAAAAGCTGAGAAAACTGGGAAAAAGATGGGAAAACTGCGGAAAAAGGTGGAAGAAGTAGGGAAAAAACTGGGAAAACTGATGGGAAAAACTGTTGGAAACACTCGAGGAAATCTGGGACAACTGCAGAAAAATTGAAAAATCTTGGAAAAGTGGGAAAACCAAGGAAGAACTGAAAAACAACTTCTAAAACAACATGAACACAGTGAGAAATTGAAAAAAGTGGAAGACTGAGCAAACAGTGGGAAATCCATCTAAGTCCGAGCCAGAAATGCTGGGAAAATGAAAGAATAATGAGGGCAAAAACTGAGGAAATTTCAAGGTTTCACAATGACATTTTGGAACAGCTGATGGAAATTCAAGGAACGCGGAGAATTTAACCAACCAAGTGGGAAATTGTCGACTTAAGAAAGGGAAAAAAAACCATGTGAAAGGGGACATGTCCTTAGAAAAAAAAACAAAACCCATTGGCATTGGGAAAAATGAGGGACAAATGAGGGAACACCTAGTGAACACTCAGGGAAATTGAAAATTGACCTTCTGGTAAACTAATATAGTTGATTTGCATATTGAGATTGTGATTGTCTACGGCTGCGTTAAATTACCAGATGTTAATTAATCATGAGAATGTGAAAAATCAATGAGGGGAACTGACACTAACATAAAGAGGACACCGATGGAAACTGGTGACCCTTTATGATTTCACTACCAAAAATATGGATATCACTGATTGGAAAAAGTAAGGTTAAGCGTGAAAAGGACACTTGATGGCATGGTGGAAATATGTGGATGCCCCTAGGAAAAAACAATGGATATATATATATCCGCATTATATTATATATTGTGATATTATATAATATATATATATACACACATGCATGTATAAGTCATTATATATTTTAAGTATTAGATATTACCCTCCGGTAATCAAACATGGCGTGCTGGAGACCCACTTTGGAGGCCACGGAGACCTGGTATAACTAGGTGAATTCTATGGTCCGATGGGTTCATTTTCCACTGAAAATTCATGAAATTTTCTATAGTATACAGATGTCTAAAGTAGATATACCATCAATGCCTTGATATAATTACCATAAACATCCATAAACCATCGAATTCACCTAGTAGACGAGAAAAAACACTGCAAAAAAAAACAACGACTTCGCTGGGAAACTCGCTGCTCAGTCCAAGTGGCAGAGCAATGGGTGAAGGCATCGATCAGATCCGACAGATTCTCCACACCTCGGCGAGACACATCGGATCGGATCTTTTTTGGTCATGACATCGGTGAGAAACCATAGGAAACCATGGGAAACCATGGTGATGTAACCCAAGAAAAGTAAGGATTTAAAGGGATATGATGCTGATGTATGATACCTAAGTTGGTTTGTAACATTTTGTAACTAGAAAAAAACACCCTTTATGGTTGATATATAATGATATATCTAGTTAATGGTGGCTGTAAACCAAGAATCTCATCGGATCGTCAGAAACGATTGATGCATTGATGACATATTCATGGGTTTCTTTGTGAATATACTAATATCCAATGAATATACTATGATATATTCCAATTGATATGAGTTAGTGGGTTTCTTTTCATGATATATTGAGCTATATCATGGGTTTTGAATATAGGACATACACGTATATCTATCAAAGATGCTAGGATTGAGTGGTTCATAATCGTAATCATCGTTCGTTGATTCACTACAGTACTTGGTGGCTCATCCCACGGATCGTAAGTAGGCTAGCCCCCCTGGTTGTAAGTAGATTAACCCTACTTATCCCACTAACAAAACCAGGGATATAACCTAATTAGGATTCGAGGGTAACTGAGCTGTTTTTTTCCTATACCCACTTATCCAGGAATCGGAAAGTTGTCATCACCACGGAAATGGTGAGAAAGGTGCCATCGAGTTCTTCTTTCGCAACGATTGTAAGTTGTTCATAGTTGTTTCTATTCTGACCAATTCTTGGATCATGTTAAATAATGTTGAGATGAGTCTTCGAATCAAATCGGAAGAATTAAAGTCACTCAGACTGAGTTTCGTCAAACAAGAAGAGTGACCATTTCGGGATGTGTAACTCATTTAACCCGCAACCCGCTCGACCTGCGCCCAACGGTCAGAAATATGGGGATGGCCACCATGGTCAGGTTGGGATGAATAATCATGAATAATCCCCATCTACTCCCCTGTGACTCCACAATCCCCCTATCTAATCTAATCCTCACAGATATTTTCATAGCCAGAGACAATCGGAAACTCCATTCAGGATAGGCAATGGTCAGCCGCTGATTTTGCCAAGGCCTCTTATCAGCCGATCGAAGTCAGGGATCGCTACCCCCACGAATCATGGATCGCACGTCGCGCACGGCGCGAATCCATTGGATAAGAAACAGGTGATGGCAGCAGTGATATACTAAGGATTCACTCGTCCATCAACACAAGAGAAGTCGAGCGGCCTCATCAGAACGGGTAGAGCTCGAACGGAGTGAAGGCCTGGGTCCATCTGGGTCCATCTGGGCAAAAACGCGCTTCGGCTTTAGCCTCCTGGCTGATACTGAACCATGGCCTTTGTTTTCGGATGCCCGTGTTGACTTGAGATGACTTCTGCACAGCTTCAGTGCTGACATCGCCCTTCGACGTCGCGGAGAGGTCAGCCATAAACGCAGGAAGTTTGGGTAGTTCAGAGGAAGAGCGGACATACTCCACCTCCTCACTCTTGTTCTCTTCCTTGCCTATCATGTGGTTGGTCAAAGTAAGTAGAAATGGGCCATGTTCAATGAGTTAACAGTTAACTAATTTCCAAAAGTAGTAATTCATGCTAATTCCCCTTGTTAATGGAAGGATCATCATCATCGAACCGATGAGAGAATAGGCCGGCCATGCAGCCCTGTTTTGACCATGGCTGAGACCCAAAATCAGCCCAGAATTGGCTAAAGTGGGGCCTTCTCAAAAAAAAAAACCAAACATGCTTGGTGGCTTATTCTACTTGCTGGGTATTGTGGGGACAATTATGAATTACGATTATTGGGTAATAGTTAGTTTAGTGAAAGCTGCCTATTCAAAGTGTTAAGGTGACTTTTACCAACCGCATGATAGCTACTATTGGGATATTTGTGGGATTAAAAAAAAGAAGAATTATCATTAATTATGTCGGAATATATAGAGATTATTATGGATTCATCCCACGAATCGGAAGTTTCTCTTGTTTCTTGCAGATGAACCCTACATTCTTTTATATTCAAATATATATATATATTTATATTATTATTAAGTACATGATTATACGCCATTTTTAGACAAACCCATATTATTCCCATATTAAATAATATATGATATATTATATTATCATATCTTCCCATAGAAAATTCACCACTCCATCCCTTCTCCTATCAGTGGCTCCACCAAGCAACTTAGCTCCGAGAGCTTCAGCACCAGGTTGGTACTGCACGCCTTGAAGAATCCTTCGCGTGTTTTTTTTTGCAGGTTGTACTTGGTGGTTCATCCCAGTTAGTAAGTGGGATATAACCCCAGTTATAAATGGGATAAATAGGGTTAATCCACTTATAACTGAGGTTATAACCCACTTACTAAGTGGGATGAGCCACCAAGTACCCTCCGGTAAACTAAAAGTTTGGTATGGAAAATGGACCATTTTTAATACATAGGTAAATCAACGAACTATTTTTGTGCCATTTTCAATAGCCATGTGTTCAATCGCTATGTTAAATTCCCAAGTGTTGCTGTTTCATAACCATATTTCCAGAATATTTTGTCACAACATGCCTGACAACAAGCCAGTAAGAATCAGTTTCCCAATCAAAGACTGGAATAGTTATATGAAGTTGTCAATCCCAATCTTGAATCCTGTGCGTTTTCTTGCTGGTCAAGTGAACAAATCTCCATCTACCCTCCGGTAATCAAACATAGCACATGGAAATCCCCCATTGTAGAATATATTCCGATAAAAAACACCTCCATTTAGTTCGAGGATTTCCCAGCCAGCCACATTTGAGGACACCAGAGTTATTCACTAGCCGTTTTTTTTTCTGTTTTTCTGATGAAATCCCCTTGTGCGAGAACAGACAACGAAATCGGATTATCGGATCATCCCCATTTGTCACATTTGTATCTCCAGTTATCCAAGTTGTAAACCAATTTGCTTATCGTAAATAAATATATGTATATACATGAATCTGGATAACCTGAAAAGCCTAACATTCCAGTGACGTCGCAACATCGTGAGTAAATTGATCCAGATACATGAACCATAAGATCCAATAATGTATAGTTATATATCTTATCTAAACTATAACTGGAGAACTATAGGACTATATGTGAACCCTAGGTTAGCTATAAATAATCATCAAATTCTATGTACCTGGAGATATATCCACCAGAAGTTGCTGGCAAAGTTACAATCATAAATTCATCATATATATAATATAAAATATAATACATAACATAAAACATATATCTTATAATATAAAATATATAGCATAAAATATATAATATATAATATACGATTTAAAAAAAAAAATATATATATATGATATGATATAATATATGATATGATATAATATAATATTTCATATATATAATATACACATATCAGCTCATTAAATGGCCCAGTATTAAACTTGGCGTTGTTAATTCATATGCCCATATGCCTTTTTGGGGTTTGAAAAGTTTTTTCTCTTCTCTGCGCGATGTTTTGCGTGGCAGGCACAGCACTTCTTACTTGGCTCAAGTATGTCATGTGTTTGACTCTGGTTGCTGGCTGAGCTGACCCAAGAATTGCAATGGAAAAGGGT
>Ga0126342_10010211_pt1 | contig 16796 bp, 16 predicted proteins | sample Cyp1metagenome_FD_92528 | JGI IMG/M metagenome (GOLD analysis project Ga0126342, IMG submission 92528) | Coral microbial communities from Lord Howe Island, Old Settlement Bay, Australia - Cyphastrea 1 metagenome | ecosystem: Host-associated > Invertebrates > Cnidaria > Coral ... | reverse complement strand
TGTTTGTTTGTTTGTTTGTTTGTTGTTGTTTTTCTTTTTAAATGCGCAAGAAAAACACTAAGTCGTAGTCCTTAGTCGTAGTCATATCAGACCGTTCTTGCAGGCATTTTTTAAAAAATGCTGACGTATAGTTGGTGAGATCTATCAATACTGGTTGGTGGTTTGGAATATCAATACAAACAAAACTATTGGTCAATGGGGATTATAAAACTATATATGGATAATGATACTTAGATACTTATATGGTTAATCATCACTTTCCCATCATATTGGGAATGTCATCATCCCAACTGACGAACTCCATCATTTTTCAGAGGGGTAGGTATACCAGCAACCAGAATATATTGGGATATTCCTTGGCAATATCATGGGAGAACCCTCCTAGAAGCCATTTGTTTTAACATTTTTTTCATGGGATCTGGATGAATTTGATCATGACCTCATGACGTCACTGGAAAGATGGTAAGGATTTCGAGAATCATACCCAAATTGCATTATTTTGCCAGTCATATCTTGTGAATATACGGGATAAGCCCATTATAAGCCCTATATTATTACCTCTGTATTATGGGATATATTGGGAATATCAGGGGGGATTTATATATAATGGGATAGATAACCAACAAATATCATATCTGCATAGATCATAGTGACCTCATGTTGCGACGTCACTGGAATTATGGTTAATTAATACGGTGATCTATCCCAAAATGTTCATGATTTTTACTGAATCGATATAATTTAGCCACAATGCGGATACAATAGGGACAACAAACCATTTGAGGGATATATGGGGATGGGTCAAAACCTATTATTACCACCATATAGTGGGGAATAAACATCCATTAAGCATCTATTTTAGGTACCATCCGGGTGCCAGGGTTTTGACTCATAGCCATATGGGAATATATGCGGGATATGGGGATATGGGGGTGCAGTTGGGGTGCCTTTTATGTGTATATAACCATGGGATTTTGACCCCCATAAGTTGGGTTACGGAGCCGCCCAACTATCATATACTATCCGGTAATCAAACATAGCAATGGAACATAGCAATGGAACATCCCCTATACATGGAGGTTTTTATGAGAAAATCATCTATAAATGGGGGGGCTTTCCAGCAAGCCACGTTAAACAAAAACAGCGGGTATCCATTTCTAAGTGGAACCTCCACAGGAGAGTGAGCCTGTACCGGAACCTGCAGTGCCGGTGGAGAGACAGAGGTGCAACAAACTTTTTCTGATTCCCTGGGAAGATGGGCGACAAAGACACAGAAATCATACCCTCCAGCATTCAAACGTGGCAATTGGAAATCCCCTATAAATGAAGTGTTTTTTTGTTTCTTTTTCATGGGAAAAAACATCTATAAATGGTTGGGTTTTGGGATGCACGTCGGCTCTAGTTTCAATTCAAGGTGGTGCCACTCCCCAGCGATGTTTGTTCTGTTATAAACCCATCTATTTATTTATCTCAGTATCTCCATAAAGCCTATAGTGAACCACTGGTAAGCGATACTGATGTTATGCCCAAAAAATGCTCTCAAAGCAATTCATGGCGGCCCAAAATTCAAAAACAGGGGTTTCTGAAAAAAAAACGGGGAACCCCTGGTAACCATGGCTACATGAAGAAATGGTCCAATGACTTGGAATCCTCCAATTGACAAATCCCCATGAACATCGGATTTGTTGAAGTTTTCCACTTCGTGATGTCGCTTAACACATCCCATGTCTCGGAGCCTCCGCACGAAACCCAGGCGAAAAGCTGACGTGAGCCACGTAGAAGCCGCTGCGGAGGCGCCGCCATAAATGGATGGGAACATGGATGGTTTTTTTTTGTGGAAAATCCCATAAATCTGGGTAAATTATAGCGACCTCACTGTTCTCCCTCACTGGAATCATGGTTTATTTTTGGGAAATCATCCCCAAATGGCCGCAAGATTCAGGTTAGTGAATTATTATAATTTAGCCAGATAAATGGATGAGAACTGGGCCCCATGGATTTTTCCAAGCACCATATAAAAATCTCACTAAAGTTCAAAACCCTGGTTGATGATTATGGGCCATTATGGGATTATACCACTCTTTATATCTTGGGGGTTACCTATGAATCAACGGGGAATCCCGATTTGAACCATCTAAAAGTTGTAAACGAACTCTTCGCGGCCAAGAAACAAATTGTTTGGTTGATATCCCAGGATGGTTCCCCCCAGTGAAATGTTTGTTGCTTTATAAACACCATTTGGGGGCCTCAATGCTCCAACCAACTTGTGCACATACTTCCAGAAGTTTGCCAAATGGTCCATAGGAAGCCTTGCCTCTGTACTTGCTCATGAAAATGCACCACAGGTCAGCAAAGCCCTTTTGCTTCTATAGTTTTTTTTTTTAAATAAACCGAAAATAAAAAAAAAAACAGGTTGTTGGTTCCCCCCAGTTATACTTACCATAAACCTTATTGTTTTTTAAACCAATTTTCTGTTGATCTCCTCAGTGAAATGTCGGCGCAGTCCCGTGAGGGTGGACACGTCGGAAAGTTTCTGGCCTTGGAAAACGGGTCCTTTTTGTCCAAGGAAAGAGATCTGTAGATTTGGCTGGGTCAGCCTCAATCAGAATCATTTATATAATCATTTAATCATTTAATCATTTAATCATTTAATCATTTAATCACTGAACCACTGAATCAATCAATCAATCAATCAACCAACCAATCAACCAATCAATCAATCAATGAATCAATCAAAGAACTCAATAATCCAATAGAAAACATTGAAATTATTCATAACCGTCCGCTATGTAGATCTTCACAGTGCCAGCCTTGCAGGTTCCAGTCCCGGCAAGAGCAGGTGCCGGACACCTTGGATTTGTCTGAAAATAGGCTATACCCCAAATTCCAATGTTTTATCATCATGTCAATGGGAATTTCAGGATCCTAAATTGGAGGTACCTACCATGTATAAGGCCTATATAAGGCCTATGTAAGGGAATATCCCAACAAAATATGATCTTATATGGTACAGTGATCCTGAAATTCCCATTGATCATGTTACACTCTTAAGTAGTATAGGGGATCTTATGGGTATACCTCAAATTTCCAGACACACCGACACACCCATGTAAATGGTCCTTACGTTCGGTGGTGAAACGGTTTCGGATCGCTAAGTTGGTGAAACAAAAATAGCGTTCGTAGAACTATTGGGTTCATGATGATAACTATTGGGTTCATGTTGTTGTTGTTGTTGTTGTTGTTGTTGTTGTTGTTGTTGTTGTTGTTTTAAACTCAACTGAAAGTTGAGGGGGCACCATCTGATAAGGGGGTTGAAACAGCACTTGAAACTTGAAATGGTGGTTGAATTTCATGGTCCACTAAACCTGTTCTGGACTGTTTGAGAATGGGAGTGATCATGCTGGTAGGGGCAGCAGATTCCAAAGCTTGAAAGTCAAAGGACCTACCAAGCATACCCTCAAGTAAGAATATCATACCCTCTGGTAATTTGTTACAGTTTGCGACATAGAAAATGACCCAGTCGAAATAGTGGATCTTTCCATCGTTTTATGTTAGCCCGTTTACCAGAGGGTATCAGTGAACGTCAGTAGATCCACAATTTTTGGATTTTCTGAACAAAGATAGGCCCAGCCCCCGGATGAATCATTTCTTCCATATTTTCCCTTGGCATTTTTACCAATCCCTTGAGTGATTTCTCATGGATTTTGCCATGTGTGCGATAGAAACCATGAGCGGATGGTTGATAAAAACCATGAGTAGCGGATGGTAACCAACAAACATAACTGGAGGGAAGCATCCTAAGTTGAGTCACTTCCCTTGGCACGTGAGTCATTTATCAAACTCGCCCGCAACATCGCACAAAACATGACCCATGAAATTCACCTGGATCCATATCAGGGGGTTCCTAATGGTTGGGGGTACCCCAATAACTGGATGGTTATAATGGAACGAACATCCCAATCTAACATGGATGATGTGGGGGTACCCCCATGACTGAGGAAACCATCTATATTTTTTGAGGCGTTTTGTGGTGGCTCTTTCCTTGTTATTTCATGTTGTTTCAGTAATGGTTTGTGACACCTAAAATGCCTCGATCATATCAGAATAGCATGCGAATGACTCGTGCTCGCCCGCGGCATTTTTTGGTGAAGGCAGAGAAAAGTCCGGATAGCTTTTGAATGTCCTAGACTCCTCCTACAGGTCTGCTGCTGCCACGTATGTGCAGCGTTTACTCTGCATTGTCAGGCGAGCCACTGGCTAATTATTGTGGATGACTATCAAGGTAAAACTACCAAAGAAGTGAAGCAGTTTCTGGCAACCCAGATTGGTGTTTCGAGATTTCGACAAAGGTGCTTGTCGGACGACGGGTCCAAGCAGATTGAAAATGATGAAGTTTCTGTCTCCGAATTAGTGAAGATCCAGCTTGTGGTGTTGGACTTTTGCCCTCGAACAACAGAAGAAGATCAGATGATGATCACTGCCTCCCGGGACAATGATTTGTTCACCATTGAGAAGTTGCTTCAATGCCCCTGCAAGCCGGAAATGACAGATATCCGTGGCAGAACCCCCTTACACCATGCAGCTGGAAATGGACATCTTGCTGCCGCTATTGCTTGAGGCAGGTGCGGAGAAAGATGCACCAGACATCACTCCTTGCAGCTTTCCATGGCCATGTTGAAAGTGTTCGCTTTCTGATTGAGGCTCAAGTCAATGTAGACTTGGCCAAAGTTGACGATGGTGTAACACCCTTGTACCTTGCAGTTCAGCGTGGCCATGTTGAGCTTGTTCGCTTGCTCATTAATTCAGGAGACCATTGTATATCGCGGCTGGGACGGGCCAAGCTGAACTTGTTCGCCTTCTGATAGAAGCTGGGGTTGACACCGAGAAACGCCGAAGCATTGATGGCTTGACACCATTGCAAATGGCAGTTTATCAGGGCCCCTTCGAAGTTGTGCGCTTCCTCATTGAGGCTGCGGTTGAGTTTGACAAGGCCAAAGCTGACACTGGAGCAACACCATTGTATGTCGCAGCAGAGAAGGGCCAAGCTGAACTTGTGCGTTTTTTGATAGAAGCTAGAGCTGATGTTGAGGCGACTCATTGATGGGTTGACCCCCTTGCGCAAGGCAGCTCACAAGGGGCATGCTGAAGTTGTGCGCTTGCTGGTTGATGCTCGTGCTGACATTAGCAAATCGATGTCATTACGCATCGCAGCTCTAAAGGGCCATAGTGAAGTTGTGCACTTGCTGATTGAGGCTGGAATGGACATCAACAAAGCCAGAACCAAAGATGGAGTGTCACCACCGCACAGCGCAGTTCAGAAGGGCCATGTCGAGATTGTACATTTGCTCAGGGAGGCTGGCATGCAAGAAAGCAAAACAGAACGGCCGAAGAACCATCAAGCAAAATCTGTGCAGATCAAAATGAGCACTGCAATCTCCGTTGCTTGATGATGATAAATTATAAAGGAGTAGAACAGTAGAAATACTCAGGATATAGTTACCGACTGGTTCGATGATGTTCAGTGACCACAATCCGAATCCACCCATGCCGCCTCCAACTTGCCGGGAGCTGTCTCGATGAAGCCGCGAAAAATGGCCCAGTTGGCGTGCGCCCCTTGGGGATTCCGGGGCATGCAGGATGAGGTCTCCGAGTTGGTATATGACAGCATGGGTTTGTCGGAAAATTAGGGTATTCGCAATAAATGATGACTTTCACGGGGAAAGTATGATGATTCACTAGTAGATTTAGGGTTACCTATTTTCCAACTGTAAGTATAATGTGACTTATCACAACGCCCTGTTCGCCCAGTTCTTGACGATCCTATCTTGGGGGCCCTTCCCGTGGTGCTTCTTGATGTGATGGAGACACATAAGCTAAAAACATCTAAAAACCCTTTCGGAAGCCTAGTGTATATGGTTTAACTTTTCGGATGTACATACCTGGAAAATTATTATGCACGCATATATTATGTATATATATAATTATACATATATGTAAATAAATATATATTATATAATTACATATTAATATATATATATATATTATACATACACGCCCATCACTATTGTTTCTAGGGATGAATCCTATTCACCTTATAGAACCTATGTCATATTCACATGGGTGTGCATCCATCATTATCAAGGGGCCTTATGCCTACTTAGAGGAGCCACATCCCATATGTTGTCCAAATGAATAAGAAACGGCCTTCAGGATATGAAGTGTCAATCAGTGTGAATTTGTTCCTCATTAGTTTGCATAATTTGGTCATATTCTTGTGGGGTCCAACAAGCAAGGATGGTTGAAGATGACCATGAAAAACCCGCCGTTGATGGACCATGGACGACTGAAAATGTGAGGTTTCAAGTTGCCAAAGGTAGCCTTTCCCATCGTGAAACCATGGGGTTTCACCCATATTTATTGCAAGGTGTCCCATATTTTTATGTTTTTCCTCAAAAATCATTGGGAAAGCCTTGGGAAGCCCTTGGAAAAGCCTTGGGAAACCCTTCAAAAAACCTTGGGAAATCCCCCAACTTTTTCGCTTGCCAGGCAGCGCTGCGAGTGCTGCGCCTGAGATGCCATTGCTGCAGAACGAGGTGGTTGTGCTCTAAAACCTATGACTGGGAACGGTACTGGTAACCATACCATCTAGAAAAATGGTGATGACTGGGGGATGGTAAAAATGGCATTGTTTTACCCACATGATTGGGAATATCATGAATGAGATAGAGCAAAGACAGTTTTTTTTCTATGGGAACAAGATGATACGCAAGCTATGGAATTTGGGTTGAACTACCGGGCTTTCGAAGGACCCCTGCGTTTTGCACAATCCTGGATTTCAAACGCTTCGATGATGGTTTCGGGAGGATTTTTCATGATTTTTCCCATGTTTTCCCAATATTTTTCAATATTTTTCGGGAGGATTTTTCATGATTTTCCATATTTTTCCCATGTTCTTCCCAATATTTTTCCATGGTTTAGTTGGGTTGGGCATTTCAGGAGGATTGTTCCACACTTTTTCCCAGATTTTTTTCCAGTTTTCGGTGGCTCACCGGCAAAGGCCGGCTCCCTGGTGGTTCCGCAGACATGGAGATTCGTTGGCAGCTGAGTTGGAGAGGTTTAGAGAGAGATCTCAGATCTGGGCCTGCGTATCAGCAGCTGAAGAATATGACCTTCAAACATTCAACCGGTGGATTTCCCACATCTATGTTAAATGATAAGGTTAAATGATAATGTTAAGATGTTAAGATGTGGATATCTACGGAATTAAATTAAATAGTGGATTAAGAATGATATGATATTTTATACCTGTTATTTCCACGGATTTCCAACATCTATGTTAGTTAAGAATGATATATGAACATATACCTGGTGTTAAATCCTGTTAAACCCTCCAGTAAATTGACACGAAAGAAAAGGACACCCATGGTTTTCCTATAGGACAATGATCTACAAATGATGTTTTTTCGTATGTTGATTTAGTGGAAGGTAGACATTGTGATTTCTTCCTTGCGGCTTGGATTCTTTGCCATGGTGCAATCGCTTCTGTTCCAATCGATTCCCTTTGTGCACTCGAACTCCACAAAAGAGACGGCAGTGACTGAGGCTCCATTTATTCAACAGCTTCCAATAAGCAGCACCTTTAGACACATTTATGCACGTTCCGGTACCTAAAGTCTGCAATTTGCACCAGAAATACTGCAGTAATCGAAAAAATGGCTGGCTGGAAACTCCAATAATGGATATCAATGGAGGTTTTATACCATTTATATCTGGTAAATTAACAGTTGGACCCTGAAAATGACCAATTTATAGTGGTTTCACTAGTCTTCCAAACCCAACAACTGCCAGGGTCGAACTGTTAATTTACCAGAGGGTATATCTGGTAGAAACACCATCTATTTGTAGGGTATTTTCCAGCAAGCCAGGTGCGAATGGAGACCTCGGCAGAGGAAGATCCAGATTTTCTGCGGAAGATCTTCAAAGAAATCATAACAAACCCCCATTCAGAATGTCACCCAAAAAAAGATAGAAAAAACATGAGTTTTTTCTCCATTTCTGATTTGGATTATTCAGACTTGTCAGCATCTCTTTTTGGGCAGCCATGGATTTGTGCCATGGATTTTCCTATATTTTCCCATGTGATTTTCCCATGGGATTTTCCGGGATTTTTCAGGTGCCCCCTCCTCCGGAGCAAGCGCCTAAGCCATGCTATGACAAAGTTCTGGAGGTCGTGCCTTTTTGCGGTTTTTCTGGTGGTTGCTTGGAGGTCATGGTAAAAAATCGAAAAGATTAGCAGATGTTTACCCGTTCGATAGCTAAGTTGGGGTTCACATCACTCCAATTTCACTATGGTTTATGGTACGCAAATAACGAACTAGTTACTGCGGCGAATCTAAACCAACTTATGACTAACATAGCCATGGACAATGGCCCAATGGCCCATAGAAATAGATGATTTTCCCAGCGAACTAAACCTGCATTTATCAGGGATTTTCCATGGCTATATTAAATAACCAGATGGGGTACAATGTGAGGCCCCCATTCGATAGCTAAGTTGGGGTGAACCAATCACTCCAATTTCACTATGGTTTATGGTACGCAAATAACGAACTAGTTACTGGGGCGAATCTAAACCAACTTATAACTGCAGGTAAATGATAAATTCCTTACGAACATATCGGTGAATTCTTCACCTTTTCTGATTTTATTTGTGTTTGTCTGTTATTTTATGCCACATGTAACTTAGTAGGGATTATATATCATAATTATGTTCCATCATACTATATAAGTATGGTCATAGACCAGTGGTTAGCGGGGACGAACTTTTAAAAAAGTATGGACTGAAGCCAAGGTTGGAAGTCTTGACAAACAAGCGGGTGTAACCAGGATTCTATGTCTTTATCTTTGTTGAGATATAACAAACACGGCAATTTATCATCAGGATCTCTTTTCTTGTTTTTAGAACTTCATCGCTTGCACCCTCCAACAAGAATCACGTGCGACCGCAAAAATACTTCGGAACCACTGGGACGGCGGACTCTGAGAGTGGTCTTCTGAGAGGGTTGTTCTCTTCATTAAACTTCTGCACAGCCAGAGCAAACAGGCGGTTGTTCTTGATAACCATCCTTCAACAGTTGCAGCTTGCAATGGTTGGAAGCCGCGTACGATACGATCCATTTAGTTCGATGATGACCCATATCAGACCCATGACGGATCCATGGTGCTGGTATATATGCTAACATCACTGGGGTATATTGATGGTAAATGTTACAAAATGTTACCATATATAGCAGCACCATGGATCCTATGGGAGAGGGTATAGCGCGTGAATGAACCACTGGGGAATCATTTCTGCGATGAACCCACTGGGTTGCTGGTGATATCTGCATGTTTTGTCAGAGCTTCATTTTTGTTGGATGGAAAGGTTATGATGGTTGTGAAAGCCCATAGTGGTAAGTCGTATTCAAACATCAAAAAATCTCAAGTAACACATGCTTTGTTTGAAAAAAATAAATAATATTAAGTAGGGATATATCGAGATATCATTAATATATCACTATATCATACTATATCAATGTATATCAATCATATATACACCACATATAATGTCTAATAATGTGGCCACCACGTACCATGCCACAACGCCAACGCCAGGCAAAGGCGGCCCTGACGGCCGTGACGGCCACGGCCACACCACCCAGGCGACCGATGGGGTCAGATTTATGGATAATTCATGGTAATTATAGGCTTTTTTAGAATCTATAAATACATGGATAATTGCTTGTCCCTGAGGTCCAATTTCACTTGGTCCTGGCACCAATGGGATATAAAAAACTATATATATATATTTTTATATACCCTCTGGTAAACTAACATAACTATGGAAAGATCCACCGTTTTTAATGGGAAAATCCACTATTTCGACTGGGCCATTTTCAATAGCTATGTGACAAATTACTAGAGGGTATAGGCTTTTTTTTAGAATCTATAAGATCATAGATACATCACATGTTTTTTTGTTGCTGAGTCATCTAAGAAAATGTTTTGTGTCCCTATTTTTAGATGAAAAGAAAACACGTGATTTAAGGTGATTGCGTGGTTTTTGTTCTAAGCAGGAATGGATCACGGAGCTGCAACCAATAAGAAATCGGGGATGGGATTCCAGCAATCGTCTAGATCGTGACATTCGCCAGATTTGTGGCTGCTTAGACTGCTTAGGTGTGATTTCTTGGGGCCCTTGCATGGTCTTAAAGTGCGTCTTGCAAGTTGGTATGTGTAGCAAATGATGAGAAAGCAGACCATTTAGATGTATGCCTAAGCCAAGATTTGCTAGCTAGAAAGGTATACAGGTGATCTCGTTCAAGGTTTATGCTGTTTTTTCCTGACTCTGATGCCATGGAAATGGCGCTACTTAGACTTGAAGAAGTCTATTTGTTGTGTGGCAGCATCTCAAGCGATTAATGAAACAGACAGAAACCTCCTAGCCGTCTTGCATTCTTCTGGTATATTCAAAGCACTTTTGCAGGTCCTGGCTTGTGACTAAAGCTCGGACCCGAGGTATGGTGACATGTTAGGCACCCGAGGTATGGCGCCTCATTCTGGTAGATTAAGCCACAGAATATCCCAAGTGTATCGCTATGAATGTGGTAAACCCAAGGCCATTCTCACCATTTCTGGTGAGTCATTGGGGATTTTACTATGTTTTTTTACCCCAACTACTTATTTCATGAATGTTCATCACCATAAAGCCTAGTTAACCTAGGCATAGATGAAGCTCAAGTTGTGTGTTGTTGAGGCAATCACCCCATTCACCCCGGGCACCATCGCTTCGGCAGCGGTGAACAGCCACAGGGAAGATGCCACCCCATCGGCTAGGGAGGACTGGTGTGTCTCTTGCTACCCATGGATGTTGACAAAAAATCCATTTAAAATCATCTGGTTCATATTCTTCTTAGATTTCAACAGGTGTGCGAAACCGCCAGCAAGTCATAAGGCGTATGGGGATTTCGATCATGTTGCATAGATCTTTCACAATTTGCTGGTGAGACCTTAGTCACATTGGTCGCGTGTGGCCCGTGTGGCCCTTGTTCATGAACAGATCCCGGTTGGGCAAAAATCAAACCTTGAGTACCCTCTGGTAATTTAACATAGCTATTGAAAATGGCGATTTATAGTGGATTTTCCCACTAAAAAATGGTGATTTTCCATAGCTATGTTAAATTACCAGAGGGTACCCTATGGTACATACGCGAAAAGCGGCCACTGACAATTTCAGGGCCTTTCCAGGCTGCATGTGATAGCATGAATCTTAGGCCAGAAACTGGACATTGGCATGGCAAACATGGCCATGTTGTTGAGTTTTGCACAGCAAATAAATCCAGGGCCAGTTTCGGGTTTTATCTCAACATTTCAGGAATCTATGTTGATCAAAGCACACTGTCGCCGTTCATTCTCATTTCCGAGGTCAAAACATCAACTCGACCTCGCCCAAAGTTGTTTCCTCTTCAGCAAAAACATCAATTATTCCCGGAGATATGTTGCTGATCATACAGCACCCCTTATATAAAACATTATAAAACCATGTGTTTCCTGATGTTTCCCTCCGAAAATGACTCGGATTCCTTGGGGTCTGACATCTTCGGACACCAGAACGATTCACCCGGCAGGAGCTGACACCTAAGAAATTGATTGAAGACTTGGTTCAGGACGAGTGCAGCTGAAAGTGCTGGAACAAAGGGGTAAGAATTTTGGGGAAAGCCAGCAGATTTGCATCGATTTACATCGATTTACCATGATTTACCCTTAAAACAGGTGAATGTATGAAGCAGACACGGTGGGGAATTTCACCATCCAAAGTTCCCAACATCTCTGCGTTTTTCAACCAACCAGCCGCACCTGGATCATCCTGGATCCGTAGAGTTGGCGCTGCCAGGTGTGACCTGACATACGACTGGTGACGTTGTTCTTTTGATATAGATTTTCAAAAGATATGTCCACCCCCACTTATTTTTGTTATTGCTTCATTATTGTTTTTTTTTTTTTTTAATATATTACTCTGGATGAATTACAAAGACCTTATGTCGCGCGTCACTGGAGTTGTATTTGTCACACTTGGGCATTTTTGTCAGATCAGAAATTGGGCTTTAAGAATCAAACATGGTAGCTGTTTTCATAAGCTTTATATCACGTTGTATTATTCGGTTTTTTCCAAACATAAAAACGTTGTTACTACCTATATATATATTATTGTGTCATTTACTCTATTTCTTTCTGCCGATGATATTGCTTTATATTACATGGCGGTTGCCAGCAATTCCCTTAGAAGTTGAACCATTTCGGCAAGGGGAGCTGGTAAACAACCAGCTTGTACCAGAAATGATCAATCATCATCAATCATCTCATGATATCCCAATTGAAGCATCCAAATATGATCGTATATTTACATCATTTATATCCCATTGAGTTTAGCTCATTACTGATATAAACTATCATATAGACAAGTTATCGTATCTCATTATATCATCCAAAGGGATGTTTGCAAATCCCCGTAGCGTTCTCAATGAGATGTGCCCATCTCAACTGTTCTTTGAATCAAAGGATAATCCCATTGAAAAAATCTACGATTGGATAAACTATTGGATAATCCAAAACTATTGAGCCATTTATACCATATTGTTATCCTATTATCTATTGATGTAAAAACTATTGGATCATATATATATATACCCTCTGGTAATTTAACATAGCTATTGAAAATGGCCAGTTATAGTGGATTTTCCCATGAAAAATGATGATTTTCCATAGTTATGTTAGTTTACCAGAGGTTATATATATATATAGTTTTTTTTTATATCCCATGGGTGCCAGGACCAAGTGAAGTTGGACCTCAGGGACAAGCAACTGCTGGTGGAACAATTGGTGCCTGGGCATAAAAAAGATTGTGATTTTTTGTTTGGGGAAGACTCCGACATCCTTGGGATTTTTATTCTGTTTTTGTGGGACGAATCCAACTTTCAGAACTTTCAGCTTCTCCTGGACTGAAAGAATGAAACATGCGGGTATTCTAATGGTTCAAGCAACAAACACCGGGGGTATTTGGATTATTTGGAGAGAAAATCTGGGGGAATATTAGGAAAAAAGAACTGGATGGAGAGCTTAGTACAACATCAGCAGTATCCACTACTCCCAGCTGAATTTTTGGTCGAGACGGATACCCAACAGGTAGCACTGGGGTTCGGGGTCGTGTTCAGTGGATCATATATCGCTGTATCTATCTTTCTTATCTGATTTTATCTCATCTTATCTACAATGTGAGGCCCCCCATTCGATAGATAAGTTGGGGTTCACATCACTCCAATTTCACTATGGTTTATGGTACTTATAATTATACGCAGTGACTGGGGCGAATCTAAACCAACAAACATAACTATGTGCCTACTTTCTCTCCAGTTGACCTAAAATCTGCGGAGATTTTCACTGCGCTTTTCTCGGCGAATAGGTGGAATGCCTCATCGATCAAGTGAAGCGCTATGAGAAGGCGATGGAAACCTGGCAGACACCAAGACTTGGGATTTCACCAGAATCCAATTGTATGATAATATAGACATATATAAGTATGTATGTATATATGTATATATGTATATATGTATATACGTATACATATATTACATATATATTACATATATATATATACATATAAATATACATATATATATATTACATATATATAAATATTACATATATATATTATATTACATATATATATATATATTACATATATATATTATATTATATATATATTATATTATATATATATATATTATATATATTATATATTATATTATATATATATATATATTATATATTATATATTATATTATATATATATTATATTATATATATATATTATATATTATATATTATATATATATTATTATAATGTACAAATATCATTCAAAAAAAATCGTTCAATGCCATTCACCCCTCAGGATTCCTGGGTCACATCCGTTGGTCGCATCCGTCGCATCCCATCGTCTCCTCCGAGTCCGAGTCCCCACTGGACTCTTCGGCCACACTCGCCGAAGCTCCCATGGATCCTGCAGCAAGCCCGTTGACACGAAGAAGATTGGGCTTATAGTCATTTAAAGTCATATATATATATAGTCATTCATTTATAGTCATTCATTTATAGTATAGTCACGTATAGTCATTTGGCAGTGTGTCAAAACCTTGTTTGTCCCCCCTGTAGTTCACATCATGGTAAATGGATGTGAATAACCCACTAAAAATTGTATTTTCATAGGTATTGATCCATAGCCACTTGAATATGGGTATGGAACCACTTAAATTGGGGAAATTACTGATCATTAACCAACTAAAATTTAATTTGCTGATATGTATGATTTCTATATGAATTATAACTGATCTAAGCCAAGCCTGATGATCAACAATTTGCAGTGGTTGCGGCAGCGGTTTGCAACCATGTTCTCCTGTTCTCCATGGTTTTTTGGGGCTCCCATTCCATTTGGGTCAGCTGCTACCGAGTGTCCCCAGCCCCATGGGCTTCTTCTCACCGAAGGTGCTGATGCACTGGCCGCATCAATGTCAGGTGTTGTCCCTGGCTTCCACTGCATGCTTGGAATGCCTTGGCCGCACCAGATTCCACTGCTCATCTTTTGATAACCCCAAAATGGTGCCATCAATGCTGAGAACCCCCCTCGTCTCCCGCATTTCCCTTGCCGAAGGGTCAAAATGTTCCGCAATAACACGGGGGTTTTGTCATTGTTAGCAGCAACACAACCAATTCCGTGGTCGAAAACGATAATATCAATAATAAGTATGATAATCAATAATACCAATAATTCAATGATAATCATAAATATCATAAGGACGATCATTCAATTTGAATACAAAATATACAAATGAAACCTTCTCGTCTCGGATTTAAATAACCGCCTTTTGCTGCTCAAAACCGTCCGGCCTCCGGCAAAGGCTGTTTGACCTAGAGGGCCAGTCTCACTTCGCTCAAGTTCCTTAGATTGAGGCTTCCTTTAAGGTGGAAAAAAATATGGTTTACCCTCTGGTAATCTAACATAGCTATTGAAAATGGTCCATTTATAGTTGATTTACCCTTTAAAAGTGACCATGTTCCACAGCTATGTTAGTTTACCAAAGGGTAAACTAACCAACCCATTCTCCAGAGGCAACGGATTACTAGTTCAGCCAACATGTATCGATGGGTATCCCAGAGTTTCATTTCCCGAACAACAAGTGTATGGGAGCATTGCTATGCCAATATACAGATATAGGTTGCTTGTTATATCCATTGTAATATGTTGACACAAAACCACAAGTTACAAAAAGGTTGGCAACTGGGATAAGACCCAACATATTGATGTCCAACTTCTTCCGGTTTGCCACGGAACACCCAGTTGCAAGCTTTTTACAAAAGGTATCATTCCTTTAAACCCTTTGATCCACTCCAAACAAACTGATTTTGGGGCATTATAGCCTCTGCTGGTGTCCACTTGAAGTTTTTGTCAATTCGCTTTGGGCATGGTAATTTAACCCCAAACAAGAGGTTGGATTCCTGAAACTGTAGAAACCACCGTAAGGGTCACAAGGCCACCCTGAAGAACTATCCCAAAGACACAGTAATCTACAGTTCTCTCAAAACTGGGAAACCTGAAAGCCTATTGTTCATCATTTTCCCCATGTTCCAGATAATATACTGGGGTATCTGCCATTTTTGGACAAATGAATATCAATCCGTGTAGGAAAGCACGCCAAGGGAGACAAAGTAGCCATCAGCAGCTTTACGAAAGTTTCATTGTGTTTCCTGGGCTGTGGCTATTTAAGAACCACAAAACAATGGGTGGTCACTGGGTACTGGGGTACAGAGTTGGGTGGAAAAAAACCATAGACATTGATGATCCCAGACATGCCAAAAACCAAAGCTAAACCACAAATGGAGAAGTCCCTTGCTATGGTTGGCTAACATCATTTAGAGAAGTCGTCCCAGGAGGGTGTAAAAGCACCCAAAAACCTGGTTGGTACTTTCAACCAACTAAGAGGTACCATTCAAGTGGTATCATCTTCTTATGTAAACAACATATTCAACAACCAGCTCAAAAAACTCAAACTGAGTATGGGTCAAACCTATGATACCATCCTTAGGGCGCTGCACATCCATAACTGCCAGTTGTTTCAATGTGACAACCAGGTACCAGGATTTAAATCCAGACTTATACACACTCCAATCATCTGACCTCGCAATCGAAAATCATCCGCTGATATCAAGCATCAATTGATGCAAAACAATTCCAAACTGAAAATAAATCCATAAAATTGTGTATATACTTGTCCCCAATCCTAACCGTCACTTATGGAGTTTGCTGGGCCAGTCGCATTTTCCCGCTAAAGATTGCCATAACTTGGGGTATATACATCGTTCATTTTCAGACACAGCTATAATATGTGTTTGTTACATCCCATTATATACATATATCCTACATATATTATGCATAATATTATGCATATTTTATGCATATGTTACATATATATATGACGCATATTATACATATATTATACATATATCATACATATACTATACATATATTATACATATATATATATATATCATGCAAATATTATACATATGTTACATATGTTACACATATATATAACATATATGATACACATATCATACATATATTATGCATATGTTACATATATATATATATATGACATATATTATACATATATGATACATATATTATACATATACTATACATATA
>Ga0126342_10010210_pt1 | contig 16796 bp, 18 predicted proteins | sample Cyp1metagenome_FD_92528 | JGI IMG/M metagenome (GOLD analysis project Ga0126342, IMG submission 92528) | Coral microbial communities from Lord Howe Island, Old Settlement Bay, Australia - Cyphastrea 1 metagenome | ecosystem: Host-associated > Invertebrates > Cnidaria > Coral ... | reverse complement strand
GATAGGATAGATAGGATAGATAGGATAGATAGGATAGATAGGATAGATAGGATAGATAGGATAGATAGGATAGATAGGATAGATAGGATAGATAGGATAGGTAGGTAGATAGATAGATAGATAGGATAGATAGGATAGATAGATAGATGGATAATAGGATAGATAGGATAGATAGGATAGATAGGATAGATAGGATAGATAGGATAGATAGATAGATAGATGGATGGATAGATAGATAGATAGAGATAGATAGATAGATAGATAGATTGATTGATAGATAGATAGATAGATAGATTGGATAGATTGGATAGATTGGATACATTGGATAGGTAGGATAAATAGGATAGATATGATAGATAGGATAGATAGGATAGATAGGATAGATGAATTAGATAGATTAGATAGATTTGATAGATTTGATAGATTTGATAGATTAGATAGATTAGATAGATTAGATAGGTTAGATAGCTGAGATAGATTAGATAGGTTAGATAGCTTAGATAGCTTAGATTAGATAGATTAGATAGATTAGATAGATTTAGATGGACCAGATAGATTAGATGGATTAGATGGATTGGATGGATTAGATGGATTAGATGGATTAGATGGATTAGATTGATTGATAGATAGATAAATAAGATAAGATAAGATAGAACGATAGATAGATAGGATTGGATTGGATTGGATTAGATTAGATTAGATTAGATAGATCGATAGACATATTATATCTTATTTTGTATGTGTATATATATATTATATGTAATTATATATGTGTGTATGCCATGTGACTATGTGTGTGAATAGAATCTAGGAATACTTTCGCCTAGCATTGGATCAGTAGGGCTGCTGAGGCCAGGATGTGGTGGAAGCGAAGTTGCGGGAGACCAACGGCTGTCTTGTGGCCCCCCCGAGACAGAAAAGGTACCATGTAACCATCATTTAATGGGATTTATTGGGATAAAATTAGCGCTTAGATCCCAGCATTTGATGGGATCTAATGGGATAACATGATGGGATTTAATCTTTAGGTATCACTCAATGGGATTTAATGAAAATTCTTGATTTTTTTTCATGAGAGAGTTCCATTTACCATCCGGTGAGATGAATTTGTTTTGACAAAATGGAGATTTACCCGACAAAAATGGAGATATTATGAGATACAAAATGGGATGTTACTGGAAAAATCAAACCTGGCAATGGGAAAACGGCTGAACTAAATCGAGGTTTTTAAATGGGAAAATTATCGTCCAGCGGGTTTTTCAGTTACCAGTGGCAAACTCATTGAGTAAGCTATGCGTGGAGTGTCAAAGATGCCGTTTGACTATGGAAAGGTATGCCTCCATTTTGTGGGAAAATCATGATAGAATGGATGGAAAGCTAGATAAAACATAGAAGGGAAAAAATTATGACTATGGAAAACATGGAAAGATAGACCAGTGGATGGAATGTGTTTTTTTCCATGTTTGTCCCATCATTTCGGTGTTTCAAAGCTATGGCACTTTGATTCCTGCAGGACATTGTGAGACACTTTGCGCGGGCGATGCCCAGCTCCTTGGAGGGTTTCCAAAGGAAGTACTCGAAGATGGTCCAGGACGGGCAGGATTTCCGTTTTTGGACCTCTAAATTCTGAAAATGGGGTTGAAACATGTCAAAACAATAAGAAACTACGCATTTTGGAATGGTAAACATACCACCCGTACCACCCTAAAAAAAATGGTGATTTAGGAGATGGTTTATGATGTTTATGATTGTTTTAACCACATTAGAAATCCTAGATACTCTAGGGGCTAATCAGGTGACGATACTTCTCCGGGATTTACCGTCAAAAGCATTCAGGTTTTCAAGCGAATGGCAACCCTTCCAAAAAGAATCTAGCAGAGGTTGATTTTGATATACAGTTATTACAAAATACATCAAAATACCTAGATTTGTTGTTAAATCTGTTAAATCGGTTAAATATCTGAATCGCTGTTGCAGTTTCCGCAGGAGGTCGAGGCAGATACCTTTGGTACCTGGGGTGATGAGTTGCTCCTGGATCTCCTAGGGCTCACAGCAGCGTCAGGGTCTCAGCATGTCTCAGCCCCCAATCCTTCACTTGGCTTGGTTCGGCTTGACTTGTAGCTTCTTATATGTTTTTGGATATCATTGATGATATCATGTTGGATTGTTGGATTGTTGCTTTGATCATGTAAAGAAACCTAGGAAGCTTCTTTGGCTTCCTATTTAAGTCGATCTTTTCTTTTCTATCTTACCTACTTATCATCTCTATCTTGGTTACTTTGTCTGTCTTATCTGTCTTGTCTCTCATGTTTATCGCTTGTATCTTGTCTCTCTTGCCTATTTTGTCCATCATGTCTAATTATGTGTGATTGGTCTGATATGTTTTTTGCCTATCTTTAATCCATCTGTCGCCTGATATTTATCTCCTTTTGCCATATATTATCCGCATCTATCTTGCTATCTCTTCATCGTTTTATTGATCCTGCAACCACATCTCACAACAAAGAACAACATCAGAACAGAACTGCGCGGTTTGGTTTCCTTTATTTGTGGGTTGTGGGAGGCGCTGCACCCTCCTCTCAATCCCGCCTCTCCCACAAAACTAAGTCTGCACTTGATGCGTACACATACTTGAATACATGCAGGACCGCTGCATGTGTGAGGGCTCAATGTGTTTTAATATTTTTTTAATCACCCGAGGGTCCTTGAGCAACTGTTTGCAACCCAGTAAGACCACTTTTTGATCCGGAATAAGCTGCTTGTGATTCCAATTCATGGATCATTTACTCATATTTACTCAATTTGATTGAAGAAGTTAGGATGTGATTGTCAGTTCATATTGTTTAACCATGTTTAACCTATTCCAATCAGCCTTTTTGGTCCCTTTTGACCCTTGGGATTCAACGGCGGGTTTTTCGCACATTTTTTTCAAGATGCACGGCTCCAGGGATATTTTGGTGCCATTGGGGTAACTCTAGCCATGAGGACACTGACGGTGATGATATATAAAAAAAACAATAAAAAACACACACACACATATATTATATGTATATATTATTTATATATAATAGATATATATATATATATAATAGACATATTTCTACACTCCATGGGTGCCCCGTTTTCACGCGAAGCCAAATATCATCATTTTTATCGCGATGATCGGGGCCATGTTTTCAGAGGCCAGATTTCAAGCAGAAGGCGCTGCGGCTGGGCGAAAACGATCCCAAAACCCTGCCAGGAAACACACGGTGCTTGCAATTTACCTTCTGGTTATTTAACAGTTCGCCATGGTATAGATGGCCCATTTATAGATGGTCTACCTATAAAAAATGGTGATTTTCCATGGCTATGTTAAATAACCAGATGGTAAGTGGGGTATGGCTGAAGATTGGGATATGCAAGAGCAGAGCTGGCCAAAAAGGCCCGTAACAGAGACAATCCACGTGAACTGCCGAGTTTTGTCAACAATTCGTACAGATGCCTCGTTTTGCATCCCCTGGTTAGAAGCCAAGACTCGCAGTTCAAATGTTTGCTTCCGGATTTGGTTGGCAATTTGGATGTGGATGTTTTTTTTTTAAAAAAAATTAAATGGATATACATATATATATATATATGTATATATAAAGGTGTATATATATATAAAGGTGTATATATATATATATATGTGTGTGTGTGTTTGTGTATGTGTGCGCCGCAGGCTGCTGGGCTGGCTTTGAAGTACCACCAGCAGAACCTGCACAAGTGCTTCCGCGGGGATGCTAGCCTGCGCTGGGCCCGCTTGGCTTTGGGTTTTTGCTGTGATTCTTTCAACATTAGTCAAGGATGATTGCCAGAATGCGCATAGCTTGTAAGGACTTTGCCACAGGGCATACAGTTGGAACAGTTGACATTAGCAGCTTGCTAGACGCTACTTGACATGTGTAGGAAGAACTTCATGAACCATATCTTGGCTGCTGGCACATAAGCTACTCCTAGGCCCTAGGCTGTTCTCTGATTTTGACATCCCACATGGGAAATTGCTCGAAGCCTTGGAGCTACATTTCTGTGCCTCTGAGCCGCAGACTTCGGCTAAGGAGAACTTGCTCCATCAAAGAGTTGGCAGCTCAAGTGCCATAGGATTTCTGCCAGCCTTTCAGAGATCGGTTCTGGAAGGTCAACAAGAAATTAGCTGAGAAAATCTTGCATACTCAGCTGATATGGCTCAAGGATGTTCAAAGAAATTGCGGAAAAAAAATCCACTGTCACAGCTGCGTTTGAGTCAAGCATGCTCATCCAATGTGCAGCCACATTTTTCTTCATCGGTCGTTGATGCTTAAGTCCCTAATTTTTTAGTGCTTCCTAAACCATGCTTTTTTCATGATGAACACATCATCATGTTTGATGATTAAATCACCATGATTATGGTTATACGTGGTTATACATTGTTAGATCGCCATGTATAACCATTATATAACCCATGATTGATTAAACTAAATAATGGCGATCTAACAATGTATAACCAGTTATAAGCATTGTATAACCCTCTTTAGTTCACCAGTAACTCGAGGGTTAAATTTCACCAAATTTTCCATCCTTTTTTGTTGGATGGTGAACTCCATCAAAAATTCTTGGAGTCGCCATGGATGCCATTCGGTATACCTACCTGGAGGACGGTCAGGGAAGCCTTGGGAAAACCACATGCAAACATTACCCTTTGGTAATTTGACATATAGCATCATATAGCTATGGACAATGTTCATTTTAATTGGCAAATCATCTATAAATATCTATAAATGGCTCATTTACCATAACTATGTTGAATTACAAGAGGGAATGCATGATAGGCCTATGCATTTTGAGATATGATATGATATCACATGATCCAAGCGAACTAAATTACCTGATGTTATGAATATTAATGCAAAGATATATAATAGGCACCAACACACACACACATGTATCTACATACATATGCAACGCGTACTACGTAGTTATGCCCCATAGTCATCCTGTAGAACTGGATGCGCAGGAGCAGCGTCGTTCGTTTCAGTGGGCTGTGACCATGATCCACTGCTCAAAATCAAGATCATGGTTTCTACACTATACTATACTATACTAATCACACATATACTATAGTTCTATACTATAGATGAATCTATACAAAATCTACTATACATCATTTCTACACTATATTAATCACAACCAATGGTTTCTCTATTATGCTGCTGATACTAATGCTACTAATGCTACTACCGCTACTACTGCTACTGCGGCCAATACGGCTTCTGTTGCTACTATTGCTACTACTGCTACTACTGCTACTGCTACTACTGCTACTGCTACTACTGCCACTAATACTGCTACTACTAATACTGCTACTACCATTATTGCTACTAGTAATACTGCTACTACTGCTGCTACCACCACAACAACAACAACAACTACAACTACTACTACTACTACTCCTCCTCCTCCTGCTCATGAAGCTCTGTTTTTGCGACATTTAATTGGAGAGAGCAGCTGCCCTGTCCTTGACGCCGGATTTTCAGCAGGACAGGGCCCCAATGCCTCGTTTCGGTGTGGAACCTCAAATCGATGAGCTCATCAAACAGGCGGAGGGTGGAGCGCCATGGAGCGCCCTTGTGGGGTCTATGGTTTGATCATGACCTTTTGGGTTTTGGTGGTTTATCAAACATGATTTGATATGATTTGATAAAACTTGTGCCAAAAAGACCGCTAGAGAGAGGGTTTAGAATGGTTTCCACCAGAAATTGCCAGAAAATTGGGTTTTGAACTGCCAGAAATTGGGACAAATGGGGCTTTGTTGCTGCAGACCAATCTGATTGGCGGACTGCGGAGGCAACAGACTTTTGAAGACTGCCAGCATAAGCGTTTCACGCAGTTGGTTCCATGTTTCGTGTTCATGTCTTGTTCACATGTACCGTATTGAAATTGAATGACACTTAGTTTCAAGGATAAAGTTATTTTTTTTCATAGATGTAATTTTCATGATTTTTTCCACTGGTTGGTTGGTTGGTTGGTTGGTTCATAGAGGACATGTTTGTTGAAGATCGACCGCATCTCCGCATCATGCAGGAGATGTCACCGTCCAAGCACCGGCGATTGGCGCCACCTGAGCAAAGGAAGAGGAAGATTTCAGACCTTTGGCCGCCAAAAGCAGCGCTTGCAACACCGCTTGGTACCCTCTGGTAAACTTACAAAAAACTATGGAAAATCACCATTTTTAATGGGAAAACTATGGAAAACTCACTATAAATGGATATAAATAGCTATTTTCAATAGCTATGTTAAATTACCAGAGGGTAGTTGCAACTACATGTTGCAACATGTTGCAACTAAAATAGCTGGGGCCCAATAAAAACTCCAAGATGAGCTGTACTCATGCTGAATCTTTCACTACATGGTTGTTTTGGGGTTTTTGTAGCTGCATGGCTCCCCTAGCCAACCAACCATCTTCTGATTTTGGGCAACCTTGTGGTGAAAATTCGCTCGAAGGCATGCAGCCTACCACCTGGCAATCAGTTCCATGGCTGGAAAAATCCATATTTCGATGACTTTCCGAGCTCTAAATCTCAATTTCAACATGGGGATATCCCAGCGATTTTTCATCCAGGAATTGGACTCGGTGCTGGAGAGGCATGTGGGTCGGAGGTTTAAGGGATCGGTCCAGTTTTGTACTGCAACCAGTGGAAATCTTTGAATTGTAATCATTATATAAAACCACCCATCTCTTGGATGGTTTTAGTCATGCCGGGCATGGATACTCTTTGATTACAACCTCACATCGCGACGTCGCTGGAATGATGGGAATTGGGAAGTACTTCACCAAATACCCAAACGTTTCAGGCTGGTGAACTATATCATTTGATTTCCCTAGACTTAGACTCCCATAGCCATAGCATTTTGAACTCACCATATTTGATGCGGCATTTGCACAGGTGGCAGAGTGCAGCTCAAGCCTTGCTTCCAGAAGAAAAGCAATTCATACGGCCAGCGACATATCAACTTGAGCTCCCTGCTGCACTTTCAGCCGGTTGATCCACTGGGGGAAGATAGATATTTCCCAAGTTTGGAGAGCTAGTTTCAATAGCAACCCTGACTAAGTAGAAATTTGAAGTTGACATAGTCAGAAGTGGGTCACAGAGGAAACCCCAAACATCAGAGTTGGACATTTTGGGGCATACATCAAACTTGGACATTTTTTGGCATAGCCTCCAATCATTATATACTGCCTCCTGAAATCTAGCTAGTTTAGCAGCTAGCGTTCTGGATGCTTCCTGAGATCGAAAAATGGTTTTTCATGGTTTTTTACAGTTTATGGAAAGGCCTGGCATCCAGTTACCGGAGGATATCCAGGATATCCGTCTCAAAGACGGCCGAGGTCGTTGATTTGCCGATTTTTTCAGCTTTTCCGGGTTGTGATTCCGAGTTTTTGGGCCAACCTTGGGGCCCGTGGCTGGGGTTTCTTATAAAGGATGGGAGAGTATAATGTATAGTATATATAATATAATATGAATATAATATGAATATAATATGAATATAATATGAATATAGGTGATTATATGAACATATCATATGTATTTGAATCTTATTACTTCCATTGGACATATTTTTTTACATTTTGGTTTTGACATCTAATATATGGTATGACATATGGTTTAAGCCATTTTGAGCCCATCTTTCTACGGAATGCTGCCATCGTTTTGAGGCACTGGAGGCAAGATGCCTTGAAGAGACAAGAAGACGCAAAGGCGGCGTTCCAAAATCAGCCTCCCCGTTTCACTATGTACCCTCTGGTCATCTAATATAGCCATGGGTAGAGTACCAAAAGGTACATTATTCACATAGGCGTGTTTGCGCGTGCATACCATAACTTGACCTAACATAAGATTAGGATATATTGATCAGTACAGTACATTCGTACAAGGTCAACTACATAAGGCGACGCAAAGCATTGCAGAACATAACGCAACTGCCATATCAGAACGTAGCAGGACGTAGTACAAGATTGCATAGCATACAGTATATGATATATATATACACACGCACACACCATAACAGAAGACAACATGATATTGCAAACCAATACATACATGCCATTATATATGATTACTTAACATTATATGTCATGACACTACATTACATACGTACACACGCTCAAACACACACACACACACACATAGTGCGCAGAAGATGCCCCCAAAATCGGCGGGGAAGCCAGCGGCGACTGGAGGGAAGTGATAGAAGTCACCTGAATGATAAAGATCTGTTGAGCATTCGTACACAAACACATAAACAAATGAAGCTTCCCAAAAAACTCAATGGTTGGATCTGGTTACATTTTGGATGGGATTTCTGTGGGGCGACCACCGGCAGGACATCCAGCGGCAGAATGACCATGCCAAACAATATTTGGCAGACTGCGGAGTGCCTCAGCAAGTTTGGTTCCGGGCCAGGTGAGGGTCTCGATAAAGGCCTCTCCGCCTGCTGCGACTCTCTGGGTCTTGGGGGACTATCGGTATCGCGAGATTGGCGACTTTGTGGGGCTTGCGGGCCTCGAACACTATGGTAGATAACATGTCAGATAGAGTGCCACATAAAATGATTCGATTATTTGGCGGATAGAATGTCGGAGAAAATGCAAGAATATATGCCAGGACACATGTCAGATAAAATGATGAATGTCAGTTGGTGGATGTTGGTGGGGATCACTCGACGTGAAGGACATTTTTGATGCACCATGGGAGTTCGAAACTGGAGTAGCTGGTGGTGTCTGAACATGGTGAATATCAGGGAAGTTAAAGGGTGCCCCTTCCCAAAGGGCCCCCTACAAAAATAGGAGTTTTATCAGCCCCCAATGAGGATTGATATAGGATTGATGGGGATTCATAAAAATCAGATTTCACAAGCCCTCAATACGGCCTTTACCTGTTGGGGGGCTGACCTTTGTTTGGAATACTGATCAATCAACCAGTGGATTCGTAGGGGAATTCCTAACATGTTCAGGTACCAAAGCCATGACTTGAGGCATTCTTGGCAGAAGTCATGAAAGATCTGGATCTGGAAATGAAGGCGGAAGGAGATCTCCTTGGTGCATCCGGATGTGGATGATGTGGATGGCACTGAGCTTCTTCTTGCCCAGTCTTGGTGCATTGAATCCGGCTCTTTTTTGGATGTCGCGGGCAACCCCTTGAGGCCCTTGAGGCATGTTGAGATATCAATGTGCTGCCAGGAGACAGGAGGTCTTTCGACAACGGCAGACTAGTTCAAGGCCACCGAGGGGTCTCCAGGTTTGACATGTCATGGAGCAATGTTTCAGTGGGCCGCGACCAAAGTACAGTACATTCACTTTCGGTTGAAAACAGGAATTGTCCCATAGTTGGCGCCTGGTTTGTCATCACTTTCGCCATAAAAAGTGCCATGCATGTAACATTCATTCCCTGCCTGGGCCCATATCGCTGTGCTTCTTCCCCTGCCAGAGGTAGCAGCCTGCCAACTTCCTAGAGTTTCAAGCGGAAAAGAGCCACGGGAACGGGATGGAACGGGCTTGGAGTCATGTGAACCCAATCATCCCAAGGAGTTGAGAAAAAAACCTCAACTTGGGATGGGTTATTCTTGGGTTCACGATGGTTTACCTCATTGTTTGGCATAACTTTCTGCATCAAGATGAGATAGTTGCAGTGGATGACTTGGTATGAATTTGCATCGGGATCTCATCAGGCAAGCTACCAGTAGATTCAATTGATATTAAATCTAATTTACTATCGCCCCAAGTTTATTCAAAAGGACACCATCATAATAATCCATCATCCATCATCCATCATCCATCATCCATCATCCATCATCCTCATTGTCATCATCAGGATCATCATCAGGATCATCATCATTTTCCCCCAAGGCTTAGCATATCTTTGGGTTTTACACCAACGATTGGAATTCCCACACTCTTTCTGGGAAGGCATCCACAGGCCACCGAAATGGCTTTGAGTCTCAACATGTTGGGTGATTTAAGCCACTGATATGGCAAGTTCCAGAAAAATGCAGATGCTGATAATGATGATTGTATATTGTGATTGCCATATATCTAAAGTGTATATATATATATAATATGTATGTATGTCTGTATGTCCGTGTGTGCATATGATGTTTACATGCACATATCCCTATCAGCGCAGGGTGCCATTAGTCTACCCAAAGCTTGGGACCCGCCACAGGTGGTCAGTTATGCGGAGCTGGACCTAAGCATCCAGCAACAGGTGCTGCAGTATGCCAGCTACCAGCAGAATGGATACGATGACTGGCGGCCCAAGAAGGATTGAAGCTGCGCCGGAAATTCAACGCTTGGGACATCGGACATGGGTATGGGGCAATGGGAAAGATCTGCGGCCCAGCAGATGGGGATTTAGACAAGTATCATCAAGTATCTAAATTGGTCAAACCATTTTCTGGGGTGTGATATTTTTGATCTGTGGATTGCTGGGTCGATGGTTTGTTTTCACCCATTCTGGTTTGCCCGCCACGACTGCGGAATCTAGTCTTTAAGAAACCTTGGTGTAGCGCCCTTAAGGACGTCCAAGATACCTGATGGACTATCTTGAATTCGAAGGTGGTAGCTTTATGACTTTCATGAAAAAGGTCAGAATGCTTAAAATATTGGTCCTTAGCAAGGAATGGGGGAATGATCTATACTGACTATTAAAAATCATCCCATTCTCCCATTCCCTACTAAGCACCAGCAAGTTAAGGAAACCTTTGAACACCTGGCTGGGAAATTCCAGGATTTTCTCTATGCCACTTGCCTGCCGCGCGGCCCCTACACTTGACTCATGCAGAGATGGAACAGCCATGCACAGCCACTCTGGAATAACAGGGGAGAAGAATTAAGCGAAAAGACCAGACATTCCTGCCATTTCCTGCCTGCTTACAGACTTTTTTGAGCAATGGTCGTATGAATTTCCGAACAGACTATGAGTTCGATCCGTGCCGCAACGAGGGATCGGTTTCTGAGGTGCAATGCTTTGGTGGACAGAAGTTTGTGCAGTGAGTTCCAGCTCCTTTCCAAGATTTGCGAGGAGATTGATGAGTTTTTTCCCTGATGCAGTGGATGGTTGCGAAATCCTGCACCAGTTGAAAACGGTGGTTAGTCCCACTATTTATGGGGGTTCAACCATCCAAGGTGGTGCAGGATTTCTTCCATCCACAGTAGGGACCCAATCTTGTTGCTTTTTTTTTCTTGGATTCTGTTAAAAGAGTCAGAATGTGAAGCGGCTTCGATTCATTGGAACAAGATATGGTATGGCAGTTTGGGCAAGATGATTGGTTATGGCCCAGTGGCTCGTAGGACTTACAATGCCAGCTCATTCTGATTTGTCTCAAAATGGGGCTCCCCCAGCCCCATGGTTTATCATGGTTTATCACCATTCTCCCCATGAGGAGAACCAGAAATTGCGCTAACCCTGCAACTCTTAGGAAAACTCAATATCATTTGAAAGGTCGAATCACCCATATTTAGCTGCTTTTTTTTGTTTAGATCGCTTGAATTTTCCCTATGGTTTGATTATCATTTATCAATCTAAATCATGATAAATCATGTTAAATCATGTTAAATCCCCCAATCATGTAGGAAGCGACTTGACTCGCGCCCCGTGAGGAGGTGGCTTCTTTTTTGAGCCAGGAGGGACACACTTTTGCGGTGAGAAATCCCATATATCAGAGAATCCTTAGTCTGGTGACGGAATTCCATGTCATACAGTTTCTTACGAAATTTTCAGTAGAATTTTAATAGGTTGATTACCCATAGGATCCATGTATGGTATATATGCTAACATTTGGGGTATACTGATGGTAAATGTTACCATATATGGCATACATGGATCCTATGGGTTATAGGATGGTTGATGAAACGCTTGACCCCTTGAAAAAGGGGATAGAACAGGTTGAAATTGCTGCGACATGTGCGATCTGCATCCTATTCTGCCGATCGAAGCTGGCAACGGAAAAGCATGGTGCAGGTTCAACGAGCCCCGTGGTTTGATGTCCGCGGCCAAGTGCAGATCTTTGTAGCAGGTGCCCCGTGCTTATCCTGTGCTCGGGGGCCCAGAGCCACGGTTTGCCAGGAGTGTGTTGTTATAATATATTGGAAACAACAGCTTTGCCAAAAAAACACTATTTCTAAATATAATATACATTGACCTGATGTGAGCATGTTATGAACATTATACAACATGGCACTATATGATACACATCAGGTCAAAATTGGGTATTTGAAAGGTGGGAGGGGATGGTATCAGAAAGGACAAGAATCAGAAATTGCCCCAATCCCTCACATGCAGAATCTATTCTCACACTTGCAGATTGTACGGGGTTCAGGTGGGTGCCATGTGGCAATTCCGCCTGCTCTTGCCAAATGTCGGCGGCTCAATCAGAGCCAAATGGAGCCTGACTTCTGAACCTGATGCTGACACCCTTCTTGGATTAAATGCCAGTCGTCAGTTCAAAAAAGAGAGATGCCTGAAACCCTCGTTAGTTGATGCTTACATACGATGTTTACCAGCAGTAAACATAGTAAAACCAAGAAATCGACTAGACAAGACCACTATGAGGTTGACTTCTTCGTTGCCATTGGGCCAGAGATAGTCTTAAATAAACTTGAATTGCTCCAAAAAAGTATAAAATTAATGAATCCTGCACATTCCTGTACATTCCTGCATAACATGCATCCAATTCCACATTGCCAACAGAAAATCCATAGAAAACCCCCTTGAAATTTGATGGGATTCCAACAACCAGGCCCCGTGGAACTTAGCTCCAAACACTGGAAGTTTGGAAATATGGAACAACCAAAACACAAGGAAACTCAGGACATCGAAACTAACAAACAACTAGGTATTTGGACAAAAACATACGCATATAAAAATAAAATAAATTAAGAAAAAAATAAAAATAACCACCTACCAATTCTTAATACTTATATATATATTATATATTATATATTATATATTATATATTATATTTTTTTTATTATATATTATATATTATATATGATATATTATATTTTATATATTATATATGATATATTATATATTTTATATAATATATTATATATTGTATATTATATATTATATATTATATATTATATATTACATTTTTTTTATTATATATTATATATTATATATTATATATATTATATTTTATATAGTATATTATATATTATAGATTATATATTGTAGATTATATATTATATATTATGTATTATATATTATATTTTATATTTTATTCTTCTTATTATTATTTTTATTACTATATTATATTTTGTGTATTATAAATTTTCTGTAATATTTTATTATATATTATTCCATATTATTATACTACTACTACTACTACTACTCCTGTTGCTGCTGCTACTGCTGTTGCTACTGCTGCTGCTACTGCTACTGCTACTCCTGCTACTCCTGCTACTACTACTACTACTACTAATAATTTTGCGGTAAGGTTAGGACTGCGCGCGCGCGCAGTTTAGCTGCTCGGAAAACCACCAAAAAAGTCAATTATTTTGGACTTTTGGCTGAATACATGTTTAGCCTGCACGAAGACGTAGCGAATACTCTTTTCGTCGACCTTGTTAGGACCTCCCTAATGGCACCGAAATAATTCGATTGTTTTGGAATTTTGAAAAACAAAAATTCCAAAATAGGAATACTTTTTGGGGATTTTCATTTTGCGGTCCCAGTCAGTCCTGGTCCCGTGTCGCCATCCCATGACGGTCCCTCGATTCTCCCCTGGTTCGATTCCCCCTAGGGACCCCTTGCAAGCTATTGCCCTTGCTTGCCTAGCTGCGCTATTGTCCCTGCGCTCTTTCTAACACGCACCTCTGCGGGACTGCTCGCTTGCTGCACCCGCCTTCTACCGCACACACTGTGCTTGCTTCCTTAGCCTGTGCGCGCTGTTTTGGGGAGTTTTTTTGGGACGCGGCTTTCGGTAGCAACTTTGGAGAGCAGCTTTGGGGAACAACTGTGGGAAGCAACTTTGCGGCATTGCAGCAGCTTGACGAACAATTGCTTTGAAGAACGGCAGTTTTGGGGAGTAGCTTTAAATAGCAACTTTGGGAAGCAGCTGTCGGCAACAACTTTAGGCAGCTTCGGGGAGCAGCTCTTCGGAGCAGCTTTCGATACAACTTTGGGGAGCGGCTTTGGGGAACAGCTTTGTGGAGCAGCTTTGGGGAGCAGCACTGGGAAGCAGGAGCAGCTTTGAGGAGCAGCTTTGCGCGGCAGCTTCGAACAGAAGCTTTAAAAAACCGCAGCTTTGGGGAACAGCTGGAACTAGCCTTAGAACGCAACTTTGGGGGGCAGCTTTCGGATGCTTTCGGCAGCAACTGTGGGGAGCAGCTTTCGGGAGCCGCTTTGGAGAATAATTTTGGGGAGGTGCTTTGGGGAACAGGTTTGAAGCATGCCGCTTTGGGGCAACCGCTTTGCAGAGATGCTTTGTGGAACAGCTTTGGGAAGCAGCTTCGGGGAATCGCTTTGGGGAGCAGCTTTGGCAAGCTTTCCAGAACAACTTTGATCATCACTTTCTTTGAACAGCAGCTTTCGGGATCTTTCGGGGGCAGCTTTACAGACAACTTCGGAGAGCAGCTTTTGGTAACTTCTACCAGCAGATCTTAGGGTTAGCTCCGGAAACGTCATTGTTGCCCTTTTCGCCAGCTTCTGTAGCCTTCTAGCCAGCTTCTGTAGCCTTCTAGCCAGCTTCTGTAGCCTTCTAGAGCAGAAACACGAATAAGAAAGGAAGGACACAAAACAAAAGAAAACCCCATACATCCCCATACAATCCCAAGAAAAACCCACTAACGAATTAAAATATCTAACCGTGATTGGGTACTAACCTTTAGCTAAATATAAATTAAACAAGGCAATTTCTAAAACACTAACCGTCCGTAATTCGTTCGATGGAAAAATTAAATTCCCGCGAGGAAGTGCCATTGGGATTATGCACCGTAATTACGGGTAATACCATGCCATTAGGCAAGGCGAGATTCCTAGCCTGCCCTCGGTTATTTTTTTTTTCTAAAAGGACAGGTTATTTTCCGAAATAATGCCTAGAAATGGGATTCAGAATAGATACATATTTTAGATTGGAACGAAATAATCGGAATAAATATATATATATAAATATATAATGAATATTTTTAATTTATTATATTTTAATAATAATTATTAATTATTGTAAATAAAAATTTAAAAATACGAAATATAAAAACCGCGTATGAAAAACTAAGAAAAATTAAATATTTGGCAGTAATTAACACGGCATTGTTATTTTTGCACCGACGTGGGAAAGGGAATGGTGGAAAAATTCGTTGGGAATAAATTCTTAATATCATCCCGGGGGTTTACCCTATCCCCCATTTTTTTTTTTCCCTAAATTTAATAATTGAAAAATTAATATTATTATTTTATAAATATTAATTTAATTTATTAAATATTCCTATTGAAAATAATATAAATTTTAATTAAAAAAAAAATGAAAAGGAAAAAATAGGGGAAAAAAAAAAGGAAAAAAATAAGGGAAATTGGTTTATGGAAATTTCGGATTATGTTTACAGAATTTTGCGAAATAAAAATTAAATAAAAATAATAATATATTTAATAAGATATTTAAATATGTTTAAATTTTTAATTTTAATTAAAATATTTTTAAACATAAATATAAAATATTAATATTAATAAAATATATTAATATTATAATTATTTATTATTTATATTAAATTTAGAAATTTACACCGAGAAATTTTAATTTTTTTTTCTAAATTAATTTATATTTAATAAATATATTCGTAATTAAATAATAAATTCCTTCATTATTTAAAAATTAATTTTCTTGTTATTATTTTTTTATTACATAATAATTTATATATAAATTAATTTAAATAATTAAAATATATAAATTAATATATAATTTAATATATTTAAATTTTTAAAAAATAATAATTATTATTATTATATTAATAATAATTTATTAAATATTAAATTTTATATTATTAATATATATAAATATATATAATTATGATAACATACATAGAATACAGAATCGATAATTTCGGCCTCTAAAAATATATTCCGGAATCGGTAAAAAAAACCTATATATAGAATAAAAAAATTTTCCGGAATCGAAAAAAAAAAAATATATATAGAATATTTCCGGCTATCCATTTTGATCCGGATTTTTTTTTCCTCAGGTTTTGCTGGATTTCTGCAGCCGCCCGTAATTCAAGCCCGTCCCGCAAAGGGACCAATCGTTTTCAGGTTCACCGAAGGGTACCCCCCACGATTGGTATTGTGAAATTTTGTAGTATAAAACCATGAAAAAATAAAAAATATATTTTGTAATGAAAACCAATGGAATTGGGTGGTGATCCTCAAAAAATTGATAAATATATTCACGGGAACCTATACTTTATATATATAGTTCTGCAAGGAATTGGGTTTCTTTCATATATAAGGATATATATTATATATATAATTCCCTTTGGCAAGTAGTAATCCTGGATGTCTGAAATTCCTAAACTACAATGTTTCAACCAAAAAACAGATCACCCGAAATGACCAATTTCTTTTTATATTGTATTAAAAAAATGAATTTTTCAGGCTCACCGAAGGGTACCCCCCACGACTGGTGTCGTAGAACTATGAAAAAAAAAAACTATTTTACAATGAAAATCAATGGAATTCGGTGGTGATGCTCAAAAAACATTGGGGACGTATATTCTATGTATATAGTTCTGCAAGGAATTGGGTTTC
>Ga0126342_10010209_pt1 | contig 16796 bp, 15 predicted proteins | sample Cyp1metagenome_FD_92528 | JGI IMG/M metagenome (GOLD analysis project Ga0126342, IMG submission 92528) | Coral microbial communities from Lord Howe Island, Old Settlement Bay, Australia - Cyphastrea 1 metagenome | ecosystem: Host-associated > Invertebrates > Cnidaria > Coral ... | reverse complement strand
CCAATGATAGGGTTTTGACCATCCAAGGTGTCTTCTTTCCATCCACAGTATGTTATATATGTATACATACATACGTATATATATATATATATTGAATAATATGATATTTTATAATGTATTTTATATATTATACTTATACATACATACGTATATATATATATATATTGATTATCTATAACTATATATATATGATATTATTTATATATTATACGTACATACGTATATATATATATATATATATTGATTATATATATATATATATAGAGGTGCCTTGCAGTCAATATGTGGACGCCCGCAACATATTCGATGATTGGCATGATTTCACCGGCGTGGAGTCTAAGCTCACATCAAGTTGGAGTCAACGCGGGATGCTTAAAAAAAATCATCCCAAATCCTGATAATAATGGGGATTTATGGTGATTAATGGAGATTTAAGCAACAAACATGGGGATGTTATGATATTAATAGGACATACCCTCTGGTAAACGTTTACATAACTATGGAAAGATCCACCATTTTGTAGCTGGGAAACTCACTATTTCTATGGCCATTTTCAATAGCTATGTTGAATTACCGGAGGGTATATCCTCCATAAATCATCTCTAAAAAAATATATTAAAATATATGAAATATGGTCGTTATCGCCATAATGGACAAACGTGACATGCAAAATTAGTTTCTAATGGTGATAACATTTCCAAAAGAATGGTGAAACATGAACATAACTAAGGTTTAAACCTCGATCTAATCTTGGTGATATATATATATATGTTCAAATGGGTCAAACATCAGAGATGGTTTCTGAAATGGTTTGTCGAAGCATTTTTCCTACCAATGAGTCTTTCAATATTTTCCAACATTATTTCAGACAAAGCCCAATTTTTGACCAGCCAACGATCTAATTTTAGTTCAAATGGGTATGGATCAATACCTATTAATACCATTTTTAGGGGGATGAACATCCATTTTAACCCAGCTATTTTGATGTTCACCAGGGGTACCTATGGTTTTGACACACTGCCAAATGATTCAGCAAACTTTCCATCCAAAGCCACAGAAATCCGATCAACCACTGAATGTTTTTGGGTTGCCCTTCATGGGTTGCTGGGGCTAAAACGCACAAAGGTGACACAAAAGGCCCCCAAAAAATGGTGAGCAAAAATAGCGGAATTGTCTCCATGATTGGTGACCTGGTAGGTTTTCCTTAAGTGTTGCTATTAGTCATATGTATGTAAATATATATATATATATATACATGTATACATATACACATCCCACGTATCATCATAGATCCCCATGTATCGGCAATACATTTGAACATATCCCTACAATACTGGGTAATATCCTCATACAACCCGATTCTATAATGCCTCAGACCCCACTACTCACTTGTTCTTTCCTATTTGTTCTTGGTGAAATCCCTATTCAAGTAACAATTGGGGCTGAACAATTGGGGAAAACCCCCCGAAATAACTTGGTCAAGCAGAATTTTTTCCCTGTCACCATGGCACTTTGGAGGGATAATCGGATACACCATTCTCAGACAGACCCATTCAATACTGATTTAATTACAACCATCAATCTGGGTAAATTATAACGACCTCACTGTTCTCCCTCACTGGAATCATGGTTAATAAGGGGAATCATCCCCAAATGGCCGAACTATTCAGATTAGTGAACCATTCTAATTTACTCAGATCAATCTATCACTCAAAATCCTGAAGAGTCTCATATCTGGAGCTCCGCCACCGACTTGTTAAGATCTTATAACCAGTTGTAGTGGGGATACACATGATGATCAACTGACATGATGGTTTGTAAGTATAATTACACCTTATAACATATTACCAGTAGTACCGCGCAAGGCGGTGGCGGAAGTTTCAGAATAGGAAACCTATAGGAGAGCTTGGTTGTTGTGAATCACGAATCGCAGAGCGAAGCCACTGATGGACTGAAAGGTGGTTGGAGTTGTGTCTTTTGGAGTGGTTACAATGGTTGCAGTGGTCACCTGGTCGGTCACCTCACCCACAACTGCTGGATGTAGTGTGGTGTAGCGCAGCTGTAGTTGTAGTTGTGGTGTAGTGGAGTTGTAGTTGTGGTGGTCTAGTGAGTGTAGCGTAATGTAATGTAGGGATATGTAGGGTAGTGTAGTGTAGTGTAATTGAGTGTAGTGTAGTGTTGTGAAGTGGAGTGTGGTGTAGTGTAGTGTGATTGGTGTAGTGTAGTGTAGTTGTAGTTGTAGCTGTAGTTGTAGTTGCAGTGTAGTGGAGTGTAGTGTAGTGTAGTGGTGGTAGTTGAAGCCGCTACAAAGCCATCACTGTTTGCTCAACGGCGTGCACTTTTTCGAAATGTCAACTTCCAAAAGTGGTCTGAGCATGGTGTGTTTTGTACATTTTGACTTGGAAATGTGCTTCGCGCCACAACGGCGTACACTTTTTCGACATCTCAACTTTCAAAAGTTCTCCGAGACTGGTGTGCTTTACATTTTGACTTGGAAATGTGCTTCGCGCCACAACGGCGTGCACTTTTTCAACATCTCAGCTTCGAAAAGTGGTCCGAGACCGTCACTTTTTAACACTTTTGACTTCGAAATGTGCTTCTCTCCATAATTCCATGCACTTTTTCGACATTTTAACTTCCAATAGTGCTCCGAAGGTGAGGTGTTTTTAGCTTTTTCACTTGCAAATGTGATTCGTGCCACAACGGCGTGCAATTTTTCATCTCTCATCTGGCCAGATTGCTCGCACCCGCCGCTTTAGCGAGCCTACTTTTCGACCCTCCGCAGCCACAAATCAGTGGGAAAACACAATGAATCGCGACTTTTCTACCTTTTCGCGCACCTGCATCTTCTTTCTTCTGACTCTTTCTCTTCTCTGATCTTCTCTCTTCTGCTCTTCTCCTCTCTGATTCTTCCCACCTCTGCTTTTCCATCTGTCTTTTCCATCTGTCCATATTGTTGGAAGTTTGACTTCCAAACTTCCTTCGATAACAATTGCAGTAAGTATATAGATATACCGCCCAAAATTCCTAGCTAGATAATGTTTGATATTAGTTTTAAATCGCACTTGTTTCTTCGTAATGTCAGAAATTATATTAAATAACATATCCCATCTATTTCCCAGATAGGTAAAAATCCTCGCATTTGCTTGTAAAAATCCGTTCGCAATCTGTTCGCTTGGTTTCAATGTGGGACAGTAATAAAGCATCCCACAGTCATCACCATTTTTATAGATGGTATATATAAACCATTCCCAGTCATGGCTGGTTTATGACATTGTTTTTCCCACATTAATGGATATGAAAGGGAAATGGTTCACACTTGAATTATCATTAAAATCCCATTAAAATTCCATTAAAATCCAATTAAAATCATTTTTTTTAATACAATTTTTCATATGTCATGGACATCCCATTAGATTAACCGATTAACCATTTTTCCTGCTTTTCTTCGCTCTCCAGGAGGCGTCCGTCGAGGTGGACGCCCTGGGCGATGAAGTGGAGGAGTCGGAACCCGTGGCCCATCCTGGGCATCGAAGTCGTAGCGCCTTGGGAGAAATGGCCGATTTTCATGCGACTTGTTCGTTTTTTTTTTCAGTTTTCCCTGGATTTTGGAGGGGAATTTTGGTGATGATTTGTTGAACTTTGATGGGATTTTTCTATTTTGGGAGGATATTTTTAATGGGACTATGATGGGACTGATTGGTTTGTTGTGAGTTCTGTGGAATTTAGTGGGGGTGATCTCCCAGTCTGGCTGTTGGTGTCCGGCTCTTTGGATGTCTGTCTTCACTAAGCAGTGATTGACAGTTCTTGGCAGTTGTGTGTGTGTGTGTCGCACGTGTGGGGCCAAGCACCAAACACTCCCTAGTCCAAGCTCCAAAGAGCACCCATTAGCATCTTTTAGATGTCCCTTTGAAATGCCCGTGTCAAAACCTGATATTGCTCGGTAAAATTTTCCTCGGTGGGATGAGTATTTCGTGCTTGTCTCTATTCTTTACCCTCCTCTGTAATTTTTTAGTTTCAAAACAAAACCATGTTCCACCATGGCTTTATGCGTGTGACCACTTGTCTCCCAATTGTCTCCTACCGTCCTACCTTGTCTCGCTCTAATTGTCTCAGATACAAACGCCGTTGGCAAAAAATCGAAACAGTGTGGCATGTTGCTTGTGATTCATGTTGTTCTTAATTGACATGGATAAAAAATGCCAGCATCAGGATTTAGTACAACCACAAACATGCACACAGACGATGCAACCTACGGGGGTGTATTTTTTTTCGGGAACACATCATAATACTGTATAAATATATGTATCTGTATATATATATATTGATAGATAGAACACTATGAATCCCATGGTGTTTACTGCGTTTTTTCCCAAGCAACCCATCCACTGCCACAGGTCTTGATCTGATCAAGTCTCACTCGTATCCTTCGTCCTCCTCAATTTTTGACCCACCAGATCTGGCGGACGACAACGACAACAGAGAGGCGCACGACAACGACAGGGACCGACATGCCTGAAGTCGGACCTGAAATCAGATTCGCGATTCAGACAAAAACTAAATTTGTGAAACTTCATGAATTCATTTTCGTTTTGCAGTTTTTTGCCTTTTCCGAATGGATGTTTGTTAGTTTTTTATCACATCGTTTTTGGATGACAGCCTCCGGTGTCACCGGGACAATTTTTTCGATGCTATTCCCAAGCGCCATTTTTTGGCGCATGGATTTCTGAGCCATTAAGATCTACAGATCCTGGACACAGGACGTGGATGAGAACGATGAGAACGCCGATCCATTGTTGCCACTGGCAGATCTGCCGGAGGACCATCGGTCACGATGGAATGGGAATATCTTGGGATTTTCATGGATTTTCCTTCTGATAATAATGGTTAGTATGTGGTCAACATATGGTCAATGTATGGTCATAATTTAGGGATTTACTGGGATATGGGACTTGTTTAACCAACAATGTGATATCGAATTACTCTCTGGTAAAGGTTTACATAGCTATGGAAAATCACCATTTTCAATAGGTAAATCAACTATCAATGGGTATTTTTCAATAGCTACGGTAGTTTACCAGAAGGTACGGGATGGGGATATTGACATTGGGAATCTATGGTCAATATATGGGATAAAACATGAATATATAAAACCAATCATTGGATATAGCGGGACATATAAGCTCTGGTAATTCAAAAGAGGTATGGAACATGGTTGATTTAGTTTGATGATATATCTACTAGTTTTTTTTGGGGTGCTGCGAGCTTTTTACAATTACCAGAGGTTTCTATGGTTGTTATTCACCACGAGAAAGGATTACTGGATCCTCATCTGTGGGTCGTTTGGCATCAACCATTGTGATCATTGTGGGTAGTTGGGAATCATAGGAATTGTTGGTTGGGTGGTCATCTGTAGGGACCAAATGATCAGTGGTTTACCCTCTGGTAATGACTAACATAACTATGGAAAATCACCATTTTCAATGAGAAAATCCACTATAAATGGCGTTTAATTGTGAGAATCCCTTTCCCAACACGAGTTCACCTTGCTGGGATGGAGGACCTATATATGTGGTCATCAGGTGAGAATGCTACATACGCTTTGGTAGTCAACCATGGCAAACATGGTAATCTTCGGGGAGTTTCCAGCCAGCTACGTCTGATGACACCGGAGGGTAACTTCAAAGTTTTAGTTTCATGCCTTCTCAGTTCCCCACAATCCATCGAGCTTCTGCTTATGCAATGGTTCAAAATGGACCGCAGGTAGTAATTTACGAATTGAATCAATGCCTAAGCAAGGAATTGCTTGAACTGAATTCAAACTGGCCACCTTGAAAACTGTGTCATTGACCAACGCGAATGTTTTGACAAGACACCCACAACATCCATATTTTTGCAGTTCACACCCTCATCATTGCTGGCTAATATCACTATTGTTGATGGACTTTGATGGTTAACGACAACATATCCATTAGTTGACTTGCATGGGTTACAGACTGTAATCCCTTGCACCTATCATATTAGAGAACACCCTAATGAACACCTGGTTTAGTATATATTGGATCTATTTAACTATTCATTTTCGCTTCCCTTATTGGGAGATTTTTCATTTGTTGTGGATAGGATTCTCATCACTCGTTTTTTTCTTATGAAAGCAACAAAAACCGGACCCATTTCCCATACCCTCTGGTAATTTAAAAGTTCGCTATGTAAAATCACCATTCTTCAAAATGGCAAATCGACCAAGTAAATGGGCGTTAAGGCTTAACCAGGACGCAAACTGTGTCGCAGAAATCAAATTGCAGAGGAGATCAACTCTTTTTTCCCATATCAATCATATCAAATCATATCCCATAGGATCCATGTATGCTATATATGGTAACATTTACCATCAATATACCCCCAATGTTAGCATATATATCATACATGGATCCTATGGGTATCAAATCATATCAACCTTTTCCCATCCTCCAACTTGGCTCCAAAAATGGGGTACCCAGGACACGCCCAACAGCCACGCTGAGCACCACGGTGAGCTCCGTGCCATTGCGGATGTGGAGGAAGGCGATCCCAAGTTCCATGGATTTACCCTCTGGTTATGTCAAAATAGCTATTGAAAATGGCCATAGAAATAGTGAGTTTTCCCATTAACAATGGTGATTTTCCATAGTTATGTTAGTTTCCCAGATGGTATATATACATATATGGATTTCTATGGTATAGTTCCAATTTAGGTAGCTGAAATGGCCATCAACAGATGTTGGTTGATGATTGTTGGAGGTTATACTATCCAGTTGGGGATCAACACAATCCATGAGCTGAGAATTCCTGTTTTTAACCAGACAATAGGGGTGACAGAGTTTGGGTAAGAAATTCTGGCGAGAAAAACAACAGATTGATGGGAAGGTCGTCACAACCGAACTAGAAATTGGATGAAATTAGAGAAGTTTAAATTGCGGTATCTAAGATATTCTAAGCTCGACAATTGGAGACAGGGTTTATCCTCCGGTAATCATGGCAATGGACAATGAAACCCTATTTATAGATGGACAATCCGCACTTAAACCTCCATGTATAGGGGATTTTCCATTGCCACGTTTGATTACCGGAGGCTATATAGATCTATATAGTATCAATAAAGCTTAATAATCACGTTTTTTTTTGGGGTAAACTATGTATTACACTTAATAAACATACACGTTTAATCGTTTTTAAACCGAAGAACGCCGAATTTTGGGGGGTGAAATCATGTTGGTCTTCATTTCCACAAAAAGATAGAACTCGTTTTTTTTGTCCCAGAAACATTGATCGAAGTCGATTTCAGAGTAGAATTTTCCGGTACCCTCTGGTAATTTAACATAGCTATGGAAAATCACCATTTTTTATGGGAAAACTCACTATTTCAATGGGCCATTTTCACTAGCTATGTAAACGTTTACCAGGCCGGGTAGATGTCCATGAAGTCATGGGGCTTTTGTTAAACGGAACTCCGTGAACTTCCCGTGGATTTTTCTCCGTTTCGAAACTGGGCACTGCTGGCCAGGCACAGACCTGCCGGAGCTGCCGAGTGAAAGTCCGGCGGAAGACAGGCGCGGCGGAGGTGTCTGAAATCTTCGTCATGGTAGCCCCAAATGGATGGTTTCCATAGCGGAGCTGGGTAAATTATAACGACCTCACTGTTCTCCCTCACTGGAATCATGGTTAATAAGGGGAATCATCCCCTTTTATGGCCTTATTTATTTCAGGTTAGTGACTTATTATAATTTAATTACCATGATGGTATCCCGATAGCCCCGATAGCTGGATTGCTTATTTCATGGAAAATCCATCTATAAATGGATGAGAACTGAGGGTACCCCCATTTCAGGAAACCTCCTGATTTCATCCAAGGATGGGAAGACCATCTTTAGATATCTTTAGTATTGAAGCAATGGACAACTTGGAGATCTTGGAGATCTCCCCATTTTTGGAAAGACCATGAAAGACTTATAGCCATTATATAGTCTAATTGTTCATCAATTTGATGCGGTGGATATGTGTCATATAGACATCTATGAATATCTATAACTACCTGGCTAATCTACAGCAAGCCAAATTCAGGCTATGTCGGATTAGCAGCACTGGCAATGGTGAGCAGAAACAAAACATGGCGCTGGTTGACTTTGATCTTTGGAACTGGCATCAACAAGACATCTTTGGAAGACATTTATCAACATTTATCCATTAAACATAGTGGATCTTTATCCATTTAACTATGGAAAAAATCACCATTTATCAACATTTATCCAAAGACTTGAATCTCGCAACTTGGGGTTCACCTCGACGCAGTTTGTTTTTTTTTGAATGTCCGATATGAATGACATTGAATGACAATCCAAGATCATCACGCAGCTGAACTTAGCAACTTGGAGATGGAAAACCAGCAATGTTTATCCCCAGAATTTCCGATATGACTCGATGAGAGAATATGAGAGAATCATAAGCCACAATTCTTGGCTTGTAAAAAATGTAACCCAGCAATTTTTGGGTTGTAACTCCCTGTAACCCTTTCAAATCTTGAGAAACATCAGATTGCGAAAAAAGTGACCAGCCTATTTTCATGGTTATAAATTACGATAAATTAGTTGTTACAGCAATTGTCCATGGTTATATAAGTTATAACATGTTATAACACCCAATTTTTTCTGATTTTTTTTTCCATCCTACAGTCATAACACCCCATTTTTTCCAGCCAGATCCAGGCCGCCGGATGCCTTGGTCCTCGCCATCCCGGACACCGCCGCGCACGGCGCGGAGGCGGCACAATTGTGGTTGGATAGGAAGATGGGAGGAGCTGCCAAGCGACATGGGATACCCAGTGATCATCCATTTTGATGTTGGATTTTCAGGGATTTGATGTTGGATTTGATGTTGGATTTTTTTTAAAGATTTTCAGGGATTTTCCATGATGATTTTGATTTGATGTTGGATTTGATGTTGAATTTTCCATGAAAGCCATCATGAAATCAACCAGTTATTGTGGAATCCCCCGTGGCTTTGGACTCCTAAGAGGACCCCCAACTAGCTATTGCAATAAAACCATCAAACATGGTGATTGAATGGGATATCAATGTGGATTTTTCATAGATTTTAATATATGGTTCATAATGGTTCATAACTAAGTCTAACTAACTAATCCGATTAATCCCTTCCCCCGTTCATACATATTTAACACCAAATATAGATATGGTCCCGATTTTTTTGTGGTTTCATTCCCACCATGGTGCCATGGTTTCGTTGGTGTTTAACATGAACCGGAAGGGATCAAGCTGGGATTCCAGGATGAACTGATTTTTTCCGCTGTGATATGATGCAGCCACAATTCGTTAGTTGATCCTATAGTTGATGGTGACTATTATCCAATAGGTGATATGTAGTTGATATAGTTGATATAGGTTATGTTTAACATTGTTTAACTGATTATTATCCACAGTTCATATAGTTGGTACCTTTTGGTAAATTAACATGGCTCGCTGGAAAATCCGCCATTTATATAGATGATTCCAGCATATTCCAGCTATAAACCTGATAAGGCACTGATAAGGCATTTTCCAGCCAGCCACGTTTGATTACCGGAGGATATCTCACTTTTTTCTGCATGGGTTACATTCACTGCAGGGATATAACCTGCCAACAAGATGCCGCAAAGTTGCAGACACCCTGAAATTATGGGGGGAACATCAGCAGTACCATCCTGGAAACACTATTGGGCAACCTTTTTGGGGCTATTTGGATGTTTTGTATGTGTATATATATATATATTTGATTTTGTATATATATATATACATATTATGTATATATAAATTATTTATGTATATTTATGTCATATCGTAACAACCAAACATTGGGAATGAACTAAATCATGGGACATGGGTGGGTTCTCAACCATGGTGGGTTTCGAGGTAACTTGCTGTTGGTCATAGATTGGTTTAAGAGCAGGTCGTTAATAGCCACAAACCCATCATTTGTACATAGTCCATAGTCCATAGGTGTAGTTTCTGCTTGACCATTTATCAGAATGCGTTCAGGGCGTTGGCGAATGAATGTCATGGCTTGAAGGGAAGACTCATATACAGTCAGAGGAATGAAAAACACGTTTGTATTGTAAACTCCATTGTTTCAATCGAATTCTCTTGTGCGCCGAGAGTGTGGCGATTTTGAGCTCCTTTCAAAACCATGAAAATATCATCCAGCAGCCGCACAGATGTTTGATCTGAATGGATAGATTGATGGATGATAGATTCCAACCAACACAAGCCGTGACCTTCACAGTTTCGCTACTGTTGCCTGCTTTACAATTCAAAAAAATATGCCTAGCTAGATATATCCAGATATATCCATCATGAAGCCAAAGATTTCTTGGTGTTTCCTAGTGATAAACTCTGATTCCAACTCTCCGTCGTGGTGGCAGCGGTGAGCGGAGCCATGGGTAGCCATATCTTCCATCATTTTCCAAATGGAGCCATGGGTACAATCAGAGTTTTCCAATAGGAATATAGGATACATACCCCCTGGTAAATTAACTTGTTGACCCTGAAAATCACCAATTTTTAATGGTTTCACTAGTCTTCCAACCCCGATGACTGCCAGGGTCTATGTTAATTTACCAGAGGGTACATCATTTCAATGGTCATTTCAGGAACCTAAAATGGAGGTACGTTAGTACCATATTTTTGGCCATATTTTGTGGGTAAATTCCCATTGATCATTGGTTTAATTGGGAAATCATTGCGAACCTCATTGGAGATGACTTATCGCTTTATGGCATCAATCATGGGGATATCAACACTCATAGTAACCATCAATCTGGGTAAATTATAACGACCTCACTGCGACCTCACTGGAATCATAGTTAATAAGGGGATCATCCCCAAATGGCCTTAATTCAGGCTAGTGAACTATTATAATTTACTCAGATACATCATTGGTTTCACTGGGAAATCATTACTAACATCATTGGAGATGACTTATCGCTTTATGGCATCAATCATGGGGATATCAACTATATCGACCATCATAATAACCATCATAGTAACGGTGCCCCATAGGTAACTAAGTTGCTTTGTAACTAGTTTAACTAAAACTGCCGGTGATTATAAAATATTATAACCCTAGTTTAGTTAATTAGATGGTCATCGAGCGGACTTCTAGCTGGGTTGCACCACCTGAATTGGGAAGAAACCAACAATCGGGATATACTGGGATATGATGGGATTTTTGTAACCAGCAAACGGTATAAGTGGTATTTTCTGTGGCACTTATAATCACATATGTGGATGAATGGCATACCACATTATATGATATATATATATATATACATAATATATCAAATGCCAACTTCCTTTACAATGATATCCACTTACCCTCTGGTAAACTAACATAGCTGTGGACACTCACCAAAATTTAATAGGTACTGTAATTATCTGTAATTCAACTGTAAATGGCAAACTTCCCTAGCTTTTCGCATGTCTACCAGAAGGTAAATGACATTACACTTGTGGATGAATGGTATTGGTATATCACATTATATGATTATATCAAGTGCTCATTTACATCCATTTACATCCATTTACATCCATTTACATCCATTTACACTTTTATATGGCTATGGATCAATATCTATTAAGTACCATTTTTAGTGGAATGAACATCCATTTTAACCCAGCTATTTTGATGTGAACAAAAGGGGTACCTATGGTTTTGACACACTTTTATATGGTGCCATTGAAGTGCCATTGCCATGTAAACTTTATAATGATCTCCACCCACCATGGCACTTCTTCCCGACGCCAGGATGCCGAGCTGCCCACGGGAATGGAGCTGGCGACACGCGACGACGATGCGGACGATGTCGACGCTGTCGACGATCCGGGGAGGAGTCGGAGCGTGTCCCCAGAGAGCCTTGAGCGTCGCAACGGCTGGTTTGGTTGTTGGCAATATATGGGAAATATATGGGAAATATATGGGAAATATATGGGAAATAGGGTTAATAATGGTTAATAATGGCTAATAATTATCATCAACATATGGGATAAACCCAGCAATAATGTGTGGATTTGTCTGATAAGAGGGTTAGTAAGTGATTAACAACCATAGTTAGTTTATCCATGCATAGATTGCTTAATCCTCGAATCGAGGACTTACAATCACCAGGGTAATTTTCTACCATTTACGATTCGTGGGATGATCCTCCCTACATGGGGTTCAGACCTGAACATGTGTCCGAAAACGGGGGATAGCTCCAAACACGGCCGCCTCAATAGGGAAATTGATCAACTAATAGAATTTGAGGGGTATGTGCCCCTCCAGAGAAACCCAAATCGATTTTCCCTAAATCCACCGGTCAATCTTCATTTTGTCTCTATAAAACTTGAATTTTGATGAGTATTCCCCATTTTTTAACAAACCACTATGGACGTCATGAGTGAGTAGCTGGGCCCACACCCCAATATTCACCCAATATTCACAAGTATTCTGGGTAGATGATGTTAGTTTTTGCCTGCCAGTCCCCAGCTCGGAAGCCTTTTGAACATATGAGGACATCATTGGTTACATACACATACGCAGATGATCTGTATATATATATATATCACACATAAAAACTAATTCAAACAACATATGTATATATATATATTATCATATTTTGATATATTTTAAATCCTTCTATATCCCGAACTTTAGACAATTAACACCAATCTGTTTTCATCATCATCAGTCAAGGCAGTCGCCCACGTCCAGAGAAGCTCACATGCGAGCGGCGGCAGCAACTTGTCGGTTGATCTGTCTGGCCCTGATTCATCCTGATTGTGGGTACCAAATATGGGTGAAACATGGGTTTGTTTTTCCATATGGAAGTTTCCATAAATGGCAACACCCCAAAATGGATTGTTTAAAAGGGAAAATCTGAGAATAAAAAGGATGATAATTAGGGGTACCCCCATGACTTAGGAAACCATCATATAGGCCAATGGTTATCAATTTTCTAAGGGGATTTATATACACAGTGGAATCAGCAGAAAAGCTGATGATGCGGCGATCACCTGAAGCCCGATAAATCTGATGGTGCTGACCTTGGTCAGATCAGAATAGTTGGTCTATAGCTAGATGTCCATGCCAAATGTCAGTATGTTGATGTATTTTTTGGGTGTTTATCATCTGGTTGGTGGTTTGGAACATGAAATTTATGACTTTCCATTCAGTTGGGAATGTCATCATCCCAACTGACTTTCACTCCATCATTTTTCAGAGGGGTAGGGCGAAAAACCACCAACCAGTCATGTTTATCACCCAGTCATGATGGGATCTTGGTACTCAAATACACACCTTTAGCCAGCGATCGGGGGGAAGACTTGGAAGATCTTGGAACACATGGCTGGGTCCGAGTATGTATACGGCCCATGATCGAAGTTTCATTGATAAGCATAACACTGCTACGTTTTTTGCATTTAGATATTTAAGTGTAAGGTGGCAAACCCAAAAACGAAACAACCATTTGGGGATGCAAAAAGCATACGACTTGGTGCAGCTCCGGATGTTGTGGACTCATCTTTTGAGCTTGGATCTATAAAAGGATGGTTGACAGGGGAATCATAGGTATGCTATAGAAAGCTGAAACAATTATATAAGTAGAGGATATTTGAGGCGGTCATGACTTTCTGGAATCTGGATGAACCTGGCTTGGAAACGAAGTCTTTGATAGTCTATTCAATTTGAGCCCTACATGACTGTAAGATCTACCCCAGAGGTAACCTTTAGTATACCATTCATGAATTGCATGTTATCGATGTGCATCCCTGGAATTGTACCAAAGTAACTCCCGAAAAGATTGACCGATGATAACTATGGAAAATCACATATCTTTTCATGGGTTTTTATCAACCATAACTGGCCATGTTCAATAGCTTTTCGTCTGGTAATTTAACATAGCTAGTGAAAATGGTGATTTATAGTGGTTTTTCCATTCAAAATGGTGATTTTCCATAGTTATGTTAGTTTACCAGAGGGTAGTTTACCCGAGGCTACTACCCTTGTGCCCCTGGGCCACGCTGCCGGAAAAACAAAAACCTTTTTTTGCAGCGTTCAGGTGACGCAGCCGGCGGTGGAGGTGAATCCGATCCTAAAGAGCTTCTGGGCTTTTTTTCAGCCAGGTTTTTTTGGCCTCTGGTAAATTAAAATATATGGGTATGGATCAATACCTATAGATACCATTTTTAGTGGGATGAACATCCATTTACCAGCTATTTTGGGGTTCACTAGGTACCAGGGTTTTGACCCATCCCCAAATATATAAATATTACCAACCAACCAACTAGAGATAGGCTATATAAATATTACCCTCTGGTAAATTCACTTGTTGACCCTGAAAATGACCAATAAAAATAGTGGAAACTCACTAGTCTTCCAAGCCCCAAGTCATGGCAGGGTCGTCATGTGAATTTACTGGAGGGTAGCTCTTCAGGAACTGTCATCAAAGGAAGTGTTAAATGGGGGTTTGAAAAAGGATCAACTCTTCAGTGATTTGCATGATTTGTTTAATGATTTTTTCATGAATCCTGAGCATGGGAGTGAAAAAATGGTCATCAACCATCAACTGTTAAATTAAGTGTCATCAACTGTCATCTACTGGTGAAAACCAATCAAATAAAAGGTTGATTCAACCAGTAGAAACCAGTTGTGGATGGCATCACATCTGGTAAAAGTCTCGGTTGCATGGGACCCCAGTACGGCTATGGTAGGTTGATGCTTGTTTTAGGTGGTGTTTTCGGTATAGATTCTGGTAAACTAACATAACAATGGAAAATCACCATTTTTAATGGGAAAATCCATTATAAATAACAATTTTCAATAGCTATGTTAGTTTACCAGAGGGTAGATTCTTTTTTCAGAAAGCAGCTCACTCCAGTTTGCCCGGAAATGGAGCACATTGGAAAAATGCAGACAATTCATGGGAATTGGGGTTGCAGGTTACCCAACTTTCAGACAAACCCAACTGAAGAAAGCAGGTTGGATTAGGGGGCCGTGGATCTCAGGAAATTCCAAGGAAATTCCAAGGAGCCAAGATAAAAGGTTATTGTGAATCTGATGATAATATAAATTAATATGATATATCCATACAATTCAATATATATATATATATATATTATATTAATATAACGTATATATGCATATATATATATTATATTCATATAACATATATATATATATGTTATATGCATATATATATATATTATATTCATATAACATATATATATATATACATGCACGGTATAGATACACTTGATACACCACGTACGAATTTATGTATATATACATGTTTTTTTTTATGCATATATTCAATATGTTACATGTTATGATCCAGACAAGAAGTGCAATCTGACAGATGCAACCCCCCATGTATTGCCCCCCCAACAAGCTGCCTGTTTCTCGGTTAAGTGCCCTGCGCCCAGTGAAACACAGTTTACCACCCTTGACGTTTTTTGAACCCCGTGATTGGCTTGCTGGAAGCAACTCATTTACAACCAAAGTGGATTCTTGTCGCCCGATAATTAAACTGCTGCCAAAAACCTTAGAGGAATAGAAAAATATAAAGTGTCGAATAATAAGCGGTAGTCTTTTCATTGTTCATCACAGTATTTCATCCGGGTCTTCATGACCCTTGAAAATGTACTGTAACTGGTTGCCAAAGCCCGTTCCTACGGCGGCCTTTCTATGAAATCTTGTGTAGGGTTAAGGGAAGATTTATGTACAGGAAACCATGGTTTTCACAATCACATGTAGGCCTTTTCTGCAGATTTTCCCTTCATCCCATTCAGAAAAATGATGACCACGTGATTTGTGATGATTGATGGTTAGTCCTGTAGTCCCGTACCGATACAAAAAAACCATCGAGACGCCCTGGTTGAGTTAGTATAGCTGTATTCATCCCTGGACTCCCAGGTCTGCAGCCCAAGAATAAGCAAGACATGTGGTCCAAAATCCATGGCGGTCGTCAGCCGCGCGCGGTTCCCTCTCTGTCACTTGACTTTGGCGGAAAAGCATGATGAATTCATGGGAATCTCAAGGATTGGATTAGGAAACGGGAGAATTTAAATAAGGGAGTCCAGAATCTCTTTGGATGATAATGATAGATGATGTTTGGATATGTTTGGCACATTTGTTGGTTGTTTCACATCTTTGAAAACCCATACTTTTTGGAACATGATCACTCAATGCACTAATTGCGCCTTCAGGCGGCCCCCTGGCTCCCAGAGGGGTCAAGCCAGCTCATCAAGGCGAGGGAACCAGGGAACAACAAATGCCAAGAAATCCATTGGGATTTCATCATTTTGGGTGATCTCTTGGTGACTTGTTTGATGATTGGGAGATAACCATCAAAAATGCATTATAAATATTTATAAATGGGAATAGCCATGGGAACATCACAAAATCATTTGGGTAAATAAGAGCCACGTTGGATAACGATCCCAAGACTTCCGGCAACGAAGAAACCATCCATCGATCGACCAAAACAAAGGACTTAATCAAAGGGATGGGTTTGTCACACTGCAACATGCAATGAAGATTACCTACATATGTATATATATATATACAGTATATACACGTATATATATATATATATACGTACATATATATATATACAATGTGAGGCCCCCAAGATATAAGTTGGTTTATAAGCCCCAGTAACTATAGTTATAAGTACCATAAACCATAGTTATTGAAGTTATAAACCAAGTTAGCTATCTAGGGGGCCCCACCTT
>Ga0126342_10010208_pt1 | contig 16797 bp, 15 predicted proteins | sample Cyp1metagenome_FD_92528 | JGI IMG/M metagenome (GOLD analysis project Ga0126342, IMG submission 92528) | Coral microbial communities from Lord Howe Island, Old Settlement Bay, Australia - Cyphastrea 1 metagenome | ecosystem: Host-associated > Invertebrates > Cnidaria > Coral ... | reverse complement strand
GGGTCCTGATCCTCCAAACTACCTGGTTTACAGCAAATTTGCATGATTTTGGGACAAAATCCAGATTCAGTTTTGGGATCCTTATCCTCCAAACATCTCCCACTGATGCTACTGTAGCCATAAACATGCACTGTAGCCATGGCCAAAAGAATTATGGAAACATGTCAATAGAAAATTTGTCACCTCTTTCAGGAAATAAATAATTATGGAAATGGTCCAGTGCCAAGAAGCACCCTTACATGGAAAAAAAATATATGGACATTTACCTGCAGCGCGTCACGCCCCTTCCAAAAAGGTTCGTTATACAAGTTATTACCGATTTTTGATGTGTGCATTTTTATGAGTAAAAAAAAAATATGGAAAAATACGGCCCGACGCGAGGCAGATTTTTACCGACCCATGTCGAACCTTTTTTTCATTTCCAAAATTCTGTCGGTGACCATATACGTATACAGTATATATAATAATAATATATATAATAATAATATATATAATAATAATATATATAATAATAATATATATAATAATAATATATAGGTATATATATATATTTATATTTAAGTTCGCAATTACTTATGCCGCGACTTATGCCCCAATACCCAAGTCATGTTCGGGGTTACCAGCCCTCATCAGCAGTTTGTTCTTAACTTTAAGTGTCATCCTGGTGATGGGTGCTCTACAGCATGGGGAGATGAAGTAGCATAAAACATAGGGCCTCAAATGCTACCGACTTGGTGGTCCAGAGTCTTTATCCAATATGCAATGGTGTCCACATGTATCAACTATGAATCCTGACTCAATCATGACTGAATTGCTGCTTTTTAGCATCGTGTAATGTTGCGCATCTTCAATTTTGTGGAGGACTTTCCACGATGTTCCAAAACTGAAACCTGGCAATATTTGCTCCACTCTTCCAACGTCTGAGGATTGGAAGTTTGACTTTCCATGAGTTTTTATAGTTTTGATCCCTAAGTCTATTCATTCTCCATGATTTGATCCATATTGTTCCATCATGTTCCACCATTTTCTATCCCCAAAATAGCCATGGGTTTTCTCCATGGTTACCGTATGGCAGGCCGAAGAGATGGCGGAGCTGCGCCGGCGCATCGTTTCTCGGAAGCATTCATGTCGGTCGATTTCAATAATCTGTCCAGGTGATTGAAAGACAAACAAATGGGGATAGCACGTGATAACAGATGTTTTAAAGAAATGTACTTGAGGCATTTATCAAGGGGATAGAACATAATGGGATATGAATGGAAGACTTATGGGGACAATGGGATATCAATCAGCATATCTCTGGATAAATTATGTTGCAACGTCACTGCGAAATTACTGTAAATGCTGGTTAGGATTGGGGCAAGTACTCCCAAATCGCCTGATTTCATGTTGGTGAATTGTTGTAATCTATCAAGATTATCCATTTTTGGGGATAAATGATCTAAGCGAGAAAAAGAGGGATAACTCATAGGGATAATCATAACACAAGGACTGAATCAATGAACATAGGGGTATAAAACCAACCATTATGGGATATAACCAGTGGGACCCCGGTCCCCGATCGGCAACTTTTTTTATGGGGAAAATGATGATCAACCATGAGATTTTGAGGGCGTCTATTTTCAAATGAAGCCATCTACCATCTGGTTATTTAACATAGCCATGGAAAATCACCATTTTTAATAGGTAAACTTGGTAAACCATCTATAAATGGGCCATTTTCCATGGCTATGTTAAATTACCAGAGGGTATTTGATCAGATATACCTAGACATAGTCAGACACCTAGATACCCAGCAAAATTGCTAACGGGTTTTCGAGAGTTTTGGCAGCTAACTAACGTGACGAGAAGCCTTTGCAAGATTTGATGAAATGCTGTAGTCAACCAGATCGATATGGCAATGCTTCTCAAAGTGTGCTGTTTCTAGCTTTGGCAACCTATCAAACTTTGCCATCCCACAAAGCTCTTCGGGGTTTGAAAAAATAGACCACCTGATGAATTAGGCAGGACTGTGGGTTGTGCCGAGGAAAAGCAGACAGACGTGGTTTCCACAGCGCCACCCAAGACTGAAGAAGAAGACGTGGATGTGCCTCAACCAGATAGATTTGCTGCAAATGCCTGGATGACAGGAGTGGGGGATTCAAAAGTGTGTGGGTGTGTATATGATGTATATTTCAATATGTGTCTTTAAAGAGAAGCCGTGGGAATATACACACCATATTATATATATAATATATATATATATGTATACACATACGTATGTATATAATCATAGATTTGGGATGATACACGGATGTCATGAACACGAATTCGTGGAAGTGAAAAATGCAACTAGTCATGTTCTACTTATTATTGCACTTAGGCCAGGAATTGTCCAAGTTATCCAAGTTGGGGTTCCCATGTTTTTTTTGCCATACCCACGTGGTAGAAGGCAACACAACAACTCCAGATGTTGCTGGACACTCCTCCCGAGAACCAAGGCATCGGGATTTCTGAATCCAAATGCGGCATCCTCAGCTTCGGACGCCTCACATCACTGGAGCCCCCGAGGATGTATGGTTCACATGGTTCACCGGCCAAGGCGAAAGCAAATGCAAAGAAAAAGGTCGCACCCAAAAGCGTGGCTCAACTGCACAGCCGACATAGCCTGTACCTGGTGGATGCCTCTGTGGTGGCGTAAACTGGACTAATTGTACAGTCAAACTGCGTATAAAAATGGGTGGAGCTAACTACATGTGCTTGTGTTCGATGGAATTTCCTTTTTTTTCACGAAAGCTAGCGGTAGCTAGCTGGAGTTACTCTTGCTTCAGCAAGGGGAGGGGCAGGTCTGAGTCCAACAGTGATTTTTCATTCGAACCCCCCCGAGCTCCCGGGCATTTTGAAGCGGTGTCGGAAGCAGATGGTCACGGGCTCAAATCCTGCCAGGTCTCTAGGCAATCTGTATTCAACATATCAAAATCCCATCTTGTTTCCAGGCTCATACGAACCTTAGCTTTCGTTCCCCCCCCTGGGCCTCAAGTTCCACGACCTCAGTTGGAAGAGCAATACACCTCAAATCTTGGATCAATCTGTGCTGATGTCTTCAGGTACTTGCACCAGCAGGACCCTGGATTTTCATGGATTTTTGACCTTGATCATGGAATGATTCCAAGACTCATTTTAACCAAAAGAGTTGTAGACCCCACTCTTTTGTCAAGTTCCCGCTTCTATTCAACTAATTTCCAATTGATTCACCAGTTCGAAAAAAGTTGCCCGTTTAAGGGTTTAATTTATAATTAATTGATGAGATTGCACAAGTTCTTAAGCACTTGGGTTACAACCAAACGTACCTATGCCAAGAACCCAGCTTTATTTGATTTGTTTCTCTTGGGGACAATAGTGTAACGTATGGTGCGGTTGCTGAACACCCCTGCTTGGCTCCACCCAATTTTTCAAGGGGTGTCCCCCCTTGGGTTTCACATTCACTTCGCATTCTTCACTTGTGAAACTTGTGAACTTAACTCACTTTCCCTAGCGTTTCTCATGGGCAACCTTCGTCACCCATGCCTCATCTCGAAAAAACAGCACCATCCTGTTCGGGTGGGTGTAGTGGTTTTGCGCAAAATCGGGCACCCACAAAATTTGACAACTTTGATCCTACTTAGGTGGTGAAAAGCCGATGGTTTGATGGTGAGTGAAATCCATGTTTCGGGACTAAACCACCGAGAGCACAAGCGCATTGTGGGCAGCTTTCCCTAGGTCCTGGAGCTTCGCATTGGCACCAAACCCACGGTGGTGGTGACCTCTCGTCCAGATGAGCCAGACAGGTCTGGATTCTGCGGCTGGGTAGATTGCCACCGAAACATGCATGCAGATTTTTATTGATTTTTACCAGCCAAAACTTGGCCAGAAACAAAAACAACGAAGGTTTTTAGCCAGCCAAAATGAAGCTGCGCAAAAAAAAACAGTTGCGACGCGTTGGCGATAGAGAGAGAGAGGGACGCGTTTTAACATGTTTCAAGATGATGTAAACAACTGCAATGAAGGTTTATCCGGCCAAAATGAGGCCTCCAACAACTGCAATGAAGGTTTTACCAAGCTGAAATAACGCTGTATGCAACTGCAATGCAAGTTTTGCCCAGCCAAAACGACGCCCTAGCAGTAGCCAACTCCAATGACAGTTTTACCATGTTTTACCTAGCCAAAATAATGCCTTCAGCAACTGCAATGTTTTTTTTTGCCCGACCAAAACGAGCTGTCAACCAACGGCAATGAAGGTTTAGCCAAAGTAAGGTCTTAAATGAATAGCAAGGAAGGCTTTGCAAGAAGTGATGGGGATCGTCGGCAAGAATGGTATTTGTTGCATCAAACATGGAGGAATTTGCCACCATGAAATCGAATTAGGATCACTAGGTCATACTAGGGCTAGTAATTTCAAACTTTGTTGTTTTCCAGCTTTCCAAACGGGATGATGCCCCCCAAACTGATTTATCTGATTTTTTCAGCGGGGCAAAAAATATGCAAAACTAGTGGCAGGAGGACAACCTACCTGACACCCGGTGGACCGTGACTTCAAAGGATTGTGTGCCAGGATCGAAGAAGAACCGGTGAAAGATCTGAAGGCTGAACGGCGGGCGAAGCAAAAGGCTGCGACGAGATTCCAGGACGTGGCAGACCACATCAGACCACAATGCTAAAGACAGATATGATATATTTACCCACCGGCACACACACACACAAAGACACAAATGGATAGGTGCATGATGGTGCATACGTACCCACTGGTATTTGTGATGTCGTCATTCGTCCATACCTTTCTGTGCGCGGATGTGCTTGCATATATCATATACTTGTACAAGATGTCAAGGCTCAAGGGCGTAGAAGAAAGTCTTCAGCTATCGCCCACTGACATCCTGCATCGCCAAAGGATGTGGAGGAGGAGTACTCCTACGACAGCCACGATAGGCGTCGCAAGAAGAGAAGAGGCCCTTGGATGACCATCCCATGGAGAATACCTGGCAGCCATGGTTATCATCCAACATCATCCAACTACAACTGGGGAGTCCATCAAATGTGTAATTCCATGTAATTCCCACATTCTTCCACAAAGTCCCGCACGTGCCCCAGGTCGTGTGGCCTACGACGATGAGGCTCCTGCTCTCGTCTTGGTTCGCTACTGGATTCGGTACAACAGTATTAATTGGAAAAAACACGTGCCAGAGAACCTCCAAAGAAAATCACCGGAATACGTGAAGGAGTTCCAATCCAGCAGCCAGATGCCCTTTGTAATGAGGATGCCTTTGGGCATCGCTCATGTGACAGCAGGATTCGGACCGGCGGCGGCACATGCGAAGTCGCAGTGGCCACTACTCTGAGGCTGCATGGGTTGGGGCTGGTGATGCTGGTGTGACTGCGCGGAGGATAGGCATATGAATCAAACATCCGAAAATGAGTCGCGTCGGTGGTTTCAGGCCAAGAAATGTCCCCCCAGTTCGCTATAATATCATATAATATCATATAATATCATATAATATCACATAATATCATACAATATCTTAAGATTATTTGCAACAGAAGCTTTCCAAAGGATGGAGGCCTACTTTAGCAATGGGCAATCCCCTGGTCAAACTCGGGGATCCACTGGCTGTGCGCAAAACAGGACCGGTACGGACGGCGCGACCGCAGCCGCTCCATGGATGGATGCTGGGCAGACATCTTCGAGAGGGAAACTGTCGGAGGGGGATTGGCAGCAGGAGGCCATGCTGAAATTTGGAGACCAGGGTTGTAGAATAATTTAGATTTATATTTAAATAAAGAGAGATAAAGCAATAGATCAGTCATGATAGATCTATAGTCTAGAATCTAGACATAGATTTAGATGTAGGGCATGACATGTAGGACGAAGGGAGAGAGGTATTGATTCTAGCTATAAAAGATAGATATGCAGAGTGACAGCCAGATAAATAAATACGTTGCATTCATTGAGGATACCGAGCGTTGGGAAGAATCCCAATGTAGTCATTTCGTCCATCAGGACGCAATGAAAGGAACAGGTTTGATTCGCACAATTCATCAAAATTCCGTTCCATTTGGGCACTTGACCTTCCCGGGGCTTACTGTTCTAGTTTTTTTTTGGTTGTGTTTCTGGTGATGGAGGAGTGGATGCGTTGCTGAGGATTTTATGACAGCGATGACTCATCTGAAGTAAGAAGAAGAAAGAAGCGCGAAGAGAAGAGAAAAAGGGAGGACCTTGCCAGGGACCTTGCCAGGGACCTTCCCATCATCCTCATGATATCATATCTATTCATATGGGAGTCGTCCTAAAACCCATGCAAGGCTTTTAGTATCCGAGTGACCTCTGCAGATATGGATGTGTATGTTTTGCTGCAGTGGCGAAAGGCCGCGAAAGGGCGGCGTAAGGTTCGCGAAAGGTCTGAATACCATTATTTATAAACCTATAAGTAAAAGAAAACCTGATCATAATCTCATGTCCCGATTCTGCTGGGGCGCGAAAGGGCGCGAAAGGTTCGCCAAAGCGCGGCGTAAGGGCGTTTTCGGATACCATAATTTTGGACAACCCCCATATGGAGGTTTCCTAAAATTTGGGTACCCCCCAAAATCATCCTGAATTAGACCATTTCAATATTGAAACCCATGGTCTTGGGGATCCCCCATTTTAAGAAACATATTTGCTATCCTAAATTTTGACATGTCGGCGATCGACCGATTTTGACTCTTTGACCCTCTCAGTCATAGTCACAGGCAGCTACATATGCTACCTCGTTCATCTATCTATGTCTAATCAAAGCTGATCTCATCTAATCAAAGCTATATAATCTAATCTAAATCTATATAATCCAGTCTAATCTTATCTAATCTAGTCTAGTCTAATTTAATCTTATCTACTGTAGCCTAATTGATCTGATCTAATCTAATCTGATCTGATCTATTCTAATCTAATTTAATCTAATCTAATCTATCTATTCATGTATGTGCTGATGCACATACACGCATACAATTGCACACAGAACCACACACACACGCATATACATATGTATATATATATGATTATAATTATATATATATAAATATTTACGCATACACACACACACATATATATATATATATATGTACGTTATATATATATATATGTACGCACCATGTATATGATATGACTCGGTGGCACCAGGAATGGAGAAAGGAATGGAAGAGGAAGAAAGAAATGGAACGACGGCGAGAGGGCCAGCCAGGCCCCGCCTTAACCTCTATTCCATTATGCTCTGGGTATCTCTCGAGATTTGCGAAATGCAGGGCACTTCATAGGCAAATGCACTCAGTAAATGTTTTGAGGCGGTTTGAGGTGTTCCATCTGAATGCCATGCAGGTGTACGTTCTTCCGATGAAGAGAGTGGCATGGATGCACGTAGGTCTGTCGAAAATGCGGGCGAGCCCTGTGTCACCAAAATTGGATGAGACTAATTAATATGATTAGAGAGAAATTCATATCAATTCAATATAATTCAATGTTTTGGGCAACCTAAAGTTTATGTTTAGATCTGTGCCGTGCTTTCGGTTTATGGTCTATGCAAGTCAATGCCGGTTTTTTGACATTTCCCAAGATCAGTGCGGTTCCATGATCCACGGTGCAGTGGAAGCCTCCAACAGGGTCTCAACAGTGCGTTCCCGGGTCACCGTTTTGATCGATCTTGTAAATGCGATTGCATATTTTTACATATCTCGCTTATAGTCATTAGGCAAGAACATTGTGAAAAACAAAGAATATTTTTAAAGCACCAAATCCAGTTATGAATAGTTATGAAACTTCTTGAAAAAAACATATCTAAGATTGATGATCTGAGCCAGTTGCTGTAGCTCCACTTGGATTCTGATCCCAGTGGTTCTGGTCAACCGCTGGATCCATGAGGTGATCCTTGCGACTTTGAAAGGCGCGCGGAGAGCGCTGATAGGACAGCAGCGCTGACAGGGTCATGGGAACACGGATAGCCCAAGATCCCAAGAAATCCCCAAGTAGCCTCTGGCAAAGATGGGCAAAGAAATGAGCAAAGAAATGGACAATCTTGTAGTGCAAGGTTGACAGCACTCATTCCCCACGACACTTCCCTCAAAACTACTTGGAAAGCCGGTTGCCAATGAATGCATTCTAGCATTTGCATAACTTTGATTAACTTTGCATACCTGGTGCCTTCGTTTGTTGGCTTTCTCCCCACTCTGGATGTGTTGTATGTACATAGATGACATACATTGTAGCCACACGAACAGCGTATTAGTGCCCAATGTGTACACAACTAGGTATATCACATCTGATCACCAAAACTGGTTGGCGTGTTTGACACACACATATATATATATATATATGTATATTTACATCATATACATATGCACATACAGGCATGATTTCTTTTATTTCACACAAACACACACATAATTATACGCACACAAATAAACACACACATATAATTATATATATATGCAGACACGTAACAAGTACACACACACACACGCACACACACACGCACACGCACGTATATACTCATCATATTCATCACTAATGGCTATTAATATATTCATTAATAGTGATCAAAGGAAGTTTAGGTAGAAAACTTCCGAGTTACGGGCGATAGTCATGGTCAGCATTTCCACCATCATGCCAACCACATCATACCACATCATCATGCCAACCACCCATCATCAAGTAGTTGGGAAGTGTAACAGTTCGGAAGCGTGTGAACTCACAGGACTGTAGCGAGGGCTCGGTTTGCGCTTTAAAATGTTAAAAAACTGACGGCCTCGGGGCACTTTTGGAAGATGAGGTCGGCAAAAGTGCACAGGACGTGGCGAAAGCTCGATTTCACACAAAAATCGAACTGAGGCGTTTAGCACTTTTGGAACATGAGGCCGGCAAAATGTGCAAGAGACTGTAGCGAGAGCTCGATTTCAAAAAAACATCGCAAAAAAAGTGTCATGTTCAGATGTTCAGAGCAGCCCCGGATTTGTGTGGCCGAAGTCCCATTGTCAGCGCTGCCCGAACGTTGATCGAGTTGGTGTGACGCTCCTGCTATGCCATGCGGGTTTGCAGCCGGCTGTGACAAAACGCACTGGCACGGCTCCGCGCAGGAAAGCATCTGATGTTGCGACGCTCCTGGCAAGCGGGATTGCAGCTGGAGGTTGCTAAACGCATTGTATCGACCATAGTGATATTCTTGCGGGATTGCAGCTGGAGGCTGGAGGTTGCTAAATGCATTGTAAAAGCTGAGCGAAGAGAAGACTTGGGTTGCAGACGCTACAGAAGAGCTAGCTGGGAGGCAGGTCAGAGCAGAAGTAGCCCAGTTAAGTGGCTGCTCAGAGAAAAGAAGTAGCTGAGAGAAGAGGTGCCTCAGCAAAAAGGTCGCTCAGCGAAGAAGTAGCTCGCAAAGAAAAGTAACCCACTCATCCATCCATCTACCCATCCATCCATCCCATCCATCCATCCACCCATCCGTCAATTTATTCACCCAATCATTCGTTCATTCTTTCATTCACTAATTCATTGATTCATTAACTCAGTGATTCATTGATTCGTTGGTTCACTGGTTCATTGATCCACTGCTTCATTGATTCATTGAGTCGTTGGCCCACTGATTTATTCATTCTTTTTCGTTTTTGGTTCATTGATTCGTTGATTCATTGTTTCATGGTTTTGTTAATTCATGGATTATTTGGTTCACTGAATCATTGTTTCATTGAGTCGTTGATCCACTGATTTATTTATTCAACGATTGGTCCAATTTCACTGATTCGTTGATTCACTGATTCATTGTTTCATTGATTCCTTGGGCCATTGATTCATTGCTTCGCTGCTTCATTGATTCATTGTTTCATTGCTTCATGGATTCATCGACTCATTACTTCACCTGTTCATTGATTCATTGGTTCATTGCTTCGTTGCTTCATTGATTCGCTGATTCCATTCATTGGTTTGGTTGTTTCGTCGTTTGCTTCAATGCTTCGTTCCTTCATCGATTTACTGGCTCATTGTCATTGATTCATCGATTCACTGGTTCATTGACTTCTTCAGTCAGTCGTGCATGGATTCCTTCATGTCCCCTCATTGGCATCTCAACAGCCATTTGCTGATTTGCTCATTCGTTGGCGCGCCTCACAACTTCAACACTTCGTTGCCTTTGCATCTCAAAATCTTTCCTATACTATAGGCCATCTTCTTCCTATAGTAGTTTTCTTTTCGAAACTTCCGCTCCGGCGCTTGCTGGGCACTATTGGTAATGACATGTAATGACTACAAACAACTGTACATTAATCTATAACCATTAGGGAGTGGAAGCGCCCGAAAATTCCTGATTCCTTGATGACCTTGGTCAGGAGCCCGACGCGGAAGACGAAAACCGCCATCGGAGTGCCCGAGGCGCAGGTGGATCACGTGGGAGGCGCGCAGCGATGGCCAGGGCATGGGGTGGATGATGGCTTAATATGGGATAGTAATCTGGGATGATAATTAGTAGAGAGAGAGAGATAGATATATATAAGATCTGACGTGGATATGCGGTGATATGACACATGAATTTGGACCTATGAATTTGAATAAATCATCAAACAAATCAATTTTTCAAGGTAATGTATGTGATCTGGATGATTTGTCCAAGATCTACGTCGGGTGGATTCCGTGCGCGGCAAGGCGTGCAGCGACGCTACGCGACTTGGCGGATGGGATGCTGGGCCATGGCATGCCATGGCAATGGCGGGTAAGGCCACATATCAAATACCCCGGCTAGGAAACATGGGCCTAAGTTGGATCAGGATGATCAGGTTGGATCTATGGTGCCTAAGGTTTTTATTTCGGGCATCTCCATTTCTAGCGGTTCATAACCCAGGTTGAATCCCGATTTTTTCTGTTGAAATCCTATTGTCTATAGTGGGCTACCAACAAATCCCAACAAATCTGAGTCTGGCCGTGTTCTGTGCCTCACGGCATGGTGCTGAATGCATCCGCACACTCACTCAGGTGGGTCAGCTGCGTTGGGGCCTGAACCGTTGGGCTAGGGGTGATGGATCCTATTCCATGTGAAACATGGAAAACATGGCAAAGGTTCCGCCCGTGGCATCCATGATCCATGGTATATATATATAACTATATATATATATAATTATATATATATATATATAAATATGATTTATAAATCATTTTATCAATATCGTTAATAATAAGACACGCACACACAGACAGATAATATCATTCTACGTGAATTATATATAGTTACCATCATCCTTATCTTCCATCATTGTCCTCATGAACCACGCTGGAACGCTGAGGAGACTCCGAGCTGGGCGAGCGTTTGCGGAGGGCAGAAGAGATTCATGGCCTCAATACTCAAAGGACACGGGCCTCATGGGACCTCATCATGGAGGGATGCCAAGTGCCAAATCACGGAGCTCAGTGAACATAGGAGAGTCGGACCAGTGGTTGAAGTGGGGTGATATGCAGTGCAACTTTGTCACTGATTAGGACCCAAAATTGGGGGGCGTAATTGTCTTGGACCTGAAGCACTCCAATCTGGTCACACCTCTTGTCCAAAAAATTGGTTCAATGATGTTGAAGTTAACATATTGTAAAAGATTTCAAAGATTGATCATATGAATACCCACGTGTATGGATGTTTTTTGAAGGTAACACGGTAAAATCCATGTTTTCCCGCAACATTTCCCATACACCGCCATACATCCCCATAATCCGTGCAGGAAATTGCTGACAGAGGCTGAAGCCATTGCCCTGCTGCAGGGCGGCAGCAAGCGCCGCACCAGATGACCGGGCGTTCGGCGTTCGATGGGGGGAGCTCGGCGGATGCCAACAGAATTAGATCAGGGAACATTTACAGAAAAACACACTTGTAATGGTAAGAACCGGGGTTCCCAGGAGACAGATACAAGCAAAAAGATGCCAAAGCGAAAAACAACGCTTCCTGCAGAATCACCCTAAGATCAACCCAATGAGTCAATGATGAGGAAACCCTAAGAGCTTTGAGGGAGCACAGGGAGATGCCAATTTCGCAATGTTGATTCAGTCTGTCTTGGACACGTCAATTGGCATGCTCGTCCAACATTCATTCCCCACCTCCATGCATCTCCTGGAACCCATGAATTGGTGTATGTCAGAGTAAGTAAGACACCACATTTCCCATGCAGAAAATCAACAAGAAATGGCAGGAGTTTCCATTTTCAGGTCGGCCAGAAGGTCAAGTCAATGTCATACTGATAGCGTCATGATTCCTTACCCTTTCTGATCAAATGGCATTACAGTAATCATTAAAATGATCATTAAATCATATTAAATCTTCAAAAGTGTCCGTTTGTGCGAATGGCAGCATGTTTGTAAACCTGAAGGCATCGAATTCTTGATTTGTTGTGATTTTTGCATCGCTTGGGCTGTCCCCTGTCACTTTCATTGGATGTCACACGACACCGGAGATTGGTCAGAGAGCCGCTTTTAAAAGGAGCACCTTTGACTGTGGCTTTTGTTAAAGATGCTGTAACTGCTGCCGTGACAATTTTTACTTTGGGTCATACCTTTCATCAAGCACACCAAGACTACAAGGCAAACCAAACCACTGTTCCTCACCAGCGCGTAATTTTGCAGCAAGATATGGCCACATAGTTTTACTTTGGGTCATATCATACCTTTCATCAAGCACACCAAGACACTGTTCCTCACCATGCTGAGCAGCATAAATCTCGGATGCTGTGCCTGATTTTGCAGCCACATAATGGCCACATAATGATATGATATGTGTCTAAGCATGGCCCGGCATGGCTGATTCTTGGCGTCAAGCAATCGTAACTTTTCATCCCTTACTGAAAATGGTTAAATCATAATCAGAATCATATCACTGTCACTACTGGGTGGGGCACCCCAGTTAGTGGCTTATAAGTTATAAGTTATGACCCCAGTTCTAAATGGGGTGAGTAAGGTTGGTCCAGTTATACTTGTGGTATCTTGTGGTTATTACCAAGCTACCAGCTGGGGTGAAAAGATGATCTGAATATATCGGAATAATTCATCCCAGTTGACCTATACTTTCAGCTTGAAGCAACATGGCCCCGATGAGCATCTCCCTTTACTTTTACAAGGGACAATCAGTCATGGGGATGGGGGTCCCAATTCTCCCCAAGCAGACCCAGGTTAGATACTAGATGTGCCAATGTTTCTACGTGTTTGACCATGACTTTTGGAAGAGCCACCGGCATGCCACTGACAAGATAAGTAGCAGAAGAGATTGCTTGTTGGGTAAATCAGGATTCCCACAAAAACGTGCATCCTGCACGCAAAGCTCCAGTGGTTCACTGCCGCCATCGGCTGGAGGATATCTAGGAGGATAGCGCAGTGCTGGGTGCTAGTTCCTGTTTCCAATGGAGAGATTGTAGCTGGAGGGCCTTCCTGTGGTTAAGGCATCACCTGCTCTGAGAAACACCCAAATCTGAATCCCGTTTGGGAGGTTGCTGGGCGTGAAATGCTAGCTCCCTTTGGCATCCTTTGGCCACTTGTTAGTTTTTTTTCTTAAAGATTGGGGGTTATGTACTAGCCACCCCGTGAGAATATGTGAGAACACCAGATAGATTATGGATAGATTCAGTGAGATTACGACCCCACTTTACGAGCGGTGAGGCCAGACATGGCAAGACCAAGTGCTTTGGAAGCCAAGTTGGAAACGGTGACTGTGCCCAGAGATCTCCAGAGCTGGCTTCGTTGAACCTGCCGACGGGAGGATGACGGGAGACACTGCAGTAGGACAGTGGGACATGTTTCCCCTGAGTCAAATTCTGTTGGTTTGAGAGCCTGCCCCTCATTATTAATATTATTGCAAGATATAAATATTAAACAAAATATAAGATATTGCAAGTGGCATTTTGCTTACCCACACATTTTACAATAGTCATTTCACTATTGATTCACTATTGTTTGGTGATTTTTAATTTAAAATTGTTTGTTTCGATTTCTATCTGAAACGACTATAGAATCGACTACAAGGGATGCTGCGAGGCAGTGAGGTCAATGAAGCCAGTGACGTCTCACTTTACGCGGCATGGCATGGGTTCAGGTCTTGATTTGACATTTTGTAGGATATTTCACACTGGTGCAGTAAGGAGATGACTTGCGAAGTTTGCTATTTTAAACCAATTGGTCTCTACACAGGTAGATGAACAAAGGGACAATTCTTGAGAATTCCAGCGTTTCCTCCTTGATTTTTTTTGGACCATTGTTATTGCTTCTGAGGGTCATGTGATGTCAAGTCCATTCGTTGACGTTCCGGAACGGGAGCAGAACAGAACAGAACTGGCAGAAGACGTGTTCCCAGTTGCGTTAGAAAACAGACGATGCGGTGGCCGATGAGATGGGCTCAAAAATATTTTGTGCGATGTGGGAGATTCAGTGGTGGTCATTTTGAGTTATATATAGTAACCACCAAAAAGGATAAACATGCTAGAACCGTGAATTTTCACTATCTTATAATAATGAGGATTTTAATGGATTTTACATATTTTACTGCTCTATCTTTCTGGAGATGACTATAGTACAATTAGTAGAAATTTAGGAATGAATCTGGCAACTCTTGACATCATATGATGGATGTTCGGAAACCTGTATTCTCACTTGAGGGTTTTCCGATTCCGGACACACCTGCTCTTCCCTCGCTTTTGTGTTGCGAACGATTTCGCTATAGTGGTTCTACATGGTCCCAGAAATTGTGTGGTCATTTCCCATGGTGGCCTCCGTACGGGGCCATGGATCCACCCTCAGCACCCTCACCCTGGGCCCAGTGCTTCGACATCGTGAAGCATAACTTCGGAGCCACTGACCAGGTGCGACCATCAAAGGGCACCCCAAAGACAGTGGGGTTTGATGAACCCATAGTACCCATATTAATAGGGTGTTACTATCCGTTACTTTTTTCGCAAATTCATCCAAAGGTCAGGATAGGTTGGCATAAAAGGGTGGAGACCGCAAGACATCCATGAAAAACATAGCGGAAAGCCGCAGCTTTGTTTTCTGACATACCATGGGGACCAGATGCGTACCCATGATTGTAAAGCTGCAAGCTGTTGGCCAACCCAGCCAGGACCTTGAGCGGCTCTACAGACTGCTCAGTTTCAGGCCAGGGATTTTCCACAAGATGGAGATAGGGCATGCAAGCGGCAAAGAAGGGACGGGAACCCAGTATGAATTCTGAATTCTTTTGTATAAGTCTAGTATAAGTAGAAGGAAGGTCACACCACCTCAGTTTTTCAACATGAATCTTCAGATGACGTTGGTCGTTTAATTACTATCGGAGCCTGATGCTAGAATGGTTTTACATAATTCTTAAGCGCAAACTGTCTATGCTTCTCATTTAAAACTAACTTTGGTGTAAGATCATGGGCCCTGATCCATACAACACCTAAGCAGGGCCATTTCGCTTATTCAGATTCTTAAGCTAGGCTCTGTGTTGATCTAGCAGGCATCGGAAGATGATTTGGCCATTCATGACTTGGTCCATTAGAAATATCATCAAATATCAAAGCAGGGGCATTGATGTGGCCCCACCAGGAGCAAAGGGGGTCAAGTTCAAGTTGTGGCCAGTGAGCTTGGGCGAGCGCGGCTGCTGCCAAAGGAGGTCATCACGACCTTTGCCAGAGAGCAGTTGCACCCAGAGGGCGGATGGAACGCTGTGGCTAGCCTCGGCGTAACGGATCCCAGACTTGTTGTAAGGGAAAGCCCACAGGAGCTCCCAACATCCAAAACGGATTGCAAAACATAATGGGCAACATGAAACGCAAAAGACATGGTATGCAGAGTCTATAGATTCGTCCTGTTGGTAGGTTGTTGTGCCAAAGTAAGCGTACAAGGGGGTGTTTTCAAGGATTTCAAGAATGACAAGCGTTGCAGTTGCAGGATGCCAGGAACACATATCCCTTTTGAGCGAGGAAAAAAAATTATCTTTCAGACCCAGAATATTAAAAGTTCTTGTCCTTTTGGGGAAGGGCCTACAAGCATCGGGATAGACTATTTTCGCAGCTTCAAGAAGGTGATTTTGGAAGGCAGGCCTTCTTCGCATTTAGCCGCAACTATACGATTGCTGTCACGCGAGCGACAGCTCTTTGGAGTTCAAACTTTGGCACTTGCGTCCTCAACATATGCAATAAGAACTGTTGCTCTCTGGGTGCGGCCTTATCTTTGAAGCCGATGCTAGCATCATGAAAGATATGTCTCTAAGGCCTCGACGCCCTCCTCCAGGTTCGGCTTTCTATCTTGATCTTATGATCTAATGTGCGCCTTATATGGTCAACTCCTGTATGTTCATGCAGGCCGTATTTTTTGTTGGTGGTGGTTGGGTTGCCGTGGTTCCTCTTGTTCCTGCTCTTGTCCTCCTTGTTGTTGTTGTTGTTGTTGGCGGCTCTTGTCGCTTCCCCGCAACGCCCCAAGGCAGCCACTCACATAGTTGCCATAGAAGCCATAGAATTCCCGCACGAGCCTTATGCATGCTGCCGGACCGAGGAGACATCCCAAAGAGTACCATCCTCAGAAATTCACGATATATATATATATAATTATATATATATGTATGTATGTATGTAATGTATGTATGTAATGTATGTATGTATGTATGTATGTATGTATGTATGTATGTATGTATGTAATGTATGTATGTAATGTATGTATGGTATGTATGTATGGTATGTATGTATGGTATGTATGTATGGTATGTATGTATGGTATGTATGTATGTATGGTATGTATGTATGTATGGTATGTATGTATGTATGGTATGTATG
>Ga0126342_10010207_pt1 | contig 16797 bp, 13 predicted proteins | sample Cyp1metagenome_FD_92528 | JGI IMG/M metagenome (GOLD analysis project Ga0126342, IMG submission 92528) | Coral microbial communities from Lord Howe Island, Old Settlement Bay, Australia - Cyphastrea 1 metagenome | ecosystem: Host-associated > Invertebrates > Cnidaria > Coral ... | reverse complement strand
TAACGTTCGCCCAGACTCATCATTGTGACATAACAGAGACAATTCTGTGTTGCTGGGAAGTTGCGAATCCAAGCAAGGCCAAGGGGGAAAATTAGGCCACGGTGGCATGTGAAAGATACCTTGCATACAGTTATCTTCATGAGGAAACAATATCACCTGATCATCATGAGGGGTCAAAATCCGCCACCCCCTATGATCAATATGCTGAACAGGCTAACAACACGCCACACCCTCTATAGCCAATATGTTGAATCGGGTAATTACATCAACATTATCTTCATGAGGGAAAAAAATTCGCCCCCCACTTTGACCAATATGCTGAATGGGCTAACAACATCAACTTTATCTTCATGAGGGATCAAAATTCGCCACCTCCTCAGAACAATTTGTTGGTTGGGGAAATAACATCCACTTTATCTTCATGAAGGATCAAAATTAGCCACCCCTCTGAACAATACATTGATTGCGGAACATCAACTCCGGGCAAACGTCCAGGTTGCAGCGAACATGTTTTAATTTAATTCAGATTTCGGTTGCATTTAGTTGAGTTTAATTCTACTGGTTTGGGACCTGGGAGAAAAAATAATTGCCTGCAGAAAGAAACGGTTCCTCCCCTTGGACAACAAATGGTATGGCAACTGCAAGAAGCGTGGGCACTACAGGTTGATGTTTTTCATCAATTTTGCCCATCGCGTGAAGGCACGCAACAATATTTGTTTGGTTTACACCAAGTTTAATGCATTCATATGCACTCTCATATGGTTACAAGTTATCGCTTTTTGTGGGGGGCCTATCGCTTTACATGGTTTGGTGCACTTTCTCAACACAATTGGACCCTCCCTTACTAAAGTAGTCTACGCTTATTTTGACTGCATCTCATATGGTCCTTACCCATTCAGCAAGTTGGAGGGGGTGGGACTACTCAACACGTCAATCCGGTGTATTGTTGTTACTCCCCCCTTCTCTGGAATATAGTTCTGTCGGTTATTTGATTATATACCGGAAGAAATTCAAAGCCTAAATTGGTTAAAAACGTAAGCGAGCGGGCCATTGACCATACCATATCACCATTTTTTTCTCCACACCTCTTCCACGAATCGTGTGACCTCAATGTACGGGGCTTCTTGGGGCACCCGCAGCGCCACATGTTGTGGTAACCAACAGAGACGAGGTGTAAATAGGGATTTCAGAAATTTTATCTCGGTTCACTATGTTGATTGAGGAAAAATAAAACAAAGATAATGTTTGTATCATCCAGCTGTGGTATCATTCTCTTTTGCTTTTTCTCTGTAATCCATATTTTTGGATGGAAACATGCCTATGATCGTGAGATGGTTCAACGGGGAATTCAAGCCCCAGATTTCCGCCATTGGAATGGCAGGTCAGCAATGTATCTCATCTTTAGATGGCAAAGAAAGGGACCCCTAGTCTTGTGCTTTGCCAAAGTTTTCTTTAAACAAACTAGCAGATTGGTGTGACTTTTGACCTAGCAGTGTGAGAATACCATCTGAAACAAAGATTCGATTAACAAGCTAAGCCTTTTTGAATCTTTGGGTGGGGCAAAAACTTCCCAGCATGATCAATCGGACACAACAACATTTGAATTCCTAGCAGGGAACTACAGACTATCAGGATCATGAACTGATGCGCAGTGAAAGCATGTAGCAGCCCACTGATCTCCAGAATGGTCCTACTGTTTGGCATTACAACAGAGTTCACAAAGAAGCATCTTGTCACTGGCCCCTCCAAAATTCTCAAAAAAAACATCACAACTTTCAGCAAATATCCGGCCACATCACATCGCCCAAGGGGCGTTGTCTGCGGTGACCGCGATGCTATCCCCTTCTGGACAGAGTTCAGCACCACCTGAAATCTTTGGACTTTGGCGTATATCAACCTGAAATGGGTCAAAAATTGGGGTACCAATATCCAATGGGCCCGCAAAATTCATCAAAATTGGTCATTGTTTGTCATATTCCAAACATAATTTCTGGGAGCTGGCAATATCGATCATCCCGCCCATATGGCCGGGATATCATTTTGCGCCTCCGGATCGGTTTAGAAGTTTAGCATCCGGAGAAGCGGTTTCCCATCGGAACAAATTCGGCAAATATCTGCAAACAAGTTTCCAATTGCAACAACGCAAGACTAGCAAATTCTAATTCAAACATGGCAATGAGAAATCATGCATTAGTTCGACTTTCCATTGCAATGTTGAATTACCAGAAGGTCATCATAGTTCAATGGATTGGTTTAAGGGAAAGCCTACAGTTACAGGAAACCATCCATTTTCCCATTGAATCTGGGGCTTTCCTGTAAAATTTCCCTTAAACCAATCCATTGAATAGTACCATGATCATATCCACATCCTCTCACCATCAGCCCCGTTGCCCAGGCAGCCCGGACTTAAGCCCGTCTCCAGGAAGCAAAGCCCCACCAGCCGTGTGTACTCGTTGAAGGACATGGGCCTTGGCTACGAATCGGCTTTCGCAGGGCCCTGCCATAGACTGTCAATATAACGGGCCTATAAGTACACTAAATATCTCCAAATAGTCCCTTCCCCCTAATATTCACCTCCTCAATGCTTCCCATATGTCTAAATTCCCAGAAACCATGGTTTCTGGTGGGTGTTGGGAAGGCATTCTAAGGACCCAAGCTGGTCAAAACCGTTGTAACCGTTGTAACCCATCCACATAGATGAGCGGTATGAACCTCCAAGCACCATATCCTACATATCCTACCAATCTAACGGACCATGACCTATCAATACACTGGTGGGAAAAGTTATGTAATTTCATACTACTTTCAAGTAATCAAATAAATGAGGATAACAACAAGTATATAGCGATATTATTAGGTTAATACATGGTGATATCACCCGCATCATGGGAATACATGGGGTAAAACGATGCATCCAGAAATGGGCTGTTTAATGAAATAACTATAGATAAAGGTAATCCACCAAAAAATACTAAAGGTTCCAGGGCCCTTCCCTTGTCCCAGTCTTCCCGGTCTTCCCGGTCTTCCCAGTCCTAGGCGGGGCCCCTACTCCTGTGGACTGGCATCGGGTCGATCGCTGGCCGTCAAAAAACGTTCTCCGAAGTCGGATCGCTCGGCCTGGCTCGGCGAGTCGGAGCTTTTTGGATCATCCCAAGATGTGGGAAACCTCCATATAATATATATATATATAAATGATATCAATCTGGGTAAACTGTACTATTTCACTAGTCTGAAACATGTAGGGCTATTTTGGGACAGTTACCCCTACTGACCATCATTCCAGTGAGGGAGAACAGAGAGGGCCTTGTCATCTACCTATATCAATGCATATCATTAAACTATATAATATAATCGGGGTCACCTGATTATAATGATCGACCCCCGATGATTAAACTAAATTCATTGACATGAATCACCCATGGATTATTGATCTGTCATTATGTTAATTGTTTATGGATCATGATCATTTGCACTGTTTTTACCTAAAAAGATGTAACTTGTAACCATGATATTCCCCATTGAAACCCTATGATATCCCTGGGTTGCCAAACATGAACAATCTCTCCATTGATCAGTGCACTGTTTGAGGCCTGGTGGTATCAATTCCTGGGTATGACTGGGTATGTCTAGTGACTCTATTGATAATCCCCTTCATGGGGGCATCCTGGGATTGCGAATCACCGGGCCCCAAGCAACCAGTTAATCATTGGTTTAAAAATGGGAGTTGGCACTGTGATTTGCCAGCAAACATCAAGCTATAAGGCAAACCATTTTAGTGAACATCATCTATCCATGTATATATATAGATATGATGGGATAGTGGTTAGGGGTTTCAAACCATCCCAAAATATGCTCGTCAATTTGGATAATCATCACAAACAAGAAACATGAAACATGTTTGAAACTTTCAGCCAGGACATAGTATAACCAACTTTCCTAATTATGAGTATCAATATGGCTTGGTTAAGTTGGGAAATTGACCCTTGAAACGATGCTTGTCCCACGCAAATTCAGTGCGTCCTATAGCTTTTTCTCCTTGAACCAATTCTGGGATGAGATAGTGCCCAGGTGATCCTCGGTCGCAGGTACGGTAAAACCTAGCTGGTAATAGCTGGTTTATGGATGCTCATCCCCAAATATGGTAATATAAGTAATATATATATGATAATGAATGATATATAATGATAGATTAGCCATCCCCATTTGTTGCGGTAACACGAAGAAACATCTCACCATTGCCACTTGCTTAGAGATGGGCCATGGACAGTATAATTCTGGACAATTCGTGGCTTATAACCCGGTCACCAACTAATTAGCTGAGTCCATGGCCTATATATACCACCATAACAACGCTTCGTATATGTCCTAATAGTTTATTAGGCATCACCCAACTATTGGGGATATCATCTCCAATAGGCACTCGAAATTGTTCAAAATCCCAAAGAAGGACATTTACCAACTCCCAACAAAAACCAAGGAAGAAATAAACTCCGGCGCTTTCCCCAACAGCTTGAAAGCTTCAGCGTCCTTTTCACACTGCGGTCGTGCGAGAACCGTCCGAAACCTCACCCACCATCATCATCAGAACCCACCGGAACCCGACCAAGCATCTTCACCGGAACCCTCCGGAACGTCATCAGGTATCTGCACCGGAACCTTCCGAAACCTCGCCAGGTATCCTCACCGGAACCCCTCACCGGAACCCCCCCGGAACCCCACCAGGTATCTGTACCGGAACCCTCCGACACCTTTCAGGTATCTTCACCAGGTATCTCCACCGGAAGCTTCCGGAACATCACCAAGCATCTTCACCGGAACCCTCCGGAACATCGCCAGGTATCTGCATCGGAACCTTCCGGAACCTCACCAGGTATCTGGAACCCTCCGAAACCTCACCAGGCATCTTCACCAGATATCTAGACCGAAAGCTTCCGGAACCTCACCAAGCATCTTCACCGGAACCCTCCCGAAAGTCAGCAGGTATCTGCAACCTTCCGTAACCTCACCAAGTATCTTCACCAGAACCCTCGGGAACCTCACCTGTACCAGAACCCTCCGGAATCTCAGCAGGTATCTTCACCAGGTATCTGCACCGCACATCACCGGAACCTCACCAAGCATCTTCACCGGACCCTTCCGGAACCTCACCGGGTATCTGCATCAGAAGCTTCCGGAACTTCTCCGGAACTTGGTGTAGAAGCTGCACTGGATTGCACCGGAGCTAATCTGGGCTAAAGACACCATAGCAAAGTTTTGCTGTTGGGGAACTAAATGCTTATGCCATTAAAATATCGGAACCCTCTGGAACTTCACAAGGCATCTGCACACGAACTTTCCGGAACCCTCCGGAACCTCAACATATCCATCGGAACCTTCAAAACCTCACAAGGTATCTGCACCGTAACCCTCTGAAACCTCACCAGGTAGCTGCATCTGAACTTTCTGGAACCTCACCGAGTACCTGCACCGGAACCCTGCGCAACCTCATCTGCATATCTGCACCGGAAACCTCCGGAACCTCACCAGGAATCTGTACCGGAACCTTTCGGAACCTCAACACGGTATCTGCACTGGAACCCTCCTCCGGAACCTCACCAGGTATCTGCACCGGAACCCTCCAGAACCTCAACACGCTCTCTGCACATCTCTGCACTGGAACCCTCCGGAACTTCACCGCCTATCTGCGCCGCCCTCCGGAACCTCAACAGGTATCTGCACCGGAACCCTCCGGAACCTCACCGGCTATCTGCACCGAAACTCTCCGGAACCTCAACAGGTATCTGCACCGGAACCCTCCAGAACCTGAACCTTCCAGAACCTCACCAGGTATCTGCACACCGGAACCTTCCGGAACCTCAACCGGTATCTGCACCAGAGCCCTTCGGAACCCTCCGGAACCTTGCCCAAAACCTGGTGTTGAAGCCGCACCGGATCGCACCAAAGCTAATCTGAGCTAGAGACTCCATAGCAAAGTTTTGCTTTTGGGGAAAAACTTAATAAAGCTGAGTCCAGGACAAATTACCGCAGCTAACAAAGTCACCATGGCCATCAGCATGGCATCCCGGAATCCTTCACCGCACGCGCCTGTGCGCGTCGCCACGCCTGGCGTTCCTCGGGGCCCTGGGGCTCATTCAGTGCCAAGTCCTGCATCACCACCATGACACCAGGATGGCTGGATTCAAATGCTGGAAACCTTCAAGAAACATGAAACATGGGGGAATTGAACTAGGAAACTGGGTGCTATTTCATAATTTTCAAAGGGGGTAGGTAGCTTATAATGGGGGTACATAGGGATGATTTTGATGGGGATAAGTGGGATCAAGCAGGGAGGAAATATGGTTTATAATGGGATATAACATAGGAAGATATATCTATACTATATAATCGGATGTAATATGCGTCAATTTACGGGATACGCATGTATACATTCATATATATATATATTTATATATATATATATTTAAAAATATATATATATGTCACATATGTCTATATATACATACATACAGACCTATATATATATATATATATATACATTGCTTTAAAAGTAAGTGAACGACCCAACATGCTATGTCCAAAAAAAATTGTATACCCACAAATAGCCCGTTGAATCGGCAAAATGAAAAACCATCAAATTGTGGGGCACCCTATTTTCAGACAAACTCCTTTAAGGAAACTTACTTCAGCAGAGTTTGGAATAGTAAGTAGCTACTTAGTTTGGGGATCTAAGGTTTTTCTCTGACCAATAATCCCTATACGGCGGAATCCCAAAATATACTGTACTATACACCAGGAAGGGGCTCCCAAACGATAGGTAACTTGGCGAACATAACTAGCTGAACAGGAGTTTGCTTCATGGATATATAGTTCCCATACCTGCATCCTCGCCCAGGCTGTTTTTTCAGCCCGAAGCTGTTAAGGCTAAAATTCCTGCCCGGGCAAGATTTTCAGCTCGCAGGCGTTTTTCTGCCCGAATCAGTTTTGGTGACTTTTGGGTAAATGAACATATAATAACGGTTTTATACTATAATGAAATATACCAAAGTTAAATCATTTTACACCATCATTGTTGCATTCCAAATCAGAAACAATCTCCACTATATATAGCTAGATGGGTGAACAAAATCAACTTGCAACTTCTGGGTCTCTTCAGGAAAACTATCTGTTTCAAATTCAGAAGCAACTGTTCGATCATCCGAATCTAGGTTTTAAGGGCGAAATCCATCTATTGAACCACCTTTCCGGCCCATTGGCACAGTCCTCCAGGAACTCATTTAGGGCGCCAAGGAGCCTAGGGGCATGAAACAGTTGGCCGAAACCCAGCGATCTCACGGAATTCGTGGCAAGTTGGGGGCCAAATAGTTGGCCGAATGATTTCCCATCCGCAAAAACAGGTGGACGGCTTCAGCCTCAAAAGTTTGCTCCTCAATCAATCCGGATGATCATCGGAACAAAGGTGGAAAACAAAACATGTTTGAAACCACCAGCCAGAAAAATGACGGAAGTAGGTTGAAACCATGTCACGTATATATATATATACCTTGGGCGTCCTTAACCCACTTTTTTTTGGGGGGGGGTAGAATCAAAACCCGCTTTTTGGATGATTCTCGGAAGAATCTGGTATTTTTAGGAAAAACAAGTTTTCATTTTTTTGCATGTAATTTGGCTGTAATTTACCGGTAAGTTACGCGTAATCTCCCGCAACCAAAGGCCTTGGTGGAAAAAGACGGCTTATTTCAAAACCTGTTGTTTTTTGGGCCACCTCGAATAAAGTAGGTTATGGAGGCCGCATCTTGTATAATCAATATAATCCCGTCAGGGGGAAAACCGAGCCAGCGGCTGTGAGCGTTTTGAAAAAATGTCGTTTTCGCAATAACGAAAATACTGATTAATTCTCCAAAATAGGCTTAAAATTCCCCGGGAATTTGCAGTGTTTTTTTGGTGATGACCTAAAATTTACAGGGAATTATGAAAAGGTGCGCGGTGTTTTTTTCCCTCTCAGATCGCCATGCGGTTCTCCAAGGAGCGACCAGTGACCTCCAAAAGGTTTTTGGTTTTGGAGTTCATCCTCCAAAAGTCTTGTAACTGAGCCGCAGAATGTTTTTTCCGCAACAATGACAACAGCTTCTGTCCTAGACTTTCACACGGGGAAGCATTATATCCACGCCGACCACAGTGAGGCGCGCAACGAATCAGCTTTGGATACCCTTTTGACAATCTTTTTGATCACTGACAGCTTGCCTCCATTTTTGGAAGCCCAACCCAGTGACGTGACGTAGCATGTGCATGTGACATAAGTTAACATGAACGTTAACATCCCTCCCAACCCAGTGACGTGACGTAGCGCATGTGACACAAGTTAACATGAACGTTAACATCGCCCCCAACCCAGTGACGTGACGTAGCATGTGCATGTGACGCAAGTTAACATGAATGTTAACATCCCCCCCCCCACAACTCAGTGACGTGACATGGCATGTGCATGTGACGCAAGTTAATATGAACCTTAACATTCCCCCCTCCAGTGACGTGACGTAGCATGTGCATGTGACGCAAGTTAACATGAACGTTAACATCCCCCCGAAACCAGTGACGTGACGCAGCATGTGCATGTGACACACAAGTTAACATGAACGTTATTACCCCCCTCCCAGACCCCTTCAAAAATGAGTGTTTTCAAAAACGTGCACGACTACTGGCGCGGTTTTCCCCCCGCTGGCAATCATATGGAGCTGCTGACTGATCATAATTTCGTCCACTGTAAGCAATTTCTAATCTCGTCGACGCTGGCGAAGTTCGGTTGTTCTTGAATCTCTTTCGCGATCCTCTCGGCGTTGGCTTTCTGCTATGGCGGCAAATGCTGTGGGACGGGACAGCTTTGGAATTGATCCTGGGTAAAGGGACTGCAGCGGATTCTGGTGCACCCCTTCGTTCCAATATCACGCATCGACGCCTCGACAGTCGCAGCATGGGTGAGTTTGGGATCGCCATTGACAAGTGGGATGATCCTCCAGGTAATTTTGTTTTTTTGGTGGGTTTTCCATGGTTTTCCCGTATTGCTTTTCACCATTCTTGTCAGTTTCATACATATTTTACTTCCCAATTGTGTTTCCAAGGCTCCAGAACTCCAGAACCACTTTTGATAGCTACATCCCAACCTGGTTTACGGTTAAGCCTCCCTCGAACGCTAGTAGCGAGGGTGGGGTTCATGATTCCAATCTCGCTACAACCAATAGCTGAAACCAATGTAAAATAACTATACTAGACTATACTACATGTACAAACACATGCACACACAGATATATATATATATAATATAAAAAACATATATATATATATATATAAGTGGAGATGACAATCTTCTTCCATGGTTTTCAATAGTAGTTCTTGTGTGTTGCATCTCACTTTGTTTGTGCAGTCCCATTCTTGATAATTGTATCCAATGTTTTTTGTGTTATATCACGTTCCATCCCCATATTGTTGGCAAATCCCACATTTCTTGGCTGGTAACACATCTTCTATGGCGGCATCCTAAAAATGATTGGATATACTCAATATTACCCAGTTAGTTGTTGGTATATATAATTTCTTGGTACTTACCCTCCATACAACTAAAATAGACCCTGCCAAACAGGGGTTGGAAGACGACTCTCCTCTTGAATGATTCTCGGGTCTATGCTAGTTGGAGGACGGTATTTGTTGTTTTTGTGGACAAGTCCTTGGCAAATGGATGCTTCAATCAAAACACCTTTCATGAATTGATATGTTCGTAGAAAAATAGGACAAAACTTGGTATACAGTAACTCTATATACTTGGCTTATCTTGGCTTTGTCTCAAAATATGGTGCCTCCAAACCCAATGGATTACCATCATCTTCCTCATTGACTGGCTATTTCGGGGACACGCCAAAATGAATTATCAATTGGTTTATGGTTGGATCCCAATTTTCCATGGCTAAACCGCCTTTTTAGTGGTTTATATCCCATCCGAAAAAAAATGGGAAACACCATCCACCAACCAGATCATCATTGCTTATACATCCCACTACATCCCCATGATATCCCTATTATAGATGGTGTAAAACCCCCAATGTTGGTTTCAATCAGAAACAATTATCCGCTGCGGATGCTTAAGCATTCTCAATCGACCAGGTTTCACAATTTCCACTATATAAATCTGGCTAGTCTTCAAACCTCAATGTTTACAATCCTGATGATATATAGTCATCCTGGAGTAGGAATGGAACTTTCAATACAGTTTCACTAAAATGTGAATATCTCTCTCAAAATCCCATATTTTATCTATTTGCGTGTCTATATAAATTGTATATATATATACATACATACATTGCATTACATAACATAACAGAACATAACATAATGTTAATAACACAACAGAACATTACATAACACAACGCAACACAACACAACACTACATTACATTACACTACACTACATTACATTACATACATACATTACATACATTACATAAATATATAAATATACATATATATATACATGTATCTACATATGTACATATATTAAATATTGTTGTTGTTATCATACTATATTAAATTATACTATACATAATATAATATTATATATATATGATATTATATTATACCCACCAGTTTTCAGGTAAAGTCACCCGACTTCTTAGAGCTCAGTCACTCGCCAGCCACGCCATGCCCAGGCTTGGGCAGGTTGCTGGGGCCCAACCTCGGAGTTATCACTGGGTTTATGCAACCATAATTTTTATGGGTGGGACTTCAACTATCCCCAAATGGTAGGTTTATATGGGTTTATGCCTTTGGGTAGCCCACATCATTTGAATTACCCTCCGGTAATCAAACGTGGCTGGAAAATCAACCATTTACTTCGATTTTCTCAGAAAACTCCATGTGCACGGGATTTTCCAGCCAGCCACATTTGATTGCCGGCATGTATACACTATAACTCCATTTAAATCCTAGGTAGTTATGACTTATAAACCAACTTACCGGAGTCCACTTGTACCCATTCACCTCCTTTATCTTCTATCAATCAACTTTTCAGCTATACCAGCTATGCCCCTCTGCAACACCGGAGGTGGCTTACACATCCCAGGATTACGCATGTTGATTTTGTGAATGCCATCCACCTCGCATAAAATAGCTCCTGGAAACTGTGGTGGCATGCATATGCATGTATTGGATCTGTTCTACTATGATCGGGGCCAGGGGGGCAAGGGATGAATCAAATCACTTTTAGCTAATCCTATTGCCTCACCCTGGAGGGAGCCCTGGGCAATCCTGGGTATCCCGGCGGTTCATCCAAAAGCAACGCGAAAAATTCATCCGCGAGGGGCAAAGGCACGATGAAACCCTCTCTCCTGCGGCCGGAGAAGTATACTTTTCCATCCAAGGAATTGTGATGTGGGAAATTCAACAAAAATAACCATACATGATTACATGATTTCATCAAATTTCGGGGTTGAAACTTTGTAGACCTCTGTTGTTGTTATGTCTTGTTGATTTTGCTGGGTTCAGGAAGCGGAGGGATCGGGAAACATGCTGCTACATTTTTTCTTGCAAAACTCACTTGTTTGAGAAGGGAGTCGCCCCAATTGGGGGTCGAAGAAGCCATGCTGGGATGCAGGACCAAGCTGAGTATACCGCCGATGTTTTTTTAAAACAGCTGCAAGCCACAGATGCAAGCCGCTGGTGTGGTGGCTCTATAAATGTAAAACTATGTAAAACTAAATCCCACCTACGCGTACAACTTGCTGGTTTTAGGGGCAGTTAAGCTGCCCCAATACTTGGCGGCCTGGCGTACCAAAACAAGTTTGTGATTTGAAGCGACCATGAGATTGGATGTCCCATCATTGGTGGGGTCTAAAGATGTCAGCAATATAATTGATTTCATTGGTGGTTTTGATGACCATAATACATATTTTTGTCACTGGGGATATCCGAGAAAAGACGAGGGAACATAACCTCACGAAAACCACATGAAAATCACATGATCCTGTTTTCTGGCTCCAGCCCAAGATCCATGAAATTTGCTGGAAATCTGATGGGTTTCTGGATCAATGTTGAACCCAAAAGCTCGGATTGAAATCTGAGCAAATCTTAGCAATCTTTAGCTCCTACTCATTCAAAGGTCTTCTATTGAGACTTTAGGTTTTCTCAAGCATGGATGGATCAGGCCAGCCAACCACATGGTTGGCTAGCACCCCTGGGGGCCCCCACAGAGCTTGTCCCATCCTCACGGGGTCAGGTGCTTGTAGATGCGGTGGTTTGTCGTGGTGGTGGTGGTGGTGATGATGATGATGATGAAGTGGCTATCAAATGAGGTTTGAACTGTCTTGAGCTCATGGGATACAAATGATATCTGCTCAAAGAACCACGTCCAACAGAATGTGCAGCCGGCTTGTTTAGATGCGTTCGACTTTGGAATCTAGAGATCCTAGTGTCTCTCAAAGTGTTTTGTGTCAAGCCAGGTTCCACTTCCTGGCCAGTTTGGGTGCAGGTGTTTTTTTCGAAAGATCTTGCTGATACTTTCTTGAGGGAAATATTTTGCCGGGCTTTAACAATAGTCGGCTTACATTGTCTAGTGCTGGTTTAGCATTTCTGCCATGGAGTTTTCTGAAGTCCTACTCAGTGAATTCTTCATGCAAGTGACTTCTAGGGGTTCTGGTTAAGGATGAAGGTTTCTGCCAGCCTCCATTTCAAGCAGGATTGGATCTTTGGGCTATGTTCCCACCTGTTGTTTAGATGCAGTCCGTCATCTTCTATCCAAAGCCCCATTGGATTTTCCTTTTATGGCATATGCTCCAAGATTCCTTAGCAATGCCAAGTTCTTCACAACGCAACTGAGCCATTTCCACTTGTAAAGAAACAAGTGGAGCAAGTAGAACAATTTCCAGAAGATCCTCGTTTCAACTGGGGCTCTCACTGGAGGTTGGATAATCATTCACTTGGCTACGACTCTCGTCCAATGGGGTGTCAAACGACCAGAAATTTGGTCACAAAAATAGCAACCCATCCAACATGAGGGTAACTGACTTGTGACCAACTTGGAAGATATAATGATAATGATAGAACACATGTCTGATGATTGGAACAATTTTTGGGGTCAGCACGTTAAAGTTACAGTATTTTCATTTTTTCCATTTTTTAATACTAATACCCAAGACCCAGGGGCCCTCATACATTTGGTGGCTTCATAAGCCACAAAAGGAAGGGCTGATGAGAATGTATAACGTCTATCCATGAGTCCTTCTTTTTTGGGTGGTGCAGCCGAATAGCCAAGACAGAAATGACCTCTCCCAAAAACAAATGCCATGGACATTTGGGCAATTTCTGGGTATGAAATCTTTCATCCAGTTTCCCCCCATCGATTTCCAGAGCGGGTACCCCCGGGTGCCCCTGGCAGCCGGCCCAAAAAGCGGAAGCGATGAACCACTTGGTCGCGCTGTGGCCTGAGCCAGCCCCAAAAAGATAAGTTGGCAAAATCCCTAACGCAAATGATAAATTTATGGTAATATATGAATGGATATAGTGATAATTTATGGTAAATTATGGCACTATTGTGATAAATTATGGTACGATATGTATGGTAGAACCTACTAAATTGGTGATCAATTCCACTTTTCGGCATCTTTTGGGGGTTGCTATAATATTGGAATTCAGGGCAAATCATCGGCAACTTGGGAAATCATGGGGTGATCTGGGATTAAACATATTGGGCAATATTGGTCACATATACATATGTATACATATAATTATATATATATCTCTCTCTCTCTCACATGCTTTCACTGGCCCATCTTTTGCCCTTGTTGCACCCCTGTGCCATTTATATAGATCTTCTGGTTCAAGAACCCAAAAGATCCAAAGTCCCATCTCACATGCCTGCTTTCAAAGCCAATTTGTTTCCCTTGCTGCGCCCGTGTGCCATTAGATTTCCTGAGTCGAAAGCCCAAGAGTCCATGCTTTCAGTGGCCCATCTTTTGCCCTTGTTGTCCCCATGTGCCGTTTAGATTTTCTGTCTCAAAAACCCACGAACCCCTCTTCACATGCTTTCAATGGCCCATTGTTTCCCTTGTTGCGCCCCTTTGCCATTTAGATATTCTGTGTCAAAAAACCCAAAAGTCCCATCTCACATGCGTTCAGTGGCGCATTGTTTTTCTTTTTGTTGCGCTCATGTGCCATTGAGATTTTCGGGGCCGAAACCCAGAATTGAATCTAACAACAAAAGAAAAGATTGTGTATAGATTGTGTATAGATTGTGTTTTCAAACATATTTTTCGACCAGATGTTTGGAAAATCATTTTTCTGTAAACACGAGAGACCGATCTGAAACAATTCTTCATGCATTAGCCATTTCTAATTTTTCCGTTGTGCTTCCCAGGTGTGTTTCCCCGCTTTGTTGTTTCCCCCCGGTGTCACTGAGCACTGGTGGAATTGATCCGACCCGCTCTCCTTCCGCGCCGCTGTTATCTTTTGAAAATCACGAGCGCGCGGAAGGAGAGCGAAGCCCCAGTTGTACCTGGTGATCCCTGAGGCTCAATAAAATTGGCATGAAACCCATGAGATGGGGCCCTTTCATGGTATGTACACACTACAGTCCCAACACATGTGTTGTGTGAACATACCCCAAATCAACCCTCACTCCTACCTCATGTGTCCAAAGCCAAGCCTAGCCTATAGCATTAAAAACCATGAGCCGTGAGAATGTAAAAACTTGATACAGGTGTCCTTCAAATGACTAATAGAACCACATGAGATAGGAGTTTGGCACCCTCAAAGGGCAAAAACAATACTTTACTCATGAGATAGGAAATCAAAAAAACTCGGCCCTCCGACAAATCCTATCTCACTGTACTGACTATGTGTATATATATATAGCATGATATATCGCATTCAGCATTCAGTAAACAAAGGTGACAAACAGTTTGTTGGCTAATTTGGGTTACAAGTAGGCTAGCGGGGATTTAATGCAAATATATATATATATATATCTACAACTAATGCTGTTTCTGCACCAACAAGTCCAATGGGTAGGCGCCACCTTGTACCAATGTTCAGAAGTAACTCCCATAAAATCTTTATTTTTGCAGGACCAGTCCCTATTCAATACCGATGAAACTGATTACCCTACGGATATGCGGTAAATTAAGATGGCTATGGCGGCTATGGAAGCCATGGTCCATTTAATTCAAATCTTCAATGGCTGTCCTATCACAGATGACGATTTTCCATCGCAAAATGTGAGATATCCAGAGGGCAACTCCCATTTCTGTGGCAAATTCCTGGATACCCTCTGGCAATTCAAGAGTTTGCTATTGAAAATGGCCCATAGGAATAGTTGATTTTGCCCAACTTCAAGATTGTGATTTTCCATAGTTTTTTGATGTTTTTTGTATGTTTACCAGCGCGTAACTCTCCCAGTCCCAGGGTTAAAAGCCCAAACCAACAGGACCAACAGAACCGACGACCCCGATGGGTTCCCGAACCCGGGAGGTAATGGCTTGAGCAAAAGCCCTTTACGACACAACCTCGGAGGAGGATAGGTAACGTGAGCGGTTGGAGTGGTTACAACTGGTTAAAATATATTAAAGGGATCCTGGCAATGGTACATCCATTGTTTTGAATGACAACTGATTCAGTCATTGGATTGGTTTAAGGGAACATCTTAAGCGGAAACCATGAAATATGGGGTTTTCCTGCAAAATATCCCTTAAACCAATCCAATGATTAAAGGGATCCACATGGCACTGGGACATCGACTATAATTAAATGGAAGCATTGACGGGAAAATCATCGAAACTGAATGGTGGATTTTCCAGCCAGCCATATTTGATTACCCAAGGGGAAATGGATCATACTATATGATACTACTCCCCGGTACTCCCCAGTATGTTGGACAGCATAACCCGCTACGATCATCAACCAAGGGGGGTTTTGAATTGGACATCCAACACACTGCTCACATGTATTTCAGCGACATTAAATACGGTTGATGTCACTTGTGCAACCGCAAAAGCAAACATGGAACGCGGATAAAAGCGGTGACATCACAGGGCAATTATGAGCTACAAAAAAACATTAAGACATGCAAGAAAATTGTAGTGTTGAAAAACAAATATGAGGATTTGACTCACAAAAGCGGATACAAGGGTAAAGGGTATATAATTTGACAAACATAGTATGGCACGTAAGCTGCATAGCCAAGTGGACATTTTAATCCCGCACACTGCAGGTCAGAAAAAATCAGAAAAATCAACGATCTACAAATCAGAGTAGTTGTGTTTGCACAATGCCACTTGCCAACATTGGAACATTGTACTCCAAAACTCCTGACTCTATAAAGACTTCCCTCTGCACAAGTAAAACAAGACGCATCAGCCGGAGTGTGCTTTCTATAACTCACAATTTTTACCTTTGACATGACATCCTTTGACTTTTGACCTTAATTTTTCATTTTGGACATCGCCTTTTTTTTGAGTTCCACCCCCGATTTCCCAACTCCTTGGTGGTTTTTAACCCCTGGTAAATATGAAATCAGCTTGGATCACCCCAAATGAGGGAAATCAAGCACCTATATCCTGTAAAATCATAATGTATTACACAATAACATGTATGTATGTATGTATGTATGCATGTATGTATGTATGCCTGTCTGTCTCTGTCTGTGTCTGTCTGTATCTGTCTGTGTCTGTCTGTGTCTGTCTGTGTCTGTCTGTGTCTGTCTGTGTCTGTCTGTGTCTGTCTGTGTCTGTCTGTGTCTGTCTGTCTCTGTCTGTGTCTGTCT